>Ga0078894_10003636_pt1 | contig 11705 bp, 10 predicted proteins | sample LauGreSu1BDMLBSD_2_FD_67506 | JGI IMG/M metagenome (GOLD analysis project Ga0078894, IMG submission 67506) | Freshwater lake microbial communities from Lake Michigan, USA - Su13.BD.MLB.SD (version 4) (version 4) | ecosystem: Environmental > Aquatic > Freshwater > Lake | place: Lake Michigan... | reverse complement strand
GAGGGAGGGGTTCAAATCCCACCGCGACCTCTCGCAGACAGCCCCGCTCACGCGGGGCTGTCTGCTTTCGGCCTCGGCGGGATTGAGGGAGGGGTTCAAATCCCACCGCGACCTCTCGCACACAGCCCCGCTCACGCGGGGCTGTCTGCTTTCGGCCTCGGCGGGATTGAGGGAGTCCCCCAGCGCTCAAAAGCAAAACCCGCCGAGGTTTGCCTCGGCGGGTCCATGATGTGCAGGGCAGAAACTCAGCCGAATCCCGGCGGCTTGGGCGGAGCGACCGACGGGCGATCGCCGGGGTTGCGACCGGCAGGCGCGCCGAATCCTGGCGGCTTGGGCGGAGCGACCGACGGGCGATCGCCGGGGTTGCGACCGGCAGGCGCGCCGAATCCCGGCGGCTTGGGCGGAGCGACCGACGGGCGGTCGCCGGGGTTGCGACCGGCAGGCGCGCTGAATCCCGGCGGCTTGGGCGGAGCGACCGACGGGCGATCGCCGGGGTTGCGACCGTTGTTGCGGCCGATGCCCGGGGGCAGCGGTCGAGCGACGCGCGAATCGCCGGGAAGTCGGCGTCCGCCCATCTGGCCGGGCGCGAGGTCCGGACGAGGGTTGCCCCGCGGCGCGGGTTCCGTCCGGCGACCGGGCATGTCGCTTGGCGGCAGGTCTGGCGTGTCGATGGGTGCGACCTCGTCGGGGCGGCCCGGGCTCGGCGCGGGGGCCGGACCATCAGGCCCACCGGGCCGGACGATCGGGCTCGTGGGCACGGTGGTCGGTCGGGCCGGTGCCGTCGCGGGCGCGCGCGGCGGCGTTGCCTGCCCGAACGCAGTGGCGGCCGCGCACAGCGCGAGTCCACAAGTGGTCAGGGTCAGGCTCCGCTGGATGTGCTTTCGATCGAGCATGGGGTCACCTCACGAGGAACTACGCAAGGATCGACTGTTTCTTGTGGCTTGGGAAGGGGGTTTCCGTCAATTGTCGGCATTTCCCTGCCGCGCGGCCGCGGAAGCATCCGGTCCCGGCCTGCGGAGTCGGGCTGCGACGATCAGCGCCGCCGCGACGCAGAGCCCGGCAAGGACGAGAAAAACGCGGTTCGACGGCATGCCGACCTGCCGCAGCGCGAAAAACAGGCCGCTCCCGACGGCGCCCATGACGAAGCTCACGCCATTGGCGGTTCCGAGCACGCGGCCGCGCATGTCGTCGGGCGCGAGGGACTGCAGCATGGACTGCAGCGGGATGATGTAGAAGCCCGCGAACAGCCCCGTCGCCGCGAGCAGCGCGAAGGTCGCGGAGAACGATGACGGCGCGACTCCGAGGAGTGCGAAGCTTGCGGCGAGCCCACCCGCGCCGAGCGGGATGAACCGTGCGCGGCGCGAGGGCGTGTCGAGGTACGCCGCCGAGAGGCAGCCGACGCCGATCGCGACCCCGAGGCCCGCCATGAGGATCGAGGTCTGGTCGTCGGTGACGCCGAGGAAGCTCGAGTAGTCGGGAAGGATCAGCAGCACCACCGCCGCGACGAAGTAGAAGAAGGTCCACGCGACGCACACCTCGAGCAGGCGGGTCCGCGACATCTCTCGGATCGTCGACACATAGGTGGAGAACGGGTTGAGATCGACGGGAAGCCCGGGCCGTTGGGGACGCAGCCTCGGCAGCGTGAGGCAGGTGACGAATCCGAGCACGACGAACGCCGCCATCGCGATGCCGGGCAGCCAGGCCGCGCCGCCGGTCGGCGCGCCGTCGACGAAGCTGCCCTTCCAGCGCGCTGCGACCAGGCCTGCGACGAGCGTTCCCGCGATCACCGCGACATTCGTCGCCATGTTGATCACGCCGTTCGCGCGCGCGAGCTGATCCGGCTCGACGAGCTCCGCGATCATGCCGTACTTCACCGGCCCGAAGAACGCGCTGACCGTCGCGAACGCCACGAGCGCGGCGATCGTTCCCGCGGCCGACCCGCGCGCGAACTCGATCGCGCAGAGGGCGCAGACGGCGAGGGACACCGCCTTCAGCACGACGGTCATGCGCGACTTCGACGAGCGGTCCGCGATCCGGCCGCCGAACGCGGAGAACACGATGAACGGCAGCGTGAAGAGCAGTCCCACGATGCCGTTTCCACCTTCGCCGAAGACCGACTCCCACGGCGCGCCGACCGCGACCGCGAAGGTGATGACGCCCTTGATGATGTTGTCGCTCGCGGCCTCGAAGAACTGCGTGAGCAGCAGCGAGACGAACCCGCGGTTCCAGAGTCCGCGCGGCGCGTGGTCGGCGCCGCTCACCGGTCGCCCTCCGCGCCCGGCGCGGGCGCAGTGGGCCGAGCGACGCGCGCGTCCGGACGACCGCGGTCCGGCACCCATGCCGGTGCGGGCTGGACGAACGCGCGGATCACGGTCTCCGGCTTCAGCGGCCGTCCGGTGGCCGGGTCGGCGACCTCGCCTTCCGCGATCTTGAGGATCGCCTCCGCACCCTCGACCGCCTCGCCGAACGCGCAGTACTGGCCGTCGAGCCGAGCCGTGGCCTCGCGCGACAGGCAGACGAACCACTGGCTTCCGGCGCTGTCGGGCCAGTCGTTGCGCGCCATCGAAAGGACACCGAAGTCGTGCGCGAGCCGCGACGGCTCGAGCGGAAGGTCGTATCCGGGGCCGCCGTCACCCGTGCCGGTCGGATCGCCGCCCTGGATCACGAACGGCCGTCCGTTGCGGTCTGCGGGCACGATGCGGTGCACGATCGTCCCGTCGTAGAAGCCCTTCTTCGCGAGCTCGACGAAGTTGCGCGCGGTGTTCGGCGCCGCGTCGGGGCGCATGGCGAAGCGGATGCGGCCCGCGGTCGTCTCGAACACGACATCCTCGTCCTGCATGAGCCGGAAGCCCGACATCGGCTGCGGGTCGGACTTCGGCCAGCGTGCCTTCTCCCTCGCGTGCGACTCGTTCGCCGGGTCGAGCAGCTCGTCGCCCCATCCGATCACGCGCGTGAACGGCGTCTTGCCGTCGGGTCGAAGGTCCGGCATGGTTCGGATCGTGTCGCGGTTCCTGAGCGGCACGACGACGATCGGCGCGCCCTGCGGCGTTCCGTCGACGACCGCCTGCACGCGCAGCACGCCGGTCGCGCTGCGGATCGCGGGAAATGCCGATGCGAGGTCGAGGTCCCCGCGCGCCGCGGCGGCGCGGCCGAGCTCCTTCCCCTGCGCGTCGAGCAGCACGAGCCGGCAGGCTCCGTCGGCGGAGAGTCGTGCGAAGAGCGGCTCGCCGGGCTTCGCAAGCTCGGTTCGCGGAGTGAGCGCGGCGGACTGGGTGGTTCCGGGATGCATGGGGGCTGTCGCGAGGGCCACCGAGGCGAGGAGGAGCGCTGCGGGCATCCGGGCATTATGCCTGCGCCGCTCCGTTCCGGGCGGCGTCCCGTAGTATCTGCGGCCATGGCGACCACCGTCGACCCGAAGACCGCAGTGATCACGCGCGCGACCCTGAAGGTCGGCCTCGAGATCCACATCGAGCTCGCGACCCGCACCAAGATGTTCACCCGCGTGCCGAACGCCGCGCATCCGTCGCACTACGACGAGGCGCCGAACACGCTCATCGATCCGGTCGTGTGCGCGCTTCCCGGCGCGCTGCCGGTGATGAACAAGGCCGCCGTCGAGATGTCGATGATGGTCGGTCTCGCGCTCGGCTGCGGGATCGCGCGGTTCTCGAAGTGGGACCGCAAGAACTACTACTACCCGGATCTGCCCAAGGGCTACCAGATCTCGCAGTACGACCTTCCGCTCTGCCACGACGGGCGTGTCGAGATTCCCGCTGCGGCCGGCGGCATGCGCGCGATCGGCATCATCCGCGCGCACCTCGAGGAGGACACGGGAAAGCTCGGGCACGAGCTGCCTGGCGGGCACCACTACTCCGGCTCGCTCGTCGACCTGAACCGCGCGGGCACGCCGCTCCTCGAGGTCGTGACCGCGCCGGACTTCGACTGCGCGGACGATGTCGTCACCTTCGCGGAGGAGCTTCGCAACATCTGCCGGTTCCTCGGGGTGACCGAGGGCATCATGCAGAAGGGCCACATGCGCTTCGAGCCGAACATCAACATGGTGCTCGAGCTCGACGGCGGCGAGGTGGTCAGGACTCCCGTCGTCGAGGTGAAGAACCTCAACAGCTTCCGCGCCGTGAAGGGCGCGATCGAGCACGAGATGGTGCGGCAGGTCGAGGAGTGGCGCGCCACGGGCCGCACGATGGGCCGCGGGATGAAGTCGACGCGCGGCTGGGACGATGTCGCGCTCAGGACGGTGCTCCAGCGCGAGAAGGAGGACGCGCACGACTACCGCTACTTCCCCGAGCCCGACCTCGTGCCCGTCGAGGTGGACGATGCGTGGCTCGCCGAGGTGCAGTCGCGCCTCCCCGAGCTTCCTCTTGCGCGGCGCGCTCGGTACATCGGCGCGTACGGACTCAGCGAGATCGACGCGCTGAACCTCGTGTCGGAGCGCGACACCTGCTTCTTCTTCGAGGAATGCGTCCGGTGCGCGCTTGCGTCGGGTGCGTTCAAGGCCGAGAAGGACGCCGGCTACGCCGCAGGCAAGCTCGTCCTCAACATCGGCGCCAAGCACGCGAACGAGCGCGGCGCGGGCATCCACGCGATCGGCATCTCGCCCGCGAATGTCGCGGGAATCCTCGCGCTGCGGGAGCAGGGGGCGATCGGGCCGCAGTCGGTCGACCCGCTCTTCGGCGCGCTGTGCGGAGAGTCGGCCGACGCGAAGTCGGTGGCCGAGAGGATGGGCTTCATCGTCGTGCGCGACGAGGGTCAGCTCAACGCGTGGGTCGACGCGGCGATCGCGGCAAACGAGCAGGCTGCGGCGGATGTGCGGGCCGGGAAGATGGCGGCGATCGGGCGCATCGTCGGCGCCGTGATGAAGCTGTCCGGCGGCAAGGTCGACGCGAAGAGCGTGAACGACGCGATCAAGGCGAGGCTGGGCCAATGACGGGCGCGGACGAACGGGGCGGACATACGCTCGGCGAGGATCGCCTGGAGGAAGACCGCGTTCATGAGGACCGCTTTCATGAGGACATCGAACGGATCCTCGTCCCGAGCGCTGCGATCGCGGCACGCGTCCAGGCGCTCGCGCGCGCCATCGGCGAGGACTACGGCCACGCCGACGGCCGGCTCACCGTCGTTCCGGTGATGACGGGAAGCCTCCTCTTCGCGGCCGATCTCGTGCGCGCGCTCCCGCACCGCCGCATGCGCATCCAGCTCGCCACCGTGTCGAGCTACGGCGGCACCGCCACGAGCTCGCGCGGCAGCGCGATCGTCGGCGCGCTGCCGAAGCACCTCGAGGGCCACCATGTCCTCATCGTCGACGACATCCTCGACTCGGGCGGCACGCTGCGCCTCCTCCGCAGCGAGTTCACCGCGCGCGGCGCCGCGGATGTGCGCGCGTGCGTGCTGCTGCGCAAGCGCATCCCGAGCGCGCTCGCGACCCCGGTCGAGTATGTCGGGTTCGACATCGGCGACGAGTTCGTCGTCGGATACGGCCTCGACTACGACGATCTCTACCGCAACCTTCCCTATGTCGGCTCGCTCCGCCGCGAGGCGCAGCGCGCATGAGCGCGGCGACGACCGTTGCGCGTCCGATGCCGCACGCGCTGCAGACGCTGCTCGCGCCGGACGAGATCGTGATCCTGCTCATCCGCCCGAGCGCGCTCTACATCCCGCTCTCGTCCGCGGGAACGCTCGTGGCCGCGGTCGTGCTCGCGCTGCTGCTCGCGTACCTCGCGCAGTTCCGCTGGTCGCCGTGGAGCGACATCGACGCCGCCGGGTTCGGCGTGCTGCTCGGCTCGATGCGCCTCGGATGGGCGTGGCTTGACTGGATCAACCATGTCTATGTGCTCACCGACCGCCGCGTGATCGCGCGCCGCGGCATCCTGCGCACCGCCCTCTACGAGGCGCCGCTCGGGCGAATCCAGAACACGATCGTGGTCCAGTCGCTGCGCGAGCGCGTGTTTCGCCTCGGCACGCTCGGTTTCGCAACCGCGGGCCGCGGCACCTTCGATGCGTTCTGGGAGTCCGTCGCCGCGCCGTTCGAGGTGCATGCGCGCGTGCGTGAGGCGATCGAGCGACACGGCCGCCGTTGAGGACCACGGCCGCCGTTGAGGAAACCGGCCGCCATCAGCCCGATGGACGGAGATGCGCGATCCTGGCGCGCGGGTTCTCGATCGCGCCGCCGACTTCCTTCAGGAGCGAGGTCGTCAGCGCGCTCGGATCCTTCGGCGGCACGATCTGCACGACGACGAGGAGGTCGCCGGCCGGCTTGCCGCGCGATGCCGGGACGCCCTTGCCCGCGATCCGCAGCTTGCGCCCGCTCGCGGTTCCGGGTGGAATCTTCAGCGTGATGCTGCCGCCGCCCGGAAGCGGTGCGTCAATCGTCGCGCCCAGGGTGGCCTCGACGATCGAGAGGGGCAGGTCGTAGGAGAGGTCGCGGTCCTCGCGGACGAGCCACGCGTGGCTGTCGGCGCGGATGCGCACGACCGCGTCGAGGCGACCCGGGACGGAGACGAGCTCCTCGTCCTCCGCGCCTGCGGGAATGTCGAGCTCGTGCCGTACGCCGTCGAGCGTGATCGGGAACTTTCCGCCGCGGATCATGCGTTCGAGCGGCACCGCGATCTCGTACTCGATCGTCTCCCGCGCGCGTGCGCGCTGCTGCGGCGTCCGGCCCCTGCGGCCAGGCCCGCCCTGGCCGCCGAAGATGTCGCCGAAGATCGATTCAAAGGTCGCGCTGTCGGCGCTGGTCCACTGCTCGCCGGGCCGGGGCTGGCCGCGCCAGCCTCCTCCGGGCTGCTCCTGCGTCGGACCGCCGCCGGACGCGCCACCCGAGCCGAACGATTCGGGCGAGCCGCCGAGCCGCACGAACTCGTCGTACTGCCGCCGCTTGTCGGGGTCCGACAGCGCCTCGTAGGCCTGCTGGACCTCGGCGAAACGCGCGACGGCGCTCTTGTCCTTGTTCCGGTCGGGGTGGTACTGGAGTGCGAGCTTCCGGTGGGCGCGGCGAATCTCGTCCGCGCTCGCGGTACGACTCACACCGAGTACCTCGTAGTAGTCGCGCGCTGCCATCGGGGGCCAAGTATAGGAGCGGCGTGGATAGGATGGCGCCGATGTCAGGAACGAAGCCGAGTTGCGAACCAATCCTCGATCCGCGCCGCGCCGCGCCGACCTCGCTCTCGCTGCCGGTGGTGTCCGCGGATGCCGGCGACGACCACCGTCCGAAGGGCCCGCGTGCGCCGCAATCGCGCATGGGGTGGAAGCGCGCCGTGGTGCTCGGCTCGATCCAGCTCCTGATGGCCGTGCATGTCGCGCAGTGGCTTTGGATGGGCACCACGATCACGCCGGTCGAGCCGAGCGAGTCGATGGAGGCGGTCAAGCACGGCGTGATCACGGTGGGCGCGATCTTCTTCGCGCTCGCGCTCCTCTCGACGGCGGTGCTCGGGCGCTGGTTCTGCGGCTGGGGCTGCCATGTCGTGATGCTGCAGGACCTCTGCGGACACCTGATGAAGCGGATCGGCGTGCGGCCGCGGCTCTTCCGGTCGAGGCTGCTGCTCTGGCTGCCGCTCGCGCTCGCCGTCTACATGTTCCTCTGGCCGGTCGTCTACCGCCTCGCGGTGGCGCCGTACACGCGACCCGAGCTCGAGTGGCCGGGATTCAGCGTGCACCTCACGACGACCGATTTCTGGGCGACCTTTCCGGGCATCCTGCTCGCGATTCCGTTTCTCCTCGTCTGCGGGTTCCTGACGGTCTACCTCCTCGGCGCGAAGGGCTACTGCACCTACGCCTGCCCGTACGGCGGATTCTTCGCGCCGCTCGACGAGCTGGCCCCGGTCCGCATCCGCGTGACCGATGCCTGCACGCAGTGCGGGCACTGCACGGCGGTCTGCACCTCGAATGTCCGCGTGCACGAGGAGGTCCGCGACTTCCGCATGGTCGTCGACCAGGGCTGCATGAAGTGCATGGACTGCGTGAGCGCGTGTCCCGAGCAGGCGCTGCGCGTCGGTTGGGGTACGCCGGCATTCCTCGCGAAGCCGGTCGTCGCGGCCCCGGCGGCGCGGAAGTGGGACCTCTCCTGGAACGAGGAGATCGCGCTGGCGGCTGTCGCGGTGGCGGCCCTGTTCGCGTTCCGCGGGGCGATCGGCGTGCCGCTTCTGTTCGCATCCGGCATCGCGGCGTGCGCGACCGGGCTCGCGTGGATCCTCTGGCGGATCGTCTCGGCGCGCGATGTGCGGCTCCATCGTGCCGAGCTCAAGCGCGGCGGGCGCGTGACGCCGAAGGGCGTCGTGGTCGCGGTCGCCTGCGCCGGAATCCTCGCCGCGGTCGCGGCGGTCGGCGCGATCAACGCGCAGTTCGCGATGGCCGACTTCGACCATGAGCGCACCGTCGTCTCGCCGCAGGTCGTGTTCAGCGGCGCCGGCACGAAGGCCGAGGACGCGACGCGCGCGCGCGCCGCACGCGGCACCGCACGCTACGAGCGCGCGCTCGGCTGGGCTGCCACGCTGGGGCTCGACGGGTTCGTCCGCTCCGGCGCGGAGGTGCGCATGGCGTGGCTCGACGCGGTCCGCGGCGACTACGCCAGCGCCGAGCGCCGGCTGCGTGAGTGCGCCGCGCGGGAAGGCATGGGCGAGGACCTCGCGGTCAGCATCGCGCGCGTGCTGCGCGGCGCGGGCGACTTCGGGGGATCGGTCGCGTTCGCGCGCGCGCAGTGGGAGGAGCATCCGCAGTGGGGCGCGCTCCGCGAGGAGCTCGTGAACTTCCTGCTCGCCGACGAGGAGTTCGACGAGGCCTACTCCGTCGCGCGGCGCGCGGTCGACGCCGCCCCCGGCGACTTCGTCGCGCGCCGCCGCCTGGCCGCGATGCTCGTCACGAGCGTCGATCCCGCGCGCATCAACGAGGGTCTCGCGATGGTCGATGGACTCGTCGCGGAGGATCCGCGCAATGCGCTGCTGCTCCTTGCCCGTGCGACCGGTCTCAAGGGCGTCCAGCGGATCGACGAGGCCGAGCGCGAGCTCCGCCGCGCCATCGAGCTGGATCCCGACGACTGGCGGCTGCATCAGGCGCTCGGGGACCTCCTCATGGCGACCGACCGCCAGAAGGAGGCGGGGCCGATCATGAAGCAGGCGGGCGAGCTGCGCGTGAGATCCCTCAAGCGCTAGGAAACCCGGGCGCCCGGGGTCGCAGGAGCACGGCTTGGCTGCATGCCCTTACGCGTCGGCTTCGCGGAAGAGCCTGTAGAGCTCGGCCGGATCCGTCGTCGAATAGGCGCGCTGGCGGAACTCGGCGCTCGTCATGATCTTCGAGATCTTGCCCAGCGCCTGGATGTGCTCGTCCTTCTTCTCGGGAGGAGACACCAGCAGGATGACGAGCTGCACAGGCTTCCGGTCGATCGAGCCGAACTCGATGGGCTGCGCGGGCTTGCCCATCGCGAGGACGAGCCCCTGGGTTCCGCTGCACTTTCCATGGGGGATCGCGAGACCCTCGCCGATCCCGGTCGATCGCTGCGACTCGCGCTCCCACACCGCGCGCTTCACGCCCTCTGCGTCGGCGCAGAGCCCGTTCGATGCGAGCAGGTCAACGAGCTCGTCGATGATGGTGCGCTTGTCCGTCGCTGCGAGGGGCACCTTGACGGAGCTGGGGGAGAGGATGTCGGTGATGCGCATGGCGCTCTTTCCAATCGGGGTGGAAGCGCCAATGGTACCAATGCCGCATCACCGTGCATCGCGGTGGAATCCGCGGGACGGGCTCTGACGGCGGAGATCGGCGGAGATCGGCGGAGATCACGGGCGCACGAGGAGCGCGTGGAATCCGCCGTCGCGGTAGCACGCGGCCGGCTCCCCGGGCAGGCCCTCCGGCATGATCGTCCTGTCGACGACGGCAGAGAGTCCGTGCCGCTGCGCGAGCCGCCGAACCTGCGCGGCGTTCTCGGCGTGCTCGATCGAGCAGGTCGCGTAGAGCACCGCGCCCTTCGGCGCGAGGAGGCCGACGGCCGGATCCGCGATCTTCTGCTGGAGCTCGATCACCGACTGCGTGCGCGCCTTGCTGAAGCGGTAGCGCGCCTCCGGACGCCGCGCGAGGACGCCGGAGTTCGAGCAGGGGACATCGAGCAGCACGAGATCAGCCTTGCCGGCGGCCTCGCGGAACAGGATCTCGTGTCCGAGCGCCCGGATGTTCGGGTGCCGCTCGCGCAGGCGGAGCAGCGACTCGAATCGCGCGCGGTCCGGATCGGTCGCGAGCACGGTCGCATCGGGATAGAGCTGCGCGAGCTGGCGCGTCTTCGTGCCGCGGCCCGCGCACAGGTCGACGATGAGCGCAGGCTCGCGGCCGATCGCCGGCGCGAGCGCGTCCGGCAGCAGCGCGCAGGTCGCCGCCGCGGTCGGGTCCTGCACTCGGATTCCGGGGTTGGCCTCGAGCAGCGCGGTCAGTTCGGCGTGCGGCGCGGTCCAGACCCCGAAGCCGGCGTCGCGATGCGGCGCCGCCCGGTCCGCGAAGCGCATGTCGTCGGGCGCGTATGGCGTCACGATGATCGGCGGATCCACGAGGTCGTGCAGCGCGATGCGGTGCGCCTCCTTGAAGCCGAATGCGCCGATCCAGTGCAGGACGAGTTCGCGCGCGTGGCTGGTCCGCTCCGAGATCGCGGCGGCGGCGTCCTCGCTGAAGACCTCGTGCGTGAGCCGGAGCGCGCTTCCATCGGACATCGGCACGAGGTCCCGGCGCGTCTGGTCGGCGTACTCCGCGCAGGGGCCGTCGCTTCCCGCGGGCACGCGCTCGGCCACGCTCGCCGCGACCTTCCGGAGCACGGCGTTCACGAGCCCGCCGGCACCCGGACGCAGGCGGCGCTTCGTCCACTCGACGCTCGCGTCGACAGCCGCGGCGGCCGGCACGCGGTCGAGGAAGATGATCTGCGCCGCGCCCGCGAGCAGCGCGGCCTGGATCGGCTTCTCGAGAAGCGGCCAGTTCTTCGCCAGATGCGGCCGGATGCACGCGATCAGCGTGAGGTACCGCCGCACCACCGCGTGTTCGATCGCACGCGCGAGCGCGGCGTCGCGCGCGTCGAGCGAGCGGCTTCCATCGGCGCGTACCGGTGGCCCGGCGTTCGGGGAGAAGTCAAGATCGGGGAATCGCAGCGCCTGCGCGAGGATGCGCTCGAGCGCGACTTCACGGGCCGAGTAGCCGACGGGCGCCTCGCGCGTCACGCGAGGGCGAGCTCCGAGGCGCGCTTGCCGGACACGCCCTTCTTCGGAGCGGAGATCGACTTGGCGGCGCCCTTCTTGAGCGCGGCCGCGATGTCGGTCTTCTCCCAAGAGAAGGTGCCCTTGCCCGCCTCGCCCGCCTCGCGGCCGAAGTGGCCGTGGCTCGAGGTCGGCGAGTAGATCGGCGCGCGCAGCTTGAGCATCTCGATGAGGCCGTACGGCGTCAGGTCGAAGTGCTCGCGCACGAGCTTCGAGAGGATCTCGTCGCCCACGGCGCCCGTTCCCTGCGAGTCGACGAGCACCGAGACGGGCTCCGCGACGCCGATCGCGTAGGCGACCTGCACCTCGCACACGCGGGCGAGCTTCGCCGCGACGATGTTCTTGGCGATGTAGCGGGCCATGTACGCCGCGCTGCGGTCGACCTTCGACGGGTCCTTGCCGCTGAACGCGCCGCCGCCGTGCCGGCCGCGACCGCCGTAGGTGTCGACGATGATCTTGCGGCCGGTGAGCCCGCAG
>Ga0078894_10003635_pt1 | contig 11707 bp, 7 predicted proteins | sample LauGreSu1BDMLBSD_2_FD_67506 | JGI IMG/M metagenome (GOLD analysis project Ga0078894, IMG submission 67506) | Freshwater lake microbial communities from Lake Michigan, USA - Su13.BD.MLB.SD (version 4) (version 4) | ecosystem: Environmental > Aquatic > Freshwater > Lake | place: Lake Michigan, USA... | reverse complement strand
TTATGAAATGCCAAATTATCCCATTAGCCGGCTCTCCCCAGGTAGCGCCTCTAGAAGCTGATCGCATCGAGCCCCTCCTCGGAGCAGAATCCAGTGCCCTGCTAGACACGGGGCTCCTGAGGCAACTTGTTGCGTCATTAAGCTCACCTCTAAACGTTCTATTCCCCGAACGCGTATCCGAAAACGTAAGACCATTTCATGAGACGTTCGAACACTATGGCATAGACGGCAGAGTTTTTCTTACAACCAAGCCCAACCGCTCATCTTCCATCATTCGAGAAATCGCGTGCTCTCCTACCATCGGGGTGGACGTGTCATCCGAAGGATCCCTTGCTGCGGCTCTCTCAGCTGGCGTTCCTCCTTCACGAATTGAGGCGACCGGTCCCAAAGATCAGGGATACCTCTCCCTCGCACTTCTGCAAGGGATCGTCATCAACGTTGATGACATCGCCGAGATCGATCTGATTTGCGCGCTCAAGAAAAAGCTCGGAATTGCGGAAAAAACTCAAATCCTCGTTCGCCTCTCCGGATTCAAGAGTCCGCGCAACGCTTTTGCGGTGAGTGATGGCACCTTTGGTGTCTCTATCGACAGCATCCCCGATTTATGGCCGAAGCTTCACGCTCACACCCACGAAGTATCGCTGCTCGGGTTCTCCTACCACCTCAATACCGATTCAATCGAATATCGGGTTCTCGCGCTTGAGCAGACCCTCTCAATTCTCTTCGCCGCCAAGCAAAGAGGTTTCACCCCTCGGGTAGTGAACATTGGTGGTGGTTTCCGCATCAGGTACGCGAAAAATACCTACGAATGGGAGAACTTCATCGTACGCCTCAAAGGCTCTATCACCGGACAGGGTAAGGCCTGCACATGGAACCGGTCCGGTCTGGGCTTCAGCACCGAAAATGGTCGCATTAAAGGCGCGCCTCGGTTTATGGACCATGCCGAACCACTTCCACCTGCGGATCAGTTGTGCGCTCTCCTTCGTCAGGAATTACCGTCATTCTCTGCCGTACCAGCGGGACGCCTATTGAGCGAGTCTGTATTGGAATTGTGGATTGAACCGGGAAGAGCCCTGCTCGATCAGGTGGGCCTCACCGTGGCAGAGGTACTCAGTGTCCGAAGATCTGAACAGGGGCACCCGCTTATTGTGTTACGGATGAATCGTTCAAACCTCAATGCTTTTGAACTCACTCTCCTAACCGATCCTATTTTACTTCCTAGAAAGGTTTCTGCCGAACCGTGCGACCATGGGTATTTTCTGACGGGCAACCTTTGCGTCGCTAATGAGCTTTTAACTCCCCGCTCGATTCACTTCGGACAACGAGTCGCACCAGGAGATCTTATCGCTTTCGCGAATACCGCTCCTTACATCATGGATTTTGCCGAATCCCCAACCCTTCACCAACCTGTCGCGCGCAAAGTCGCGGTATGGTTTCGCGAACACGAGACTAAGTGGGCCTTAGATGAAGAGTACCGTCCCTACCTTAAGGAGGAGCTATGATAGCCTCATCAATCCATGAGCTTATTGGAAATACCCCTCTGCTTGAGATCCCGGCGTCGGTCCATGGATTACGCAACGTCCGCCTCTACGCCAAGCTTGAGCTCCTCAATCCATTTGGCTCAATCAAGGACCGCATCGCGAAAGCGATGCTTGCGCCCCATCGCGAACGACTACAACAGGAAAACGCGGTTGTCGTAGAGAACTCCAGTGGAAATACGGCGAAAGCTCTCCAGGCTCTATGCTCAATTGATGGCATTCCTTTCTCTCTCGTCAGTGGCCTGACCAGAGTCAAAGAACAGAAGGATATTTTGCGACTGATGGGCGCTTCAATTGAAGAGGTCCCAAATGCCAGCGACTGTTTCGATCCGAACGACCCCAATGACCCTCAGTACGCGCTTGAGCGTCGAGCTGCCGAGTCCCCTAATCAGGTTTTCTTTACATCGCAATTTACCAATCGAGATAATCCGCGAGCACATGCCGAGACGACAGGAATTGAGATAGGCGCGGATCTGCCCCGAGTCGATTTTCTCATAGCAGGTGTTGGCACAGCGGGAAGCTCCTGCGGTACCGCAGATACTCTTAGGCTCGCAAATAGTGAGCTTAAGCTGATAGGCTTAACGGCTCGGCGGCATGATTTCATACCAGGCATTAGGAGCGCCGAGGAGCTATGGGAGAATGGTGTATTTCGCCGTGACGCCTACCATCAACTCCTGTCAGTCAGCTCCCGAGACGCTATCGAGGGGATGGTGACCCTTATTCGAAGATGCGGAATACCAGCGGGCCCCTCATCTGGCGCGAATTTTTACGGAGCAGTTGAATACCTCCGTACGATCGACAGCGAGCTCACCCGACAACATACCGCCGTTCTCTTCGCGTGTGATCGTATGGAAAGTTATATATCCTACGTTAAGGAACGACGGCCTGATATCTTTGGACTGGAGTCCCGTGGACAACTATGGCACGACCTCGAAGAGGAGGAGATATCTGAAGCACCTGCCGTAAACGTGCTACAACTGCGAACTCTTATGAGGGATAGGCCTCCCTTAATCATCGATACTCGATCAACAGTTGCTTACTCTCTTGAGCACCTGCCAGAGGCACTGAATTATCCACTCGATGATCTCCAACGTATTCTTCAAACAAGCGTTCCCTTTCCGAGGGAACGCGCGATAGTCTTTGTGTGTCAACATGGAGTATTCACTCGTCCCGTTGCGGCGTACCTCGCGAAACGCGGATTCGAGGCGTTCTCGCTGGAGGGCGGATACCGCGCGTGGCTGAACGCGCCTGAGGCTGTAAAGTTCGTCGCGAATACATAATCATTTCAACAACGAAGAGGTAGATCATGAGAATCGGATTTCTTGGCAAGGGGGGAAGCGGTAAAACGACTATTACCGCCGCTTTTACTCGCTGGCTGGAGGGGACCGCAACCCGAGTCATAGCGATTGACGGTGATGTTAACACGCATCTTCAAGAGGCCCTCGATATAGAGCCCTCTCCACCTCAACTTGGCAGACTGTACGATGAGATAGCTGCCTATGTTCGGGGAGAACGCAAAGACCTTGGAGATCGTCCGCTATTATCGACCACACCTCCGTCCCCAGACTCTCGGTTTATTACCTGTAACGAAGAGGATCCGTTTCTCGCACGCTACGCGACAACACGTGGCTCGCTGTCCTTCTTACGGGTCGGAGGTTTTCAAGAACATGATGTTGGCGCGAACTGCTATCATACCAAGCTGCACTCTATGTGCGTAGTCCTCAACCATCTCAAAGATACTGAGAATGATTGGGCAGTGGTAGACGCAACCGCGGGTGTCGATACACTCTCCACGTCCCTCGTCGCGGCATATGACCTGAATGTCTTTGTGATTGAGCCTACGACTAAGTCGATAAATGTCTACAAGGACTACCTCGCGACGGATTCAGAGTCAGCGACCCGCACAGTCATACTGGTCAATAAGGTAGTGTCGGAAAGTGACCTTGATTTTGTTCGAAAGGCGCTCCCTGAGGCGTGCATCGTCGCTAGCGTCCCTCACTCAGGGCACCTTCGCTGCAGTGAGCAAGGAGACCCCGCCGCATTTCGAGCCTTTGTCGATGAGCACGACAACGTGTGGAGGACCCTTAAGAGTGAATGTAGTCGGCGTCGACGCTCCTGGGGAGCGTTCCAAACACGCCTTCATGAGATTCATCAGAAGAACTGCGAATGGTGGTACAACGCCTACTACAATCAGACCCTACATACCGGTCTCGATGGACCATTTGAGTCAGATGGCAAACCCACCTAAAACTACCAGGGCGTAAAACTACCAGGGAGTAGGTTGTGCAATTCTTTCTAACGCAGCGATCAACGTAGTAGCTTTAACTCAAGCAAGAAGCCGGACTTTGTGTTTTCGATGACAACCTTTAAGCCGGCTTATACTATTCCTTCTTAAGTTTATATCCACCCAAAGCCAGCCAGTGATACCACACGACCCTTACGAACTTCACTATTGAGCTTGCCACGTTGACGAGACTCACCCTCCCTTATCCCCGAGGCCCCTCGGGAGAGAAGTTGCGGGAGAGAAGTTGCGGGAGAGAAGTTGGGGTGGACCAGATTCTGGGGCGCTCTCGAACCTGGGCGGGGTTTTTCCCCGCCACAGGGTTCGACCGCTCTTACGCCCAAATACGGCTTAGGGCTTGCCTACTTAGAACTGATATCCAATACCGGCAATTAAGGAGAGATTGTTATAATCTACTCTGTAAGAGCCGTTGCCGTTGCTCAGGTCTGTTCCTGGTGCGGACATGAATCGCCCCTCCCCATAAAAGCGCCAGCTTTCGTCCAGTGGAACCTCAGCTCCCAGCATTGCCTGCCATGCGAAGACTTGGTCCTCGAGATCTTTTTGGTCCGATATCCCCACCAATTCGACGTCAGAATCAATTTCTTGAAGAAGCCCAACTCCTAATCCTACGTACGGCGACCAAGTGTCGGAAAAATCAAGGAAGTAGTACCCATTTGCGATAATTGCCACTGACGCAAGGTCACCACCATCAGCGATTATCATTCCCCCGGATCCCTCAATCTTGTCGATGTCGTTCCGCCGGTACGAATATTCAAGATCGGCGGCGAAGCTCCTGTTAAAGCGGTACCCCCCAGCCATCCCCACTATCGCTCCTGCCTCTAAGCTAGCGTCACCAGAGGGAAAGCTTGGACCGCTCCCGTCAAAGTCCGAGTCGAGCGCAAAATTGAGGCCCCCATGGAGTTTAACAAACGGTCCCTGGTAATCCGGATTGTCCGCGAATGATTGTTGGGATCCCCCAAACATCATGAGCATCACTGCCACACAGCCTATGCGCATAACTCTGTTCAAACCATTTTGAGCTCCCATGTTCCGCATACCTCCAAAAAAAATAGGCCCTGAAATGCCCTTGTAGACTGAGCTGTAGCCCTTCTTCAACTCCCTAAGTGTTTGGAATGCATCAGTGGCGAGCAAAATGCACGAGTGGTAAGCTCCTCACATGAGCGGAACGAAAAAACAGTCGGCAAGTTTGTTTAACTCAAACGCGGTGTCCGTCGAGAGGTACTTCCTCTTCAGCTCAGTGGCGCTCATTGTAATCTTCGCATGGATGGAACCTGCTGGGGCGGCCGGTATCGGTTGGTGGAAGGGGCTTGTTTTCTGGACTATTCAAATATCCATCCTCATCCCCCTCTTGATTGCCACCCAACATATCGCCTCTCAGTACGTTAATCTCAGAACTCCCCAGAACCCATGGATACAAACAGCGCTGTCTGGAGTGGTGGCGTCCCTACTGTTCGTGCCTATTGCCTACTCTCTTGATCTGCTTTTCGCGATCCCTGACGATGTATCTTCCGACAGTATCTTACTTGGATTGATTGACGAAGCCGCGGGCGTGCTCGTCCCTGTGACAATAACCTGGATAGCTCTAAATGCCCCGTGGATATTCCAGCTGGATTTTTCTCTAAAACCACCTGAAGTGGCTCCTGAACAGCCTGGCGATAGTAAAAAGAACCTTTCCGAGGACATACAACAAACCGGGCGATTTCTTCAGGAGCTGAGGAACCGAGCTTCAGGTGATTTGATTTCGATCAGCTCGGAGCTGCATTACCTCCGTGTGACCACCACTGACGCGGAGGTCATGTTTCTCTACAACCTAAAAGACGCCATCGACGAGCTTCCGTCTAACTCCGGAGTGCAGGTTCACAGATCCCACTGGGTATCGCGAGATCATGTTAAACAGCTCACAAAAAAGGATGGAAACACCGAGTGCGTTCTTTCAAATGGCAGGACGTTGCCAGTCAGTCGCCGAAAATACTCAGAGGTGAGAGAATTGCTCAATGCTCTCTCGTGAGGACATCACGAACACAAGAAGCGGCTTTTGTAATTAGTGCGGCTTTCTTAAAGGGACACTAGCTTTCGAATATCTCCCTAGAATTTGCTTCTCGCAGACAGACGTCCATCTCATGGGTGGTTATGGCGAACATTTTCAAGGGGAAAGAAAATCCTTTATCCGACTGGCTGGTGTTCGCCGAGCATGAAGAAGAGCTGAGCAAAGGACTCGTTCATTGGCTGCGATTGCAGCAACCGTCGAGCCTCTTGTCGCAGCGATTCAAGCTCATCACCATCCTTGAGCGCCATCGATAGGAGCGTATGCAAGAACCCGCTCAGCTCCTCCGACCGTTTATAGGGAAGCGCACCGTGAGGAGATGGCAAGAATGATACGATCCCCTCGGCGCCACTTTTGAAGAGAGCCGAGGAGCTGAGCGTGTCATCCCGAAGTTTTCTCCCTCGTGGAGAGAAAGGGTTCGCTTCATTTATGGCGTCCCCCACTATCTCACTCGCGATAATACGGCCAATCAGAGGAGCCATGAGCACGCCATTTCGATAGGTACCCGTCGCTAAGGAAAGTCCGGGACACTCGGTCGATCCAACTAAAGGGTATCCGTCAACGCAGATAGGTCGGCTTCCCACCCGAATAGACTCAATGGTTGCCGAATCGAGGGAGGTATTAAATTCATGAACAACCTCATGCAGGAGGTCGTGAACCTCCTCAACAGATGCTCCCGTTGATGTCCCGGGACAGGAGGCAGTGCGATTGGTTGCTCCCACGTAGATTCGTCCCTTGCCACGTGGGACAACGTGAATGCCACAAGCAAAATCACGATTAGGAGAACGTAGCACATGAGGAAAATGTTCGGAGGTCTCAAGAATAAGGGAAGTGCCCTTTCCCGGCATGAGCCGTGGAGATGACAGTCGTGCTTCATCGGGCAGCGCCTCAAGAAGAGCCTGCGTTCCCACGCCCGCGGCCAGCACCACATGGTCTCCCTCAAGCTCTCTACCGTCGGGGAGCACAACACCACACACCTTACCGCCACGGAGCATAAGGCGGTCTACCCAACAATTCTCGTGGGAGAAGCGAGGATGGCTCTCTGTGGCGGCGTCCAGCGCGGACATGAGAGCAACGGTGTCCACAAATCCCTCTTGGGGGAGCCAGAGAATCTTGCGCGGTAGATACCGCTCGTTTGGATGATAGCCGGGGACATCACACTCATCGACCGTTTCATACGGGCTCCCAAATCGTGCAAGCTCCCTCTCTATCGCTTGAATATTCCTCAGATCGTGTCGACCGAACGTGTTCGCTACGATAAACGTGCCCATGCCACTATCGATAGCGCTACCACTCAGAGCAGACAGCTCGGCTAACCATTCAGGATAGAGGGAGCTCGACCGAACGCGAAAAGCGGTCTCCTCTTGATCGAGGGCAGAATTCTTATCTGCTGTAACCTCCGCAAACGCCCCAAGCATCGCACCAGCCGCGAGCGAAGCGCTCTCCCTCCGACCGGATAAGGGTCGAATTTGACACACCGACACCCCCTTCCGCAGAAGAGCTAATGAAATAGCACCCCCAATAATCCCCGAGCCGACAACAAGTACATGAGTGGAGTGGTTTGTTACGACGTTCATTCCGTTGATGTATCACGGACCATTGCTATATGCAACCAAGTTGCGTATAGTATCCCACCTCGCCCGATGTTCGGCGTTGTTACGAGGTCTTAGTAGTTATGACATCCCCCGCCCAAGTCCCGCTCCACTCTTTCAAAGAAGCTTCCCTTTCCTTGCCCCCAAGAGCGATTGTTATCTCAGGCACCTTAGGAAGCGGAAAGACAACCCTCCTTAACCATCTCCTCCAAACGACAGCGGCATCGAACAAGCCGGGATCTTTTGTTGTCATTGAAAACGACATCGGCGCAACCAATACAGACAAACAACGATTGCGGACCAGCCCAGAGAACGTGCTCGAAGTAACGGCGGGATGTATCTGCTGCAACGACCTGCACTCACTCCAGGCGGCCGTCACTCAGCTACGCGCGCAACCTGAGATAACGACGCTCTTCATTGAAACAACGGGAATCGCGAAGCCGTCCGCCGTGAAAAACCTCCTGCATAAGCTTGAAATCCCAACGATGGTGATCGTAACTGTCGATGTAAAACATTTTGATGATAACACTCTCTTGGGACGTACCGCCGATACGATTCCACACGCTGACATAGTTGCGCTCACGTGGACTCAAAATGATGCTGGGATTCGCGATGACGCGACTCTCCGCAGAGTGATGACAGAGGTCGAGAGGTTCAATCTTACCGCCCAGAAAATAGAGATCGCTCCCTCAGGCGAGCCTCTCGGAGAACTGAGTCTTAACGTGCCCTTACCGCTCGTTTCGGTCGAATCTTTTCAGCAAGCACATTCTGACACTTCGCCTCAGGCCTTGGTGGAGCTCTCTCTTTTCACCCCCGGTGTTCAAATTGCGGGCAAGGCCCTACCCAAAGCGCACCAAGAATTCACCATCACATTAAACGTCCCCTCAGATATGAGTCCTGATACGGTGATTTCCGCAGTAAAAGCCGGGGCTCCGACTGGCCTTCTCCGAGCTAAGGGTCGGGTCGGGCGCTTTAACCTCGATTGTACTATGGGAGATTGGAACGTCTCTGAATACGGTGCTAGCGGTGAACGAAACTTTATTACCCTAATCGGGAGACTCCCTCTAACAGCTGAGTCCTTTCCAGAACTCGCATCTGCCCCAACCAGCGATGAATTATCGATAGATATGAACTCCCCTCTCGTCCGCCAGAAAGCGGTCCAGTTAGTGAACGATCTTATGTCTCGCATCCCGACCAAGGTGGTGGAAAATGGTCGACTTATCACCGAGACAGACGCTGGAGAGGCTTGGCGGTATGTCTCTCTCCCCGGATTTCCAGTAGAGACTAAAGAGGCATTTCTGCGATCTCTTTGCGAATTTTACCTCCAACAATACGAAGCTCTGAATTCAGGCGCGTTTGACTCCCACCCGACGCTGCCATACTACCAACGCGAGGTGGGATATAACCTCTCGTGGTTCCTCATCGATTGCGGCGAGCTACTTGCCAAATGGAACTTGGACACCACCATTAGAGACATTAAGCCGGTCACCCTGTATTTTACTGGACTTCAGAACGCTCGAGACGCACGACACATAGGTTCGTTTAAAGAGAGTGACGTACCATATCTCACGACTCGTTTAGTGATGCTGGAAAATGAGGGCACAGCCCCCGCTCTTGCTAACAGCGCGATACGCACCTGCGCGCAACTCTGCCTCGATAAATCATGGCACCGGGCTTTGCGCGTACTGAGCGACACGAGCCGGCTTTCCATCGATGCAGTTCAATGAGTATAACATGAAATCATTTGCCCGTCCCTGGACCAGACAGATCATGGTGTTCAGAGTTGGTATCTGGATGCAAGAACAACTTGGGCTGACATCGGGAGACCGCCCCTTTCCTCAAGAACTCGCCCTAGATCGATAGTTCTAGCGGCTCCAACCTGGTCAGGTCTTGTGCTATTGAAACTGGACGTAAAACGACTGCCGCGCAGTAGTTTGTCCACCCGTAACACTCTCGCCGCGAGCTTCAAGGGAAACCATGGCCGTACCTGTTCCAGTTCCACCCGCGCGCGTGGCGCACGTCTTGAGATCGACGGTAAAGGTCAGAGTGTTCCCAACTGAAGCTGCACGGTCTCCGAGCGAGTCACGATACGGTGTGCCATTAGCGCCTTGATTGAAGAAGATACTATCTCCTGCTCCAAGGGGAGTGGTGTCCGCTACGAGTTCGCTTGACACGTTCGTATAGAGCCCCGCACACGTTGCTTGCACGTCTCCAACACCTACGCCGTAGTTTAACGTGCCCCAATCGAGGTATCCGGTCTCATCGGTGCGAATCGCGGCACGCTGCGGTCGCCAGAAGGTCATGGTGAGCTGTCCACTTGATGGCAGCACTATTGGGTCTGACGACGAGTTTCCTGGAATTGACCCTGAGGTAGGACTCACCGAATTGTAGTCAACTGTTACCTCGCCCGCTCCTGCGTTGTAGCTTTTCAGGGCTGGCACAGAGACAAAGTATGGCGCAAGGGTAAAGGTCTTTCTTGTTATTTCACCGGCATCTGAGGTGACGACTGCTTCAAATACATCACCTGGTCTAAATTGACTTCGACCAACTCGTGGCTGGATAGCCGCGACGACCGCTCCCAAGCTGTTAATTTTCTCCATTCGAGGATATCCGGCTGAGGTAAGGAGTTCCGCCCACGGCCTACGAAAATCATTCGAGCTCTCGGAGACTCCGCTAAAGTACGCTACCGGAGTGTTTCGCCTGCAGTATGCGAGAGCGTCATCGCAGACGATGTATCCACCGGTTGCGAGGCTGCTTTGATTTTGAGGGAGCGAGATGAAGGTTAATAACGCGAAGAGATTTTCGCCGCCGATAACCGCGTCAATAACGGCATCCGAGAGTCCACTGCGGACGTGGGCATTGAGGGAGTTCCGTAACTCCAAAACTATTGTCGTGTAGGGGATATCACTTCCAGCTGAATCTGGATCCGAAGGGTCCAAAATCAGATCTCCGTCATCATCCGCGTCAAACGCATTTGGAATCCCGTCTCGGTCCTCATCTGAGCCAGACGCACTTGCCGCTCTGGCTACGAAAGCTCTGACATTTGCTGTTGAGCCCGTGCTTACAAGACCTAACTGGTCAGCACCGAGGGGCTTCCCTTGAAGCGCTTTTGTGGTCGCCTTCGATACTACGACACCAAGGGATTTTGTGGTTGTCTTGGCAACCTGCGCGTACCCTGACTTGAGAGTGATCTTACCAAGGGAAATCTTTTTTTGCTTAACACTTACGAGTTTACCCGAGAACGTGGTTGAAACTTTGCTGCTCGCACCACCAAGGACAATCGGACCCGCATAGCGCCCGTTGGTATCGCTCATCTGAAGACTCGCTCCTTTTAGACGAGTCTTTGTCACTTTTTTGAAAGAGAACTTCCCACTAGAACTCGCAACAGCTGCTGTCGACTTGCCAGCAGTCTCAACGAGGTAAACCGTATATCCAGCGCCCTTCGAGAGAACCCCGTCCACAGTTAACGATTGAGCCGCACTATCTGAAACCTGCGAAAGAGCAAACGAGAGGCCAACTAAAGATAACAATGCTATTCGACTCGCGATATTCATGAGGCCTTTTCCATTCCAATAAAATTTACTTCCTATTATTCATACATTGGGAGCTCGTTGTTCTACTTCAGAATTTTCAAGGCTGCCTTTGCTCGCTTTCCCTTGTAAGTAACACTCGCCGACACCACACCCGGCTTCGTTGATTTAAGCTTCACCGACGACTGCCCACACCCGGCACTGTCAAGCTTTAGTGTCTTTTTTAAACTCAATACCTTCTTCCCCTGGGTAAAGGTTATCGGAATTCTATCTCCGACCTTATACTGAGTTCCTGCACACACCTTGATAGTCACGCCTTTGCCACTTTTTACTGACACCTGATCGAAACCCACACTTAATACACGCTTTCCCGCAAGAATTTTCTTGGTGACGAATTGTTGGTCTTGTTGGGCCGAGAGCGTCCCTGCCGATGTCAGGTCACCAATGTCTACGTCTAGAGATACACTGCCATCGTCGTTGCTTTCCACACTAGCAAATGGATAAGGTTTGCCTCCAACAAACACTCCAAGAACTCCTCCAAGATATTGGACCGCAGTCGGCGGGAGATCCATTCGAAAATGAGCCTCACCGCCTTCAGGGCCGCTGAGTTCTACTCCGAATGTCGCGCCGGAAGCACCTACGCTCCCATCAAGATTCCAACTTCGGATAGCACCAAAAACAGATATCTGAATCCCCGAGAG
>Ga0078894_10003634_pt1 | contig 11707 bp, 12 predicted proteins | sample LauGreSu1BDMLBSD_2_FD_67506 | JGI IMG/M metagenome (GOLD analysis project Ga0078894, IMG submission 67506) | Freshwater lake microbial communities from Lake Michigan, USA - Su13.BD.MLB.SD (version 4) (version 4) | ecosystem: Environmental > Aquatic > Freshwater > Lake | place: Lake Michigan... | reverse complement strand
AACCGGAGGATGTTGGAGAAACAAAGAGATATGTTAAAGCGGTTAGATTACCGTTAGAATATGTTTCATTCAATCAATGTACATTAGGTGTAAGATTAACACATCATTATAGACAAGCCACTGCTTACTTAAAAAGTAGAGGGGTCAACGACATGATGATAAAAAAATATAATATTGGATTTGCATATCAAGGAGCATACGCAGGTAGAATAATAATTCCATCTTACAATGAAGAAGAGGATCTAAATTACTTCATTGCTAGATCATATTATACAAAGTCCAAATTAAAATATAAGAACCCAGATGTTCCTAAAGAATTAATTATTTTTAACGAACACTTAATTGATTGGGAATCAACAATTTATATTGTTGAAGGCGCTTTTGATAGCATATTCGTACCAAACTCAATACCATTATTAGGTAAAGTAATGAGCGAATTGTTGTTTAAGAAATTATATGAAAACGCCAAACAAATCGTGATAGTACTCGATGGTGATGCGTGGAGTAATGCTGAAAAATTATATCACAAATTAAATGGTGGTAAATTATTTGGAAAAATCTGGGTGGTTAAAATGCCACTAGATAAAGACATTGCTGACTTACGTGGAAATTTTGAAGGATTAGAAAAAAAACAATTAGAATAATATGAATTTAAAAGACATCTCATTGGAGATCAATGAGTTATTAGAACAAAAAAGAAAACAATTAGAACTTACGTTTATTGAAGAAGATCACGTTTATTACATGAAAGACGTGGACGGAAACATTAAAAACGATTTTTTATCTGTTTCTAGATTAGTTAAGAAGTTTCATAAACATTTTGATGCTGAAGGTAAAGCATTACAAATGTGTAAGGGAGATGTTGATGCATCCAAAGAATTACTTGCTGAATGGAAAAGAGCGGGGGATTATTCTACCAATATGGGTAGTCGTGTTCACTTTGAATTAGAATCAGACGTGATAAATAGATATGGTAACTACAAAGAAGTTAGGCAACCAATATTCACGATTGATGAAGTTCAACAAAATAAAAGTGATAACATGATCAAAGCTGGAAAAAATTTCTTAGATTTGATGCAAGAAAGAGGAGCCATATTATTGGATACTGAAATTATATTAGGTGACAATCAGTTGGGTTATACTGGACAACCAGATAAAGTTTGGTTAATGATGAACAAAGAAAAAACAAATTTCGGATTTGTTATCACTGACTGGAAAACCAACCAACCTAAAAATTTCGAAGTACAATGGTATACTGGTAAAATGTTTAATCCTTTTGGTGAATATCATGACACAGCATTGGGTCATTATTATTTACAATTACCATTATATGGTAGGCTTTTATTAAAAATGTTGGAAGGAACAAAGTATGCAGATACTAAATTACTTGGATGTGTTGTGGTTTTATTAAAAGAAGATGCATCATATCAAGAGTATAAAGTTCCTAACGATGTGAATGTTAAGGTTTTAAATTTAGACATGTCAAAATACATAAGAAGATGATAAAAAAAATTGTACACATTGCTGATTTACACATCAGAACATACGTAATGCATGATTTGTATAAAGCACAATTTGATAAATTGATCGAAGAGATTAAACAACATTCGATTCAATGGACCGCAGACGGTATTCGATGGGATGAAATTCGTATTGTAATTGCTGGTGATATTGCTCATCAAAAGATCAATATTTCTAATGAGCAACTATTGCTTACAAGTTGGTTTTTAAATCAATTAAGTGGTTATGGTAAAGTTGTTATCATTCCAGGTAATCATGATTTCTTAGAGAACAATCACGAGCGTTTAGATAGTATAACCCCAGTAGTGGAATTATTAAACAATAAGAATATTGTTTATTACAAAGACATGGGAGTATACGAAGACGATAATGTTAATTGGGTGGTATATTCTTTATACCAACACAATGCGCGACCAGAATTTAAAAAGGATAAAGATAAATTCTACATCGGTTTATTCCACGGAGCAATTCAAGGGATGTCAACAGATTTAGGTTTTAAATTTGAAGATGGTTATGATAGATTAAATTTTATCAATCTTGATTTACTACTATGTGGTGATATCCATAAGAGACAAACATTTAAATTACCTGGCGGTGGATTAGCAAGTATGGTTGGGTCTTTAATTCAACAAAACTTTGGCGAAACGGTTAAACACCATGGCTACGGTATTTATGACATGGAGTCAAATGAATATAATTTCATTGATATTGAAAGCGACCAACCGTTTCTCCATTTTAAAATAAGCGATATTAAAGATATAGAAGATGAAAAAGAACAGCTCGTTAACCCTGGATAGTGAATTCATAAACTATTGTGAAATAAACGAGATTAAAGATACTGAAGCCCTCGCTAGAAAAATATTCCAGCGGGGGTTTACTATTGAAAAATATGGTGAAACTCCAACAAGTAATAATAAAGTTAAAACCGAAATCATTGAAAAAGAAAAGATTGTGGAGGTTATTAAGGAGGTTCCAGTTGAAGTAATCAAAGAAGTAAAAGTAGAAGTTATCAAGGAGGTATTTGTCGAAGGGGACACAAAAGAAGTTGTTAAAATTGTTAGAGATAATGTCAAAGAGGATGAATTAGTTAAAGAAAACGAAACCCTTAAAAAGGAGAACGAAAAATTAACTAACGAGTTGAAAAATATCACAGATACACTTGAAAATGTCAATAAAGCTAAGTATCTTAAGAGCAGTAATCTAAACAATTTATATGATGAGTAAAATGAATGTAGGTTTTATCGGTCTAGGTAAACTAGGCTTACCATGCGCACTAGCAATAAACAACAAAGGACACCAAGTTTGGGGTTATGATATTAACCCACAAGTTAAAGAAATCTTAGATACCAAGGTTTTACCATATCGAGAAGAAGGTTCTCCAGAGTTATTACAAACACACACAATTAATTTTGGATCAGTACAAGAGGTTGTGAACAACAGTGAAATTATCTTTGTTCCAATTCAGACCCCACATGATTACAAATATGAAGGTTGTACTAGAATCCCACAAGAAAGAGATGATTTCAATTACGCTTATTTAAAGAGTGGTATTCAAGCATTATCAAATGCTATTGCTAATCAATCAGAAAACAAGGTGGTTATTATTATTTCAACAGTTCTTCCTGGAACAATTGAAAGAGAGATTAAACCAATCATTAAAGACAATCCTAATTTTAAATTATGTTACAATCCATTCTTTATTGCAATGGGTACAACATTACATGACTTCACACATCCGGAGTTTGTTTTATTCGGTGTTGATGATGAATGGGCTGCAGAAACTGCGGAGAAGTTATATAAAACATTACACGATAGACCGTTCTATAAAACAGACATTGTTAATGCAGAATTAATTAAAGTTTGTTACAATACATTCATCGGTATGAAGATTGTATTTGCTAATACTGTTATGGAAATCTGTCACAAGACAGGTGCTAGCGTTGATGGTGTTATGGGTGGTATTAAATTAGCGAACGAGAGATTAATCTCACCGAAATATCTAAATGGTGGTATGGGTGATGGTGGTGGATGTCATCCAAGAGACAATATCGCTATGAGCTGGTTAGCAAAAAAATTAGATTTATCACACAACTTCTTTGAAGATATTATGGCAGCTAGAGAAGATCAAACAGAATTCTTGGCTGACTTAATTATGGATCACGATGGTCCGTATTATATCTTAGGTAAAACATTTAAAGAAGAAACTAATTTGATTTTAGGTTCTCCAGCAATCTTACTTGCTAATATTTTAACAGAAAGAGATGTTGAATATACTCATTACGATCCGTTTATTGATGAGGTAAAACCAGAATTCAAATCCGGTGTTTACTTTATTGCAACAAAACATTCGGAGTTTAAAAATTATAAATTCCCAGAAGGTTCAGTTGTAATTGATGTGTGGAGATATCTTGACATTACTGATGAGAATGTAAAATATATTAAAGTAGGTAACTAATGAAAGATTACAAACAAATAGTTAATTGGTTAGATGAATATCTAACAAATAATAAATTAGAATGTTTTGTTGTTGGTGTATCTGGTGGTATTGATTCCGCCGTTACATCAACACTTTGTGCATTAACAGGTAAACCAGTGTATGTTCTAAACATGCCAATTAAACAAAAACAAGAACAAGTTGATTTATCTGACCAACATATTAAATGGTTAGAAGAAAATTACAAAAATGTTGTTGGACTTAAAATTAATTTAACAACATCATTTGCTGAATTTGAGGGTGCGATCTCTAAACAACTTGGGGAAGGTTTTTCTAGTTTATTAGGTTTTGCTAATAGCCGTTCAAGATTACGTATGGTTACTTTATATCAAGTTGCTCAATCTAAAAATGGTTTAGTGGTTGGTACAGGTAATAAGGTAGAAGATTTTGGTGTTGGGTTTTATACCAAATACGGTGATGGTGGTGTTGATCTATCTCCAATTGCGGACCTTTATAAAAGTGAGGTATATGCGATTGCAAGAGAACTTGGTGTTGTCGATGGAATACTTAATGCTAGACCAACAGACGGATTGTGGGATGATGATAGAAAAGATGAAGATCAAATTGGTGCGACCTATGATGAATTAGAATGGGCAATGCAGTATAATGGTAGTGATGTTCTTACCGATAGAGAAAAAGAAGTTTTAGATGTATATAATAAACATCACAAACGAAATAAACATAAAATGGTTGAGATACCAGTTTTTAAATTCAAGTAATGAATATAAGCATACTAACGCCAACAAGAGTTAGACCATCAAGTATCGATAGATTAGTAATGAGTTGTTTAAAAATGGCAACTGATGCAACAAAAATTGAATTTGTTTTTTATATTGATAATGATGACAACGCATCAAAAGAAAAATTAGAAGAGTTAAAAGTTAAAATATCTCCAGAACAAATAAAATATGTTCAAGGTCCGCGAATTGTTTTAAGTGAAATGTGGAATCAAATCCAACCACTAGCAACAGCGGATATTTTTATGCATTGTGGTGACGATATTATTTTTCAAACAAATGGCTGGGATGATAAAGTAATGGATGCATTTAATAAATCAAAAGACAAAATTGTATTTGTTCATGGTAATGATGGTTATTGGAACGAAAGATTTGGTACTCATGGATTTTTGCATAAGAACTGGGTAAACGTATGTGGTTATTTTGTTCCTCCATATTTCAGTAGTGATTATAACGATACATGGCTAAATGATGTTTCAAACATTTTAAATAGAAGAGTACATGTTGACATTTATACTGAACATATGCATCCGGCGTTTGGTAAAGCTAAATTTGATTCAAATCATTTAGATAGATTAGAACGACACAGAAAAGATAACGTGGACGGTTTGTATCATTCAGAAAATATGGTTAAGAAAAGATCAGAAGATGCAGAAAAATTAAAAAACTTTATTGACACTTATGAAGCTTAGTATTATATACCCAACAAGAAAACGTTTTGATCTATTTGTTAAGTCAACAGATAGTTTAATTCAAAAATGTTCTGACTTAAATAATTTGGAAGTATTGGTTGCAATGGATGACGATGATCTTGATACAATCTCTAAAACAGAAGATTACATAAAAGATAAACCATTTATTAAAATTTACACGAGTGAAAGGTATTTTTATAAAAATCTTAATCTATATGTTAACCAAATGGCAAAGCTTGCCACCGGAGACTATCTATTACTTTGGAACGATGATTGTTTAATGGAAACAGATCATTATGATTTAATCATGGATAAGTATCAAAACAAATTCATGGTGGTTAACCCATTGGTTGTTAATCATACAGAATATTGTAGACAAGAAAATAGAATGTTGTTCCCAATCATACCAAGAAAATGGGTTGAATTGACTGGCCGTTGGTCAAATAGTGGTGCGTGTGATAGTTGGATTGAATTGATTAGCAATGAATTACACATATCATTATACGAAGATGATATTAAAATTTTCCACGACAGATTCAATTTAACAGGTAACAATTTAGATGAAATATACACCGAATCAGTTGATGATAAAAGTTATATATTTCATAACTTCTTTACCGAAGCACAACATAATGAAAGAAAAATTGACACTGAAATAATAAGATCTTATTTAAATAATTTATAATGGCATTAATTTTTTTATGGGCATTCACAGCATATGGAATGAGCACAATATTAGTTTATGGTAGCATATTTGAAAGCACCAGAATCAAAATAAAACAAAAATCGAAATTTTTTGGTGATTTATTAAGTTGCATGATGTGTACATCTACCTGGGTTGGCTTTTTTATGTCAATATTTTTAGGTGGATTAACATCTAAGTTCTTGGATATCAATTGGTTATTCCAAATATTTTTTGACGGTATGGCAACATGCGGTATGGTTTGGGCAATTAATGGTATTATAGAATTTTTCGAAGAAAGTAGAATTAAGTAGTAAATTTTGTGTTTTAGTTTTTTTTAGTTATCTTTAGTGCATGAAAGCACCATTTATTAAGATCGACTGGGAAGACGTCTCAGAAAACTTTACCCCTGAAAGAATTAAGAGGGTAAAAGCATATTTCCAAACAAAGTACAATACAAAACATGTACAGGTTGTTACGAAGACTTTAACTGATAAACAAAATACCAGATTAAAGACTCTCGAGGTAACTGATAGCATTTTAGATCCACAGTATCAAAAAACTTTGATGCGTGATTTCTTAACAGAGAACGGTATTCAGATAAAATGGGAACTAGTTGATCGTTTAGATAGCCGAGTAAATTCTGAAATTGATAAGATCAATCAGAATAAAGTTCGCTACAATAAATGGTTTATCAAGAAAATCGAGTTTTCAAATTTCCTTTCTTTTGGTAGAGATAATGTTATCGACTTCACACCATTAACTGGTATTTCGGTTATTGAATCAACACCAAAAAACTTTGGTGGTAAATCTACATCATCAGTTGATCTATTAATGTTTTTGTTTTTCAACTCAACAACAAAGACTAAAACCAACGCCGAGATTTTTAATAAATTTACAGACGATGATGATGTTGTTGTAAAGGGTTACATTACTATTGACGGTGAGAATTATGTAATCGAAAGAAGCCTAGTAAGAAAAAAGGGTAGAAGTGGTGATTATACAGTTAAAGCTGAGTTAGATTTTTATAAAGAAAAAGAAGACGGAACAACAGAGAATTTAACGGGGGAACAAAGAAGAGAAACCGAAGAATTTATTAAATCAGCTATTGGTACCGAAGAAGACTTCTTATCTACTATTTTAACAACCGGTTATAACCTTGAGGAATTGATTGAATCTAAACCAACTGCTAGAGGGCAAATACTTACAAAATTTTTAGGGTTAGAGAGTCTAAAGCAGAAAGAAGAAATCTGTAAAGAGATCTATTCTGACTGGTCAAAGAAGTTAGTTTCCAACACAAATAACATTGTTGATCTAGAACAAGAAAACAGTAACAACGAGGAAAGTATTGTTAATTCCACAAATGAGATTTCTAGATTAGAAGTTGCATTAGAGGGATTCAAAACATCATTGGCATCTTATGAAGAAAAGCGTGATGGGTTATTATCCGATAGGAATAATGACATTGACCAAGAGTTAATTAAAACCAATCCAGTTACTCTTGAGAATGATATCAAAGCTTTAATTACAAAGCAATCTGAAAGTAAATCACAGAGTGATGCTATTGTTGTTTCTGAACCATCTCAATATTATGTAGAAACAGAACACAATGAATTAAAAGCTAAAATTAATCAGCTTTTGATGGAGAACCGTTTAGGTGAAAGAGAAATCAGTGAGAAAGAAAAACACATCAAACTATTAGAAGAAGGAAAGATATGTCCTAAATGTAATAGACCGTTAGATGAGGTTGACCACACAGACGAGATTGAAGAAACTAAAAAAGAGATTGGGCAATATCAAAGGGATATCCAAACCAATCTTACTGAAGTGGACTTACTTAAAGAACAATCAACTGCGTTTGAAAACTTAAAGACAGAATTTGACACGTATGAAAGAAACAAACTTAGAAAAGAACGTTTCTTATTAGAGGTGGATCAAAGACAATTTGAAATAGATTCTAAAAAATTAAAGCTAGAAAGATTTGAACAAAACAAATCTAAATTAGATGAGAATCAAAAAATTGATAACGCGATTGTTGTTTTAAAGACACAGATCGATACTGCTAATGGTGATATCAGAAACACTAACATCTCTATTGAGAGACATCGTGGTAATATCACATCATTAAAAGAAAAGATTGAGGTTAATAATAAATTGATCGAAAAGATTAAAGCAGAAGAAGAATTGCAAGGTGTTTTCAAAATTTATTTAACGGTATATGGTAAGAATGGTATTTCTAAAACCATCTTAAAAAATATGATACCATTGATTAACCAAGAGTTACATCGCTTGTTATCAGATAGCTGTTATTTCTTCTTAGAATTAAACATCAATGACAAGAACGAATTAGAATTTTTAATGATTGATTCTGAAACAAGAATCGTAAAACCATTAAACTCTGGTTCTGGATACGAAAGAACGATATCTTCATTAGCGTTAAGAAGTGTACTTACAAAAGTATCTTCGTTACCTAAACCAAATATTGTGGTTATGGATGAAGTGTTTGGTAAAATTGCGGATGAGAATCTAGAAATGGTTGGTGAGTTCTTTAAGAAAATCAAAAACTATTTTGAACATATCTTTGTTATATCACACAATCCATTAATCAGAAACTGGTCTGACAATATCATCATGATTAAAAAAGAAGATAACGTCTCATCTATAGATTATATAACATCTAGGATGAATTACTAATCGTTTAAATAACGATAAACGGTTAACAAACCCTTTTCAAAAATCTCCATCGTGATTTCACAATCTACAATAGCATTGTGAGCACCTTGGAGTTTTTGTTTTAATTGGTTGATCTCATCATCAAATCCGGTAGCTAAAGATTTTAGTGCGTTTGATTTTGCTCCGCCTTCTTTACCAGGGAATTTATCTAACTTAGCTTGATAAGTTGGGTTATCTTTTGATATTGTGTTTAATATTGGGAAGAAGAAGTTTTTAAAGAAATCAATACTGTCAATCATCTCGTCAGTACTTTCTTTAAAGATCTCATGGAACTGTATCCATTTTAAATCAAAAGGTGCGTTATGTGCAATTAAAATAACATTATCATGTTCCTTTAAAAAGTTATCGAATTTTTCTAATGCGTTTCTTTCTTCTTCATAAGATTCGCTATTTGCTAGATCATAATGATTAAATTTCAAAATACCCTTCTTGGTACCAAACAACCATTTTTTATATTCATCACTTGATTCATCTTCAGGAGCATCTGGTTCGGTGGTCATTTGTTGAACGGTAGAATCATTTAATTTAACCCCCACGTTAAACCTACCCACTTCAAAAAATCTTAATGTTTCACCATTGATTTGTGTGGCAATCGCAGAAATTTGTGTTAATTGGTTAGCGGGCTTTCCCTCTGGGTTACGGTCTAAACCAGTTGTTTCAGTATCAAAAAATATGAAAGTGTGGTCTACTCTGTTTAAAAACCAGTTTAAAAGTTTTTCACTCGGTAGTCCACCAACCTCAATTTCATGAATAATTTTGGACATTTTAATCATAATAATAAATATTACAAAAACATTGTTTTTTATTACGCGGATTTTTAAGTATATTTGTTCAATACTAAATTAAATCTATTATGACACCAAAAGAAGTACGCGATTTCGGTTTGTATGCAAAAGACCGTGGGATTAGTTCTCTAAACATGCATTACTTTAACAAGAATATTGAAAACAGCTTAACGCCATATATTCTCGAAGAAAGACAATTAAATGTGACTGTTATGGACGTGTTTTCACGTTTAATGATGGAAAGAATCATTTGGGTTGCTGGTGTGGTAAATGATCAGATGTCAACTATTGTGCAAGCACAATTAATGTTTTTAGATAGTATTGATTATAACGATATTACTATGCACATTGATAGTCCAGGCGGATCTGTTAAGTCTGGTTTATCCATGGTTGATGTGATGGACTATATCAAATCAGATATTAGAACAATTAACACTGGTATGGCGGCATCAATGGGTTCAGTTCTTTTAGGCGCTGGCACAAAGGGCAAACGTGGTTCATTACGTTTTTCTAGAACTATGCTTCATCAGTCTAGTGGTGGGTTTAGTGGAAATATCCAAGACGCTGAAATTGATATGGTTGAGTGGAAAAAATTAAACACAATCCTTTTTGATCTATTAGGCGATTATTGCGGTAAGACCGGAGAACAGGTTAAACAAGACGCAACAAGAGACTTATGGTTAAGCTCAGAAGATGCATTAAACTATGGTATCATAGATGAGATTGTAAAAAGAAAATAGTTCATGGGTTCTTTACAATTATTAAAACTTGACGATCAACATCATCCTTGGGAACATGAAATAGAACATTTTCTCAAGTATGATGAAGAATTGGTTAACGATATTGCAAAGAGCGAATTGTTCTGTTTATATGTGGATATAAATTCATTTATTTCGTTTAATTTAAGAGTTAAAAGAAATGAAAAATTAAATTCACTAAAGCAAAAAATTGATGAAGTAAAAGGTAATGTCGATTATAAAGACATTACTTTTTTATTTTCATTTTTAGGTGAGGGAGTACATCACAGATCACTTGAGCCATTAATTAAATTATTAAATGGTGTGGGTATCACAACCGAGAATATTAGAGTTTTATATTCCACATATTACGATGTACCAACAAATGTAAAAACAGAAACGTTTTGGGAATTTTTTATTAAAATGCCAGTTATAGATTTCACTGGTGAAAATCCATTTATAGATAAAGCACCATCAAAACACTTTTTATGTTTGATTAGACAATTTAAACCAGCCAGATTTTTTTTCTTTCACGAATTAATAAAAACAACGTGGTGGAATGATAAATCAATTATTGATCTATCTTACGGTGTCTTTAACGACATGACAAACCACACAAAAATGTTGGAAAATATTTCTCCAGAAGTAAGGGAGTTGTTGCCAATCATTTTTGACAATGAATATGTTGGTAATAGCGATCAACATAAAACAATTAATCACGAAAAGATAAATCAATTAATTAATATTGTTGTTGAAACATTTATTGGCCGAGGTAATCCAATTGAAGGTAAAGGTTTTATTACTGAGAAATCAATGAAACCATTTTTTTATTTTCAAATACCAATTTGGGTGGCACAAACAAACACTGTCAAAATAATAAGAGAACTTGGGTTTGATGTGTTTGATGATTTTTTTGAAAATCATTATTATGATGAGATTGAAAAAACAGAAGACAGAATAAAAGAGGTTGTTAAATTATTAGATAGAGTTCTTAATAAGAATACCAATTTAGAGGAGTTTAAGAATTTAAATAAAGCCAGATTGATGAATAATTGGAATCTTTTGATTTCATTAGACAATGAAAATAAACAAACATTATCTAAGAAAATGAGAAAACTATTATTTTAAACTATACAAATGTTTTTTTCCTGAATATATTTATTAGAAACCTTGTGGTTGAGGTCGAAGTGTCCTAGTGGCATTTGAGTTGGAATTGATACCAACGAATTCGGGTTCAAATACAAAAAATATAAGGAAAATGAACAGAAGAATTTCAGTTAACACAACTGGTTTCGCTGTACCACAATCTTTCATTACCAAAGGTAA
>Ga0078894_10003633_pt1 | contig 11713 bp, 5 predicted proteins | sample LauGreSu1BDMLBSD_2_FD_67506 | JGI IMG/M metagenome (GOLD analysis project Ga0078894, IMG submission 67506) | Freshwater lake microbial communities from Lake Michigan, USA - Su13.BD.MLB.SD (version 4) (version 4) | ecosystem: Environmental > Aquatic > Freshwater > Lake | place: Lake Michigan, USA... | reverse complement strand
CCACCGCGACCTACCAATGGAGCGTCACCGGGGCCCGCCTGCTGAGCGATCCCCGGGCCGCGGGGGCCCAGTTCGTCGCGGAGGCGCCTGGTGCGGTGGTCCTGGCCGTCGTGGTCACCGTGGGTGGCAACACGGTGAACCCCACGCTCGAGGTCACCGCGGTGGCCGGCGCCGCGGCCGGGGCGATCACGGCTCCCGCCAGCACGCCCGCCGGCGACGCGCCGGTCACGGCCTCCGTCCCGCCTGCCGAGAACGGCGACCGCACCTTCCGCTGGACCCTGGGCGGCGGCGCCACGCTGCTCAGCGGCCAGGGCACCAATACCATCACGTTCCGCCCCGGCGCCGCCGGCCTCAAGCTGGTCTCTTGCACGGTGAACCTGCGCAACCTGGTCAATGTCCCGCTGCGCGCCTACCTCGTCGCCGCCGGCACCGGCGCCCCGGTGGCGCTGACGGTCAACGCGGGCTCGGGCGGCGGCACCTACCCGGGCGGTTCGCGGGTCGACATCCTCGCCGATCCGCCCGCGATCGGGCAGGTGTTCGACCGCTGGACGGGCGATGTCGCGCTTCTCGGCAACGCCCCACTCGCGGTGTCCCTGCCGCGGGTGACGATCACGGTGCCCGCCGCCGCGGCGACGCTCACCGCGACTTACCGCGCGGCCGCCGCGTGGACGCCGCGGGTGATCGAGTCCTTCAACCCGCAGACGCAGACCGGCCCGAACAACACGACCACGACGGTCGCGACCACGCTTCGTCACTTCGTGCCGCCCAACGCCGCCGGGCTGGTGTTCCTGCTCCACGACGCGGGCGGTTCCGGGGCCGACTGGTTCGAGCGTCCCCAGGCGCTGCTGCTCGCGCGCGACCTCGTCGCGGCCGGCTACGGCGTCGTCGCCCTGAACAGCCTCAACCGCAACGCGGGCGTCTGGGCCGCGCAGGCGACGCTGGCGGCGAACCTGGACGCGCTGAACCACGCCGCCGCCCACGCGCGTCTGGTCGCCGACGGTGCCATCGCCGCCGGCCGGCCGCTCTTTTTCCTCGGCCGTGGCATTGGGGGCGGCGCCGCGATCCGCTACGCCGACTTCCTCGCGACCGCGACGCCCGCGCGCCCGGTGAAGGGCGCCATCTCGTACCTTAACGCCGGCCTGGAGGCGCTCGGGGTCACTTCGCGCGTGCCGCAATTCTTCGCGCTCGCCGCCAACGATGACGTCGAGGGCGCCGCTGGCGTGGCCGAGGCCCGCGAACGGAGCGAGTTGCTCCTCGGTCGCGGCGTCGCCTCCGCCTCCGCGGTACTCCCCGTTTCCCCGCTTTATCCGGCGCGGCTGCGCGCGCTTGCCGTGAATGGCTCCACCTTCACCGCCGCCGACGCCCAAACGGTTTCGACCGCGCTGCGGGGCGCGGGCTGGGTCGATGAGAATAACTACGTGCGCACGGTGCCCACCCGGGCCGCGCTCAACGCCGCACTACCCGAGGCGCTGCGGCCCCGCGTGGCGGACGTCGCCGCGGAGATCGCGGTCGCCGCGGCCGAACGGGAATTCTTCAGCGAAGCCAACCCGCGGGTGGTGGCCTTCCTGAACGCCCGGGCGGCCGACACGCCCGTCGCGCCCCCCGGGCGGCTCGTCAATCTCTCCACCCGCTCCGCGCTGGTCTCCCTCGATGATTCGCTCGCGATGGGCTTCAACGTCTCAGGCACGGCGCGGGCCACGCTGCTCGTCCGCGGCATCGGTCCCGCGCTGGCCAAGTTCGGGCTCGCGGGCGCCTTGCCGGCGGCCCGGCTCGAGCTCAACCGCGGGCAGACGCTCCTGCAGGCCAACGAGGGTTGGGACCGCCCGGGCGGCTCCGCGACCGCCGCGGAGGTCGCCGCGGCCGCCGCCTCCGTCGGCGCGTTCGCGCTGGAGCCCGGCGCGCGTGATGCCGCCCTCCTCATCACCCTCGACCCCGGCACCTACACCGCGACCATCCGCGGCCTCGGTGGCGCGACCGGCGACGTGCTCGCGGAAATCTACGACGTCAGCCGCAACGCCACGCGGCTGACTAACCTCTCAACGCTCGCGCGCATCAACGCCCCCGGCGACCTGCTGATCCCAGGGATCGTGATCGCCGGCAACAGCCCGCGCTCCCTCCTGATCCGCGCCGTGGCGCAGGGCCTGCGCGACTTCGGGCTGCCCGAAGAGGCGGTGCTCGGCGACGCCCGAATCTCGGTGCTCCAGGGCAACGACACGGTCGACGTGAGCAACAACTGGGCGCAGGTGAACGGCGCCGCCCTCACGGCCGCGTTCCCGGCGGTGGGGGCGTTCCCCCTCCGGGCGGCCAGCGACGCCGCCCTGCTCAGCGCGCTCGCCCCCGGCAGCTACACGCTGCAGGCGGGCGCCGCGCCCTTGCCGCCCCAGCCGCCGGCCAATTTTGTCGCACCCAGCGCCACCGGCTCCGTCTTGGTCGAAGTCTACGAAGTGCCCTGACGGCGCCCCGCGCGGCGGGGTGCGCGCGCCTCGCCGCTCGACGTCCGGAGGCGAGGCCCCCAGCGTGGCCGTCGCGATGAGTAATCCCTCCCTCCGAAATCCGCCCCTGCGCGTCGGCATCGTCGGCGGCGGCCTCGCCGGGCTCTCGACGGCCGCGCACCTCCTGCTGACGGCGCCGGGTGACTTCGACGTGGAAGTCCTCGAGGCCGCGCCTTTCGCCGGCGGCCAGTGCGCCTCGTGGCGGGACGCGCGCGGTCGGACGCTCGAGACGGGGATCCACCTCGCGTTCCCTTGGTACCACAACTTGGCGGCGCTCGCCGCGGGGATCGGCCAGCCGCTCCCGTTGCGGGAGACCGATGGCAATTACTATGTCTGCAATGGCGCGACCGGCCGCGTCGACACCCTTCTCGCGGGCAAGTCGGTGCTGAAGACCCTCGGTGGATTGGCGACGTTTCCCGGCCTCACGCCGGGGGAACGGTGGCAACTGGTGCGGCTGATTGGCCGGATCCTCCGGATGGACGACGCGGCGGCGGAGGCGCACGACGGCCAGACGGTGGCCGAATTTCTTGCGGCGCAGGGCGCTACGCCGGCGCTCGCCCGGCAGCTCGGGCTTGCGGCGGTGACCATTCAGGGGCTGCGGCCCGAGGAGGCGGGTGCGACTTCGTTCCTCAAGTTCCTCCGCACGATGTACGGCAGCACGGGCCGCTTCGACACCGCGTTTTTCGGCGCGCCCCTCGGCGAGGCCCTCGTGGAGCCCCTCGCCGCCTTCGTCCGGGCGCGCGGCGGCCGGATCCACCTCGGTTGCGCCGTAGCCGGGATCGAGGCGGGCGCGGACGGGCCGGGCGTGCGCTTGCTGGACGGCACCGTCCGCCGTTTCGACCACGTGGTCGCTGCGGTGCCCGGCCACGCGCTCCCCGCGCTGGTGCCGCCCGCGTGCCGGGATCAGCCGCCCTTCGCCGGTCTGGGCGATCTCCGGGAAACGCCGATCGTCACGCTCACGCTTTGGTATGACCGAAAGGTGCTGCCGGACGGGAACGTCTACATTTCGAATCGCGACGCCCGACACGGGCCAATTTTCGACGCCGTCGCGGACAAAGCAGACCATTGGCGCGGCTGGCCGGGGCTGAACCACGCCGGCAGCATTGTGCAGGTGCTGATCGACGCGGCGGACGATGTGGCGGGCCTAGCCGACGAGGTGCTGGTGGCGCGGGCGGTGGCGGATCTGGAGCGGTTCTTCCCCGGTTGCCGCGGAGTCCGTCCGGCCGACGCGACCGTCCTGCGCCTGACTGGGACGTATTGTGGCACGCGGCCCGGGTATTGGTCGCGGGTGCCGCGGACGCCGGGGTCGGGGTTGCCGGGGCTTTGGCTAGCGGGCGATTACACGACCGGGCCGTACCACTACGGGATGGAATCGGCGGTGCGCTCGGGCAAGGAGGTGGCGAACCGGCTGCTGGCGCTGCGGGGGCGGCCGGAGCACCCTGTGCTGCAGCCGCGGTACCTGCCGTTCGTGCGCGCGTGAGCGGGGGCGGCCGGTTCAGAACTTGAACGTGTTCGTCAGGACCCACGTCCGCGGGTCGTTGCGGAAGCCCGCATTGTCGGGCAGGCCGGTGGCCGCGTTGGGGTAGATCTCGAGCGGCTGGGTGCCGAGGAGGTTGTTCAGGTTGAGTTGCACCGTCCACTGCACGCGGCGGGTGAGCCGCGTCTGGTAGCGGACGATGAGGTTGGCGATCGCGGTGTCCTTGCCCATCAGCGCGCGGCGGATGTTCCCCGCGGCGACATCGTTGTAGTAGTAGCGGATGGCGTCGAAGTCGGCGCGGCCATTGAGGCCGAGGCTGAGTCCGCGGAGGGGGCCGGTGCGGAGGTCGTGCATCGTCGTGAGCGAGAACGAGTGGCGCGGGAAGCCGATCGTGCGTTCGCCGCCGCGGCGGGCGAGGAAGGTGGGGGTGGGCGGGGTGAAGCCGAGCTGGTGGGTGCTGATGGGGAGGCCGAGGCGGCCGGTGCCGACGCCGGGGATCGTGAGGCCGAGGGCGGCGGCGTTGAGGATGCCGCCGTTGTCGCGGCCGAGCTGGGCGCGGTAGTTGCCGCCGGCGTCGCCGGAGCGGAGCATCGCGACCGTGAGCGGTTGGGTGACGACTTCGGCGGGGTAGGTGCGCCCGTCGGTGGCGACGCGGACCGCGGGGTTGACGGGGACGAGCAGCGGGGAGCCGTCGCCGAGGAGGACCTGGCCGGAGGCGTTGGTGCGGAACTCGTCGTTGTAGTAGAACGGCAGTTCGACGGGGCCGCCCTCGCGGCCCTGGCTGAAGGTGTAGCCGACCATCGCGCGCCAGTCGGGCCGGGGCCGGGCGGAGAGCGTGACCTCGAGGCCGCGGGTCCGCGCGTCGTACTCGTAGGACGGGCTGCGGATGGTGGCCCAGTAGCTGCCGTTGATGCCGGTCGGGCCGAGGATCTGCTGGGTGGCGCCGTCGAGCGTGATGAACTGGTTGCGGCTGCGGGTCTCGTAGGCGGTGACGGAGCCGGAGAGGCGGCCCTCGAGGGCGTTGAGCTTGAGGCCGCCCTCGACGCTCTCGCCGCGGCCGTTCGGCAGCGGGCCGCCGTCGTAGCGCGACTGCGCGTTGATCCCGCCGGGGGTGAAGCTCGAGGACGCGCCGATGTAGAGGGAGACGGGCGAGGTGACCTTCCACACGAGGCCCGCGTTGCCCGTGGTGCCGGCGCCCTGGGCGACGACCCCGGTGTTGTAGAGCACCTGCTTGAGCTCGTCGCGCCGGACGCCGGCGAGGGTCTCGACCTTGCCGTCGAACCAGTTGGTGAAGAGGGCGGCGAACGCGGCGGCGCTGCGGCCGTGGTCCTGGTTGGCCCCCGAGGAGCCCCCGTTGAAGCCGAGCGGATTGTCGCGCGTGGCGAAGGCGGGGTTCGGGTACTTCTGGTAGTCCCAGGCGTAGGTGCGGCCGGCGAAGGTGTAGGTGCGCGGCCGGGCGGCGTCGACGTAGCCGCCGAGGTTGGACCGCACGTCGACCCATTGGTTGGGCATCAGCGTGCGTCCGCCGTTGGCGGTGTTGAGCTGGGTGCGGTTCACGAGGAACGCGCCGGCGGCGTCCACCTCGTAGTAGCTGTAGCTCATGTTCTGCCGGTAGTGCGGGTAGTCGACGCGCTCGGCGCCGAGGATCAGCTGGTTGCGCGTATGCCGGGTGAGCCGGAAATCGGCGTTGAGGGTGGCGCGCAGGCCCCACTCGGTGGCGCGCACCTCGGAGCCGCCGGGGCGGTAGGCGAGCGCCCAGGCGTCGAGCGGGTTGCCGCCGGCGAGGGGAGCCTGCAGGGCCGTGATGCCCTGCGCGGTGGTGTTGTCGTTGAACGCGGAGCGCATCGTGCCGGTGACCTGCGCCTCGAGGCCGGGGGCGAGGCGGGAGGAGAGCGTGAGGTTCTGGAACTGCTCCCAGCGGCGGCGGGCGAACGAGTTCCCGCCGAGCACGTCCACGTTCCGCCAGTTGAGCATGCCGCCGGCGATGCGGGTGAGGGCGGGATCGTCGCGCGCCAGCAGGACGGCGAGGGGCGTGTTGTTGGGCACCAGCGTCGGGGCGCCCGAGACCAGGATGCGGCGGTTCGCCTGGATGGACGTGTCGAAGCGGTCCTCGAGCTCGAAGCGGAGCACCGTCGCGGAGGCCGGCAGCAGCTCGATGGCGGCGTCGACCAGCAGGCCGGTGGTGTTGCGGCTGAGCACCTCGCGCCAGAAGTTCTGCTGGGAGCTGACCGCGGCGAGGCGGAGCGCGACGCGGCGCCCCCGGAACGCGCCCGAAGTGTTCGCGTCGAGCTGGTAACGCGCCGTGCCGAACTCGTCCGTCTTGTGCTCGAGCGAGAGGAAGCGCGCGCCGAAGGCGGCCTTCTTGGTGACCACGTTGATCACGCCCCCGGCGGGGTTGTTGCCGTAGAGGAGCGATTGCGGCCCGCGGATCACCTCGAGCCGCTCGTAGGCGAAGCCCTCCGCGAGGTTGCCGAGGTACATGAAGCCGTTGCGCCGCGGGAAGGCGGCGAGGCCGCGGACCGAGAAGGTCTGCATGTTGAAGCGGTCGCCCGCCAGCGCGCCATTCGCCGCGGAGGAGCCGCCGGAATTCTCGCCCGCGCCGATGCCCGTCATCCGGTTGGTCAGCAGCTCGACCACGTCGGAGGTGCCGAGATCCTGCATCATCGTGGAATTGAAGATCTCGGCCGTGATCGGCACGCGCTCGAGGGAGCGGTTGGTGCCGGTGAGCGAGGTGGTGTTCAGCGCCTGGTACGTGTCGTTCGGGTCCACCGTGACCTCGAACGGGCTCAACTGCACGGCCGGGGCCGCCGCAACGGGGGGCGCCGCGGGGGGCGCGACCTGCGCTCCCAACGGGGCGAACGCGATCCAGGGGACCAGCGCGGCGAGGCGAGACAGGGGCAGGGCGGAACGCTTCATCGGGGTGGGGTGGGGCCGGTCCCGGATCCGCGCGGGGCGCCAAGCATCCAGCGCGCCGGGTTTCCCGATGAGCGTGCAGGCATTGTCGTTTGTCAACAATCGTGCGGTGGGTCGATCCCCCGTCGGGCCGATGCGCGGTGAGGGCGCTCGACGTCTCCTGAGGAGCAGCCGGCGGCGGGCCTGCGGACGCCGGCGATTCCAGGGGAAGATTGTTAACAATTGCCTTGAGGCCCAAGGCGCACAAACCGTGGCGCCCGTCGACCCCATGCCTTCCCCGCGTCTCCTTTTCCGCCCGCTGGGCTGCATCGCCCTCGCGCTGGCGGTGGCCGGGGCCCCGGCCGCCGCGGCGGGCGCCCCCCCGCCGGACGTCGTGTTCATCCTCGCCGACGACCTCGGCTGGGGAGACCTCCGTTGTTATGGCAACCCGGTCGTCGACACGCCGGCGCTGGACGCGCTTGCGGCCGCCGGGGTGCGTTTCACCGACCACTACTCGCCCTCCTCGCTGTGCGCCCCGGCGCGCGCGGGCTACCTGACCGGCCGCCACAACCATCGCACGGGTGCGGTCGACGTCCCGAGCAACCGGGGGCTGGACCGGCTGGACTTGGCGGAACGGACCTTCGGCGATCATTTCCGGCACGCGGGCCGTGCCACGGCGCTGATCGGCAAGTGGCACAATGGCGCCTACTGCCGCGACCATCTGCCGCACCGGCGCGGGTTCGACCGCTTCGTCGGCTACGCCAACGGCGGCCAGGACTACTGGCGGTGGAACCTGCAGCGCGACGACGAGCCGTTCCCCCACGATGGCCGCTACCTCGCGGACGCGCTCAGCGACGAGGCGATCCGCTTCGTGCGCGAGCAGCGGGGTCGCCCGTTCGCCCTGTTCCTTGCCCACCCGGTCCCCCACAGCCCCCTGCAGGCACCGGAGCCCCTCGTCGCGAAGTACCGCGCCCGGCTTGGTCCCGCGGCCGCCGACGCGGTCGTGCTCACCTACGCGATGATCGAGGCGATGGACGCCGGCCTCGGCCGCCTCTTCCAGGCGCTGCGCGACGAGGGTCGTTGGGAGAACACGATCGTCGTCTTCACCAGCGACAACGGCCCGGTGCTGCGCCGCGACGCGACGCACGGCCCGCAGCGGCGTTTCAACGGCCCCTTCTCCGGGGAGAAGGAGTCGGTTCTCGAGGGCGGCCTGCGCGTGCCGGCGATTGTGGCGTGGCCCGCGGGCTTCCCCGGCGGCCGGGTCGTCGCGACGCCGGTGCACGGCTGCGACTGGCTCCCGACGCTGCTCGCCGCGGCGGGAGCGCGGCCGCCCGCGGACGCGCCCGCCTTCGACGGCGCCGACCTCACGCCGCTGCTCCGGGGCGCGCCGGTGCCCGCGCTCGAGGCGAGGGCGTTGCCCTTCCAGCGCAACCGCTACGCGCCGGCGGCGGGGGAGAATGCCGCCCTGCGGCGCGGGCGGTGGAAGCTCGTCTGGCCGGGGGATGACGCCGCCCTGCGCAAGGATGCGGGCCGCGACAATCCCGCGTACCTCCGCGGGCTGGTGCACCCGCACTGGGAGATGCCGCTCGACCGCCAGCTGGACGCGCCCGTCCCCGCGTCCCCGCGCCGCCCGCGGCTCCACGACCTCGTCGCGGATCCGACGGAGCAGCGCGACGTGGCCCCGGAGCATCCGGAGATCGTGGCGGAGCTCGCGGCGTTGCACGCCGCGTGGTTCGCCCGGGTGGAGCCGGAGTGGCGGGCGGCCCGCGCCCGCATCCTCACCCACGACCGCGCCTATTGGCGCGAGCGGGCCGCGCCCGATCCCGCCTCCCTGTTCCGCGATTTCTGGCAATGGCGTGCCGCCCCGGCGGGCACCGATCCCACCACCGCCGACCCGCTCCGGGTGTTCCGGGGCTTCTGGAGCGAAGGAAACCAATGACCACTGTCCCGAAAATCCTCCTTCGCCTCGGCCTGGTCCTGGGCCTGCTGGCCCCGCTGCTGGCCGCGCCCGCCCCGGTGCCGGAACGCCCCAACCTCCTGCTCATCGTCACCGACGACCAGGGCCCGTGGGACCTCGGCAGCGCGGGCAACCCGCACCTCGACACCCCGCACCTCGACGGGTTGGCGCGGGGCGGGGTGAGCTTCGCCCGCTATTACGTGGCGCCGGTCTGTTCGCCCACGCGCGCCGGCCTGATGACGGGCCGCTACGCCTTCCGCACCGGGCTCTACAACACGCGCTACGGCGGCGACTCCCTCGCGCTGGGGGAGGTGACGGTGGCGGAGCTCCTGCGGCAGGCGGGCTACCGCACCGGCCTCTTTGGCAAATGGCACCTCGGCCGCTACCCCGGGTACCAGCCGCACCAGCGCGGCTTCGACGAGTTCCTCGGGCATTATCAGGGCCATATCGAGCGCTATGAGTACGCCGACCAGTTCGTCCACAACGGTCGGCCCGTCGCGACCCGCGGCTACGTCACGGAGCTCGTGACCGACGCCGCGATCGAGTTCATCGACGAGACCCGGCGGCGGAGCCCGGGCGCCCCGTTCTTCGGCTACGTGGCCTACAGCGCCCCGCACTCGCCCTACCAGCTCGACACCTCGCACGCCCACCAGCCGACGGGTGACGCGCTGATCACGAAGTACCTGCGCCGCGGCCTCGCGCTGCAGCAGGCGCGGATCTACGCGATGATCGAGCGCGTCGACGCGAACGTCGGCCGGCTGCTGGAGCACCTCGACCGCACCGGCCTGGCCCGGGACACGGTCGTGCTGTTCCAAAGCGACAACGGCGGCGTCAGCCGGCACTGGACCGGGAACTTCCGGGGCTTCAAGGCGCAGGTTTACGAGGGTGGGGTGCGCTCGCCGCTGTTCGTGCGCTGGCCGGGCCGGTTCCCCGCCGGCGGCGTGGTCCGCGCGCAGGCGGCGCACGTCGACCTGCTGCCCACCTTCTGCGAACTGGCCGGGGTGGCGCCCCCCGCCGACCGCCCGATCGACGGCCGCAGCCTCGTGCCGCTGCTGCGGGCCGGACAGGGCGAGCGCCACCAGCCCTTCGTCTACCACACGTGGAACCGGCTCGCGCCCTCGCCCGACACCAACTGGGCGATCAGTGACCAGCGCCACAAGCTGGTGGGCGCCTCCGGGGCGGCGGGCAAGGCCAAGTCGGCCGGCTGGCAGCTCTTCGACCTCGAGGAGGATCCGGGCGAACAACACAACCTCGCGGCGGCGCAACCCGAGCGGGTGCAGGCGTTGCGCGCGGAGTTCCTGCGCTGGTACGCCGAGGTGACGCGCGGCGTGACCTTCGCGCCGGTCCCCATCCCCGTCGGCCACGCCGAGGAGAATCCGGTCGAGTTGCAGCCGAGCTGGGCCCGGCTCGGCGGCGAGGGGGTCAGCTACGTTTTCGAGGCCTACGATTGGGACACCATCGAGGGCTGGTCGCGGCCCGGGCAGTCCGCCGAGTGGCGCCTCGAGGTGGTCCGCGCCGGACGCTACGAGCTGGAAGTCGACTATGGCTGCGCGCCCGCCGCCGCCGGCGGCCGGCTCCGCATCTCGGCCGGGAGCGCGGGCGTCGAGCTCGCCACGCGGCCCACCGGGACGGCCAACGTCTTCGCGCGTGCGCGTGCCGGGGTGCTGGAGCTGCCGGCGGGACCCTTGACCCTCCGGGCGGAAGTCGCGGTGGCGCCGCCCGTCGGCGAACTGATGCGGCTGAACCGGCTCCGCCTGCGCCGCGTGGATTGACGAGCATCGGCCCCGTAAAGGCGCGGCGGGCTGCCGCGACCAGCCTCCTCAACCTTCCCGCAGCGGACGCAGTGCGGCTCAAGTGCCGGTTGGCACGATCCGGCGCAGCGTGTAGGTGTCCGCGTCGGTGAGGTCCGCGGCGCGCAGGCTCGTCCATGGATCCCAAGGTGCGGCGAGGAGCCGGCCGCTGATCCCGTCGCTCCGCGGCGAGAGCAGCCATTCGACGCAGTCCAGCGCGCGGGCGAGCGGGGCCGGATCGCCGGCGCGCGGGCGCTGCGCGGCGACGTATTCCGCTTCTCCCGCCACCGCGGGGCCGAGGGCCAGGACCTCCTCCGTCAAGCGGGTGTGGATCGCGCCAGGGGCGACGGCGTTGATGTCGAGTGGCCGGCCCTGCTCCTCCGTGGCGATCGTTTCGACGAGCCGCACGACGGCGGTCTTCGCGGCGCCGTAGGCGGAGAAATTTGGTCGCGGCTTGGTTGCGCCTCCGCCGGAGAAGCAGACGACCTTGGCGCGCCGGGCCGCGCGCTCGAGGAGGGGAGCGCAGGCGCGCAGCGCGAAGTAGGTGCCGTCGAGGTTCGCGCGCACGGTCGCGCTCCAGCGCGCGGGATCGGCGGCGAGCGCGCGGCCGATTTCCCCCTGGACGCCAGCGCACGTGACGAGCGCATCGAGGCCGCCCCAGGCGGTCGCGATCTCCTCTGCCGCTGCGCGCACCGCGGGCCAGTCGGCGACGTCGGCTCGGGTAGCGCGGAACGTGGGTCGGGCCGCAGCGAGCTCGGTTTGGTCGGAGCGCGCCCAGCCCCAGACCGCGTGGCCGGCGTCGAGCAGCCGGAGTGCGAGGGCCCGGCCGATGCCGGTGCTGGAGCCGGTGACCAGGACGCGCATCGGGGTCAGCCGGTCAGTGCCGGCTCGCGTAGACCCAGCGGTTGGCCTCCAGCCAACGGAGGGTCTGGATGACTCCCTGCTCGATGGTGAGGCGCGGTTTCCAGCCCGTGGCCTGGATGCGGCGGGTGTCGAGGAAGATGAACGGGTTGTCGCCGATCCAGCCGCGGTCGCCGCCGGTGAAGTCGAGCCGGGGCTTGAGGCCGAGCGCCCCGCAGATGAAGCGGATGCTGTCCTTCACCTG
>Ga0078894_10003631_pt1 | contig 11714 bp, 7 predicted proteins | sample LauGreSu1BDMLBSD_2_FD_67506 | JGI IMG/M metagenome (GOLD analysis project Ga0078894, IMG submission 67506) | Freshwater lake microbial communities from Lake Michigan, USA - Su13.BD.MLB.SD (version 4) (version 4) | ecosystem: Environmental > Aquatic > Freshwater > Lake | place: Lake Michigan, USA... | reverse complement strand
ATCATCACGCTACATCACGCAGCGCTTCCCGCACCTCACAGACTTCAGATGGCAGAACGGCTATGCCGTGTTGACGTTTGACTACCGCGCACTGCCACGACTGGTCCGCTACGTCCGGGGACAGCGGGAGCATCACCGTCACCGGCGGAAACCCAGGGCTTAAGCCCTGGGTTGGTGAGTGCCCTGGGTTGGTGAGTGCCCTGGGTCGGAGAGAGACCTGGGGCGCAGAAATCGTTGATTGCTCACCGAGAACGATCAGTACGGTGAAGAAGTTGATGGGCAAAATGAGTTGATCTCGTTGTAGCACGGAAATCGTACCGACGGTTCTAATCAGCGAAAGATCCTCAACGGGGCAGTGGCTACATCATGATTTGCGCGCACTACCACGATGTAGAATCCCGATGGAAGGGGGCCAGAATAGTGCCATTGGGCAGTATGTCCTTCGATTACTCGCCTTTGCAACGGGATTGTTTCGCCGAGGATCGACCACAACTGCGCGTCTGCCATCCCAACATCCTGCCCTCCTGCGATCACTTCAAGCGGAGAATGCTCTGTCCCACCGTGTATGCGAGTAATTGCGATTCGAGCCGAGCGTGTGTTGATGAAACGTGAGATTCCATTGGCTCGGCAAATCCCAGCAATCGAGATCGGGATGGACACGTCAGTCTGACGTCCTGGACACGGCGAGTACGTGATGTCACTCAATGCGAACTCTACTGTGTCTGTGTCTCCCAATGCCGCAGCAAAGGGCATGATGGCTAACGTGTCGCCACCGTGTGATCGTTGCGCCGATGTGGTGGCCTCAACAATGGCGTCGAGTGTTTGCGTAACAGAAAATGGGAACAGCGGCAGGAGCACAGTACCATTGTATCGTAGTTTCCCAGACCAGCTGTCGGGGTACGAGATTGGAGGCGTGCCCCCAAGCAGACGCAACACTACGTCGAAGCGCGAGCCAGGACTAATGCTGTCTTCTGTGACAATGGTTGCTTCAATTCGAGTCGTGGTGTCGATGGCTCGATTACGGACCACCACTGTGTTAGTTGTGACTACACATCCATCGGCAGACGTTAGAACTGCGGTATACAGCCCTGGCGTTGTAACAACGATGGCGCTGTCGCCAAATGGCATACCACCACTCCATGTGACTGCATTGATGTTTGCTCCGGAGAGCGTGATTATTGTAGAGTCGGCACTGCTGCAGAGCTCTACCGTATCAGACGGACCAAGCACACCTCGGGGGACGACACCAGATCGGATGATTACACTATCAACGAATTCACTGCAGCCGCCCGTGGTGGTGTACCGAACACGCACAACACCTGTACTACGAGCCACATAGGTCTGACCTTGTGAACCATCAGGCCATTGGGCAGTTGCAGTCGGATACGAGAACGTCACTACTGCTGTGTCTGCTTCACTGCAGAACACGCTGTCGTTTGCCACGAGTTGTGGACGACGGTTTGAACATCCTGTACGAACGATATAGCCATCGATGCCACCCCCGTTAGTCCGTTGGAACGAGGCGTCTTGGACTGAGGTTCCGGGGAGTGTCGTGCTGTTGGTTGAGCCACAAAAATACTCTCCGCGCGAACCGGCACGAACAGCTCTTCCACCGTAACCGAACCTCTGGAAATCGGCGTCCATAATGCACTCATCGGCATTACCTTGATACCGTTCAACTTCATCACGATTACCGCGGTACTCGATCGTCCATAGGTACGCATCGAACCCACGTGTACCTACGAAGGGTCCGATAGCTCCATTCGAGAACACAAGCGGCAATCCATATAGACTTCCGTTGCGAGGCAGTGCCACACATACATCATCATTTGGGGTACTGATCACTTGAAGCCACCGCACTGAATTCGTGAATCCAGACGTCTGTATAGCAAACGCATCACCTCCGAATTGGCTACCACCTGCATAGGGCGGGTCGGCCGGTGGCGGGAAGCTGCGGACTGGATTGAGAAAGGAACCTCCGTTGTATGCGCCGCATGCGGTAAGACTCACGGCAGAGGTCGTGATTGACTCATCGTACTCGATCCGAGGCTGCACATCGTAGACAACATCATTGCCTGAGCCGCCCATGAACATATGCCACACTGGAAGCAGATTGCTGTCGAGACGGGCAATGAAACCATCGTCATTGAACACATCTCCTGAACGGCCAGACGAAATGTATCTGCTGCCCGGGAGGTTGTCGCTACGTGTGCGACCACCAAGGTAGACCTCACCCAGCGTGTTGCGTTTGCGGATACAAAGGATCTCATCAAGGTACCGTCCACCATAGTATGATACGATGTCTGGCACAATGCGCACTGACGGTCCGGATCTATCGATCACGAGCTTCGCAACAACACCATCTCCTATGCCTTGTCCGAGTGATCCGCCCCCTCCATACGTCCGCTGCGGTGCATTAGGTGTTGTGGGCAGGTCCGTCGACAACGTGATTCCAGCAACATAGATACGGTCGCCGACAATGTCGATGCTGGTTCCTATGTCGTCTCGAGTTCCTCCGATGGTTGTCGATGCAAGACGCTCACCGTTCGAGGCAACAAGCACAACGCCGACGTCGGTAGTTCCAGCCAACCCCGACTGAGTACCTCCAAGAGTGTTCGCTCCTGCATCAGCGATGCCACAGACCACAAGCAGACCCCCATCGGAAACAGCGACCTCGTGCGGTGAAAATCCTCGAAGCCACATTAACCACAGAAGGTTGCCATCGGATGAGAACTTTGCTAGGTAGCCTGGCCCGGCATTGTCCTGCGGACCCGACACGCCACGAGGTGCAGGAAAGTCTGAGCTACTAAACACACCACACACGTAGGCGTTTTCATCGTCATCGCAGTCGACACTCCTTGCCTCATCTCTACCACTACCACCCAGATACGTAGACCACTGGACCTGGATAGGTTGTTGCGCCGTGAGCATAGTTGCACCGATTAGTACCATCGCAAAGACTATTGTGGTCGCACGAACAATGGTCATCGCATTGCTCCATTAAGGATCAGTTGGGTTTTAATTTGGCTGCCGAATCGAGCGACGACAACATGTGGTTGATGCGGGTATAGCAGATGGTGATCCGCACCGATACCTATACAGCGACCATCAAGGAGGTACCATTGCACAACATCTGCGTTCCGCAACTGCTCTGGTGTAAGAACGTCAGCGTCTACAACAGATGATGTCGGCTTGGGCCATGGGTCTTTCAGTCGCAGTACCCGTCCATCAGCAGTACCAGCCACCATCCATTCGCGTTCAGGATGCACTGTAATGAACGTGACTGGAGAACCTCCAGTTTCAAGAGTCTTGACACGCGATTGCGTAGATCGCTCGATGATTGCTATTGTTCCATCATCCTGCCCAACGGCAAAGAACTCCGCCGACCTGGAACAGGCTATACGATTGCCAAGGAAGCCATCAATAAATGGGGTACCAATGGCTGGAAGCGAAGAGACCTCCTGCAACGTAGACGCATCTACGATCACCGCATCGAATGCATCGGGCTGTGTTCGGCCATAGTGGAGTAGTATCAGTACGTCGGCTTTGCCCTCAGAAGATGCTGGCACGAGGATGTCGACCACGGAAGACGAGACAGGAACCGTTGAAAGGACCTGCCCAGAAAGACCATCAAGGATGCGAAGTGTGCTGTCCGCACAACTCGTGATGATCCGGCCGTCACGCGTCGATATTGCCACCCACGGACTACACACATCAATTGTTGAGGCGACAAGGGGCTGGGGGTTGCCCGACTCCAATGCGAAAACACTGTCGCGACTCAGCACGATTACGCGATTGGTACTTCTACTTGCAACAACGGTGCTCGCCCGTTGAGTGAATCTGTCATCCAATGTACTTGTGCGTAGATCAAACCGTCTCAATCGTCGCACCCCATCGTCACCAACTGGTGTGAAGTAGAGAGACGTCGCGTCATTGTCAAACGTCATTGCAGCAGGGGTCGGGAAACCCCATGGAGGATTGACGACATTCTCCGCGACAGATCCATCCACAGCATCAATAAGGCGAATGCGATCCGAACTTGTAGATGCTGTAGCGATCCGTGAGCCATCGTTGGTCCACGCTGCACGCCTGAGGTACCCGGTCATCCCCTCAAGGTCGAACATGAACGTATCGGCACTGAGGTCCCATATCTGTACGTCGCTTCCCTGGGTAGCCATGAAGAGGTGCCGATTCTTCCGGTCGACAGCAAGAGCTGATACCTGACGTCCGAACTCAATGATCGTGTCGACATCTGACCGACCCTTCACGTATCGTCGCAGACCCGCGAACAGGACTCCTGCAGTTATCACGCGAGCAGAGTCCTCTACCACAAGAAACTCGGGTCCACCAGCAATGCCATAGTCAACAGATCGCCGGTCCAACACTGCACCCGTAGCGCCATCAACGGTGAGTATCGCATTAGACGTTACCATGCGGATTTCGGAAGAGCTTACAAACGCAGCTTCATAGATAGGCGAGCTTCCACCAGACCCCGGGGCAACTCCGTCTACAGTGGCAAGGACCGCTAACCCCGGAATGGTAACGATTCGTGCTGGATTCGGCACCGATTCGGAGTTCTTACCATCTGGCCGCGACGTGGTGACAATCATCGAACGACCATCTGGACTAACGCTTATAGAACGTATAGGCGACGTCAGCAGCATCGTGTCAAGGATGGTGCGACCATCTAGATCCCACCTACGCACCACACCAGAACTATCGCCCACTGCTACCCATTGTCCTGTCGGAGAACACGCGACATCATTGATTCGAGCGTTGTGTCTGCCTAACGTGAACAGCAAACGTCCCGACTCGATCGACCAACATCGTACCCAACCATCTGCGTCACCTGTTACAACCATCTCCTCATCAGGTGTCACTCCCATGGATCGTCCACCAAGAAATCTAGTCGTGATCAACGTGAGTGTGCTACTCCTTGTTGCGAGATCCCACACACGCACCGATCCATCATAGGAACCAACAATCAGACGCCCCTTCGATAGTGGTACGATGTCGTAAGCTGGACGTGTATTCCCACCTCGCTCCCACAACACATCAGGAAACTGCGTCTGCGCGGTTAGAGCGCAGCCGATCACAATGAGCATTACGAGTGTAAATACAGTTCGATTCATGTGAATCATCCTCTCTGTTTGTCGTGTAGATCCTTCTCAATGCCAGACATCACCTAGTCCGCTCTCCTCGCGTGACTTACAGCCCAAGGGATACGCTGAGGAATGGCTGTGGCTGCATGAATGTGGCACTGCGCTGACGAAGATCGACTGCTCCGATGAATCGAACGCCTGCATCAAGCGAGGCATTGCCTATCTGAATGACGGACATGGCAACGTCGGCCATTGCGACGGGACCAAGAGACGTGATGCCGAGCGCGAGTGAACCCATTATGTTTCGATCAAGCATCGGGACAGACATCACCAACCCCTGCGCACCAACCACAGCAAATGGCAACAACTGTCGTTGCGATGTGTACTGCGCTGAGCCGTTGGTGAACACCGTTGACTGCAAGTTCGCTGTGACAACCCCCGACTCAACATAGAAACGGATGTCATCGTTGTCATTGAGGTTATACCGAATGCTGGCCACGGCTGGCGCTGCCACTCCCGATAGCTGGTGTGAGGAGCTTCTCACGTCGTCAGTGTAGATACTATGTCTTGAAACACTTGCATGTACCACATCAGTCGTTGGACGCTCGACGTTGAAGCCATTGACATTTGCAGACGTGATCAAGTGCTGTGGTTGATCGATGAGAGGCTGTGTGTCATGTTGCACTGCATCACTCGGCACCGAAATGCTCGCCAGTGCTTCTGGTGTTGATACTACGGACTGTGATGACCTCAACACGGACGTTGAATGATCAGGATGCACAGGTAGCGGGACCGTCTCGAAGCTTCGTCCCACATCAACAGAGCGGTCATGAATGGTTGGTGCGGCAAAAAACATCACACCAACAGCAAGGCTCCACACGGCCCGTCTGAATCTGTTTACTGGGAAATCCGAATGCGTCGACGATATCGTCTCAAGCACTACTGAGCGAAGATGTGCAGGTGGTTCAATCGAAAATGCGTCATCGACGAGAGCTATGTCGAGACGTGTCTCGACTTCAAGAATCTCGGCAACTCTAGGATCACGCGCGACATCGTCGAGAAATGCCGAGCGTTCAACATCGGACATCTCACCATCAAGGTATCTCTGCGCGAGGATGTGCATGCTAGAGATCATCGACGGATCTCGGCGGCAAGGTGAGCAAGTTTAGATCGAAGGATACCCTTGGCGCGCAATACACGCATTCGTACTGTACCTGACGATTCCGCATTCATCTCAGCTATTGTACTATATGAAAGCCCATCGTAATAGCGCAACACGAATGCGTCACGGAGAAGAAGCGGCAGTTCCGCAACAGCACGTTCCAGATGTGTCGCAATGTCTGCACTGAAGATCTCAGGATAGGGATCCTCCACCAAGTGACCGTCCTCGATCTCCAGCACTGCTTTGCGATTACGGCGTATGTTGAAGACACGCTGCCTAGCAATCATCAGGCAGAATGGTAGTGGATCTACAACGTGATTGCCACGACACAGATGCGCATGCACGCGAATGAACGTTTCCTGTGTCACATCTGCAGCATCACTCGAGCATCCGGTCATTCGCATAGCATAGACATACACGGGACGACACAGCGCATCATAGAATGCACCAAACGCGTTGTCTCTCTGACTCGGATCATTGAGTCGAGCGAGTAGCTCCGAGTCGACCGATAGTGGTGATTGTGCTGCCATACTTTGGTAACCACACCCACGGGACAATGAAATGTCACATCCATATGCACACCGTGACACTTTTTCGGTCTGTGGGTGTATGTGATTAAGCTACCACATTTCAGTTCGTAGAGAGCTAGCTGACGTCGATCTTATGTTCGCGATGTCTTTCGCCCTACCATCAACTCAATAGCATGGACTATGAGAAGCGTTCTCGTTGCTGTTTTCGCTGTATTCCTACTAAATCCGATGCTTCTCCTTCGTGCTCAGGGTCCAATCCAAGTGCAATGGGCAACCTTCCTCGGAGGGTCGGGTAATGATGAGGTAAGGGATCTTGTCGTCGACAGGAATGACAATGTGTACGTGTGTGGCGTCATGGAGGGACCCGATGCTCCGCCTCCAGTTAATGTACCAACGTCATTCGATCAAGGGCCCGGAGGCTTTCTTGCGTCATTTAGCCCGAATGGTGAGCTACGGTGGCTACAGTACTTCAGCTGTGTGCGTCCGCATGAACTAGTAATCTCAGAAAGTGGCTTGCTGTTTATGGTAGGACAAACGACTAAAGAGTGTGGTACAAGCGGTTTCGTAGATGGCGTGGTAGCGATGTTTAATACGGCTGGGCAACGCCTGGGACGCGACTATACGTTCGATGGATCAAAGGATGACATTGTCACGACGATCGACGTGCGTCGGAATCCTGCAAATGGCGTCGAAGCCATATATGTCGCGGGCATAACCACGTCCACCGACTTTCCGGTGACCGCTAATGCACCGGTGAGTTCATTCCAGGGAAGTGGCTCAGGTTTAGATGAGAGCGACGGGTTTGTTGCAGTACTGAATGTTGTGGAGCGGACTTCGTCCCCGCTGGAACTGGTACCCTATGTGGTCACGTATTTCGGTGGTCCAGATATCGACGAGATTCTCACGTTGCGCCTTGGTAGGAGTGACGGTCTCGTGAATTCAGTATACATCGGAGGGCGCACCAGATCCGGTCTTCTCTCTGCTCCCGGTATCATCCAGCCCGCGCGTCTAGGCACGTCACTGGATGATGATGGCTTCGTTGCCTCTCTCGATCCCGTGTTTCTGCGAGGCAACTGGATGACGTTCTTGGGTGCTGCAGGCAACCAAGCAGTGCATGGCCTCCAGACGGATGCCGTGCCGACCATCAACCCTACAACCGGAAACCTGATCCGTGTATGCGGAGTGAATAACGGGAGCGACTTCCCATTTCCAGGTCAGTCGGGAGTTCCTCCAGTTCAATATCAAGGTGGTAGTGCCTTGGGTGGCGATGTGTTCTACCTTGAGCTCGTCGACCGTTTCGTGGTGGGGGTTGACGTTAGCAATGTCTCCGGTGTGGCCTCATCCGAGGATGACCTTCCGGGAGCATTTGCTCGTACCTCTCAGCCCCTTGAACGAATGGTGGTATTCTCGAACGGCATAGTGACGCCAAGTGGACAAACTGAGAACTTCGATGCCTTCATCTACTCGAACGATGGCACACGGTCGTTCGTTTCGGAATACAAAGGCAATGGCGATGACTACGTATTGGACTCAGTCTATGTTCGCTTCAGCTTCGGTGGCTATGACGTAGGCCCAAATTCGAAGTACTTCTGTGGGCGTACGACAAGCACATCGATGCCTGGCCTGCAACCAAGTGACCCTGTGTTTCAACGTACGGCAAGGGGCTTGCTCGACGGGTACATCGTGAAGATTGGATGTGCTTCGCCCACCTCACGAATCAAAGCATCGAAGATGAGGGTGTGCTCAGAAGGCATCGATAGCGACAGTGTTGTTCTATCACTTGAACCCATCGTTCCAGACGTCGTCTGGGAGGATGGATCAATATCATCCACTCGCATCGTGCGTGCACCAGGCACATACAAGGTCACCATCGGTGCGGCGCAAGGATGCGCGTTTACCGACTCAGTCACGATAGGAAAGGGCGTGTATCCTCAAGGCACGTTGACGCCTTCAGACACGATTGTCATCTGCGACAGTGCGTCGGCCGTCATCACGCTCACTGGAACAAACATCGAAACGGTGCAATGGAATGCTGGTGATGTGATGAATGCGTTCTCGATTCGGGTCACTTCACCCGGCATATACTACGCAACGATGCTCTCTGCTGACGGATGCAGATCACGATCTGACACTGTGATTGTTGTCAATGGATCACCTGCGAGTGGCGCTAGTGCAGTTCTAACCTTCCTGAATGCTGACAGTATCCAAGTTCGTGATACTCTTCATGTGGCCCTTCGTATCGCCCCTCCATCAGGTACAGCACTTGAATCGCTCCCGCTATCCTGGTCGTGTACAGTTCGCATGAACCGTTGGGAGCTGTATCCTGTGTTCCCTCTTGAACTTGGAACAACGGACGATACAACACGACACGTAGTCGTGAGTGGTACGCGCGATGCTACGAGCGACACATTGATCATTTTTTCGTTCAATGTCGCATTGGGTGAATCGGATAGCGTAACGATCGTCGTCGACAGCTTAACGCTAAAGCCATGTACAACCACAATACCATCAACGTCGATTGGACTTCGCATTGCAGGGATTTGTAGTGCTGGAGGTGTGAAGCGGTTCGTATCGACGTCTGCAGCGCGACTACGTGCGGTGGTGGCTCCAAATCCTGTCGGCGCTTCGGGAGGTGTTGCGACGATCCAAGGCGACGACGTTGCTTTGGCAACGGCACGTATCGTTGACCTACTCGGACAGTCATTCGTTCTTGATCGACCAGCGAACACGACATCAGGGACACGATGGGAGATCCCATCCTCACTGCCAACTGGTCGTTACGTGCTCCTCGTCCAACGAGCAGGAACGATAACAACAACCGTATTCGAGGTGGTACGATGATGTCACGCATTGCCATTCTGATCATTCTCATCATAGTGATCATCCTTGCTCCAACAACTCGTGCTTTAACGCAAACACGGGTTGATGTTGGCACTGGACTCGGATACACGACTGCGCAAACATCGTTTCGAGAGTTACCAGGATTCCCATCATGCTGTCCGGAATTCACCAGTGGTTCAGGTGTAGGGGGCACGTTCGGCGTTGGCTTAGACGTTCCGATCGCACATTCGTTCTTCGGCAGTTTCCGCCTGGCTATGCATGATCGTTCACATACGCTCACAAGCGAGGAGAGGGTCGACATCATCGTTGACAACGACCTCACAACTGCAACGATTGAACATTCGCTGGCGCTGCCATTAACAGAGTATGGAATCGAGACACATATCGGCTGGCGGCGCGGGAGCTTTGTTGCGCGCGCCGGTATAGGCTATTCGCATCGCGTCTACGGTGCATTACGCTCGCGTGAAGAGTTGATAAGTCCTGCAGGTGCAACATTCACTGACACAGATGGTACGGTCCGCAACAGCACAGCGGGACCGCTGCCGTCTGCAATAAGAAGCTCCTGGCATTTCGTCTCCGTTATCGGACTTGATATCAGATTATCTGAACGCAGTCCATGGCGCCTTACGCCAGAGGCAACACTTTCTGCTGCATTCAACAGTGTTACATCGCTCACTTCGTGGAAGATGATCGTGCCTGCTGTTGGACTTCGTTTGTCATATGAGATTGATCTCAGCTCCCGTCCAGCCCCGGTTTCCCCACCACCGCCGCCCGCTTCGAAGAAGCCAGAAGTGCCCACAACGTCAAGGCCTGCCACACCAACGAAGAGAATCGTCAAGCAACGTGTCGTGATTGAGGAGTTGGAAGAGGAGCGCTATATGCCAATCCTTCCGTACGTGTTCTTTGATCGCAACAATGCCTCTATACCTTCACGCTATCAGGTTGCGCCAACTACTTCCCGTCGCGACACAGCTCAGACGAACGTTGAGTTTCACCGAGAGTTGCTCGTTGTGATTGCTGATCGTCTGAAGCAGGAGCCATCTGCAGATGTTGTTCTCACAGGACACATCTCGAACGATGAGACTGATGCTCGCCTTGCACTGCAGCGTGCGAGGGCAGTAGCATCTGTTCTTGAGTCCAGCTTCGGGATCTCATCAAAGCGCATTACTACTCGTGCACGACGTCTGCCCGCAAATCCATCTCGTGCTGGTGCAGATGAGGCACCTCTCGCTGACGAAGAGAATCGTCGCGTTGAGATCACAACATCATCCTCGACATTGCTACTGCCGTACCGAGCGACGGATACTGTTCTCAGAGTTACGGAGGCTGTTGATGAACAACAACGGGTGAATCTCTCGGACTCGATCGTGATTGAGACAGACACAGTGCGACTCGTAGAGAAACGTCGCACAATGATGCAGGACAGCATCGTTGAACGCTTCGACCTCATCGTCTTCCCATTCGGCAAGTCGGATCTTACAGACGAGCATCAACGTGTACTCGACATCGTACGCGATCGTATCGGTACGAGCGCACGCGTGGCTGTTGAAGGTCGAACCGATCGAATCGGTTCGCTGGATGAGAATGCGCGTATCAGTCTCGAGCGGGCACAAGCAGTAGCAAGCCAGTTGCAAGGACGCATTGACGTGTTAGGTCGAGGCGAACCCGATCTGTCCGAGCCCCAGATACTGCCGGAAGAACGCATGTTACAGCGCGTCGTTTCGATCTATGCGCTAGTCCCGATGAAGAGGTGAGCTGCCACGTCTGGAGCGCTCATCACAGGGCGCACGTACCCAGGGTGCCCGAGACCCAGGTGCCCGCACACCCAGGGCTTAAGCCCTGGGTTGGAGAGCCCTGGGTTGGAGAGCCCTGGGTTGGAGAGCCCTGGGTTGGAGAGCCCTGGGTTGGAGAGCCCTGGGTTGGAGAGCGTCCGGTCACGTCCGGTCAGTGTGGGTGCACGATGCTGCATGCCCCATTCACGCTACTTCCTGTTCTACCACATTGTCTTCGCGACAAAGTATCGCGAGTGGTTTATCGATGAAGGCATCGAGCAGGCTGTGTGGGATATCCTCTGGGAGA
>Ga0078894_10003630_pt1 | contig 11715 bp, 9 predicted proteins | sample LauGreSu1BDMLBSD_2_FD_67506 | JGI IMG/M metagenome (GOLD analysis project Ga0078894, IMG submission 67506) | Freshwater lake microbial communities from Lake Michigan, USA - Su13.BD.MLB.SD (version 4) (version 4) | ecosystem: Environmental > Aquatic > Freshwater > Lake | place: Lake Michigan, USA... | reverse complement strand
GCTCCACCTAGAGCAATTAGAGACCAAGAACTACTTGGCTCAAGATAGTCGCAAGGCTAGTGGCTGGGCTGCCATGAAGTCAGTCGTGCAGTGGGGCGGTCGTACTTTCGAGATTCAGGTGCAGCCGTTGCGCAATTACTACAACGAACAAGAGTATCTGACCAAGGAGAGCCACGCCGGCTTTAAATCAAAGCGCGAGACACTGCGCAATGATATCGCCGCCAAGATTCCACTTTTTGGTTTCTATCAGGCTCTGCTCAAATGGCTGTTCTTAGCTGAGGCAGAGCCCGGGCAGGCACCTACCTACCCAGGTGTCAGGATTGTGCTTTCAGAGTGAGTGCTTGAGCTGTCTCACACGACTTCAAGCAAAGCTCCGGCCCAAGTTAGTCCTGAACCCACCACTGCCACAGCAATTAGGTCGCCAACCTTATATTTGTCCCAGTTCATCGAGAGCACGTTGGGCGCACCTGCTCCCCCCTGGTTCCCATGATGTTGGACATTGCACAGATGTTTCTCGGGAGCCAAACCTAGCTTTTCGACTGCTGACATCAGCATGCGGTAGTTGGCCTGGTGAGCAATAAAATAACTGATATCGGCTGGTTGTAGGTTCTGTCGCCGCATAATCTCTTGGGTCACGGCGACTGTCTTAGTGACGGCAAACTTCTGTACGGCGGCACCATTTTGCGAGAAGTAATCACCGTCAGGTAATTTTACATGCTGACTTCCAGCCGGCGACGAGATCACTACAGTGTCGCGCACGGCCAAGCCTTTTGCACCTGGTCTTGCCGAGACTATGGCGGCAGCGGCCCCGTCGCCAAAAAGCACACAACTTCCTCGGTCGCTAAAATTAACTCGCGTTGAATATCGCTCGGCATTGAATATGGCAACGTCTGTCGCCTGACCGCTGCGGAGTAGGCCTCGCGCAACGTGCAAATCAACGACAAAACTGCTGCAAGCAGAGTTGACATCAAATGCTGTCGTTTCAATACCAAGCGTAGCAGCGATGGAGCAGGCATTGGCCGGAATGTCCCAGTCGGGTACGGAAGTTCCAGCAATGACCACGTCGGGGCCGTGAAAAGAAGAGCTAGACCTATCTTTGGCCATTAGCCAAGGCTCGCGACACATCTCGCCGATCGGCATCACGCGGCCTAGTTGACGCAGCTCAGCAAGCGAAGTTTCGCCTCGTCTTAGCTTTGTCACGTCTTCCAGTGCAAGCACCGTCCGACGCTCCAAGATACCAACCCGCTCTTCAATCCAACCCGCCGAAGTACCAATGTCCAGTTGTTCGTAAAACTGATTGGTTAACTTTGTCGGTGGAAAATAATGCCCCATGCCAGTAATCACAGGCACTGGTGTAGCCACACTCGCAGTCATAGTCGTCCTGATGAATTCAGGGTTAAGTCGTGTACATGCCGCCGTTTACATGGAGCGTCGTGCCCGTGATGTAGGCAGCCTTATCCGAGGCCAGGAACTCGACGGCGTGGGCGATGTCCTCGGGTGTTCCAAGTCGCTTAAGTGGGACCTTGGACAAAATAGTCTCTTTCACCTCATCTTTGAGATCTTTGGTCATGTCCGTGGCTATGAATCCAGGAGCCACACAGTTGCATAGAATACCTGCAGCCGCCAGCTCTTGCGCGATGCTCTGCGTAAAGCCAGTAATTGCCGCTTTAGTTGCAGCATAGAGGCTCTGACCCGCATTACCCGTGTGGCCCACGACAGAGGAAAGATTGATGATCCTACCGCTGCGCTGGCGAATCATCACTTTGGCAGCGAATTTCGACAGTAAAAACACTGGGCGTAGGTTGGTCGCAATCAGCGTGTCGAAGTCGTCCGGCTTGGCAAAAGCCAGAACCTGATCGATCGCCACTCCCGCGTTATTGACCAAAACATCAAGCGATCCGAGGTCTTCCTTCACGGCCTTAACTAGCTCTTGCGATGCGGCAGGGTCGCTCAAGTCGTAGCGATAAGCCTTAGCCTGGCCCTGTGGAAGCTCCGCGACAACTGCACGTGCACCTTCTTCACCCGAGCGGTAATGCACAGCAACCTTGTATCCAGCCCGGCCAAGTGCTAAGGCACATGCTGCGCCGATCCCTCGTGATCCGCCGGTGACTAATGCAACTTTTTGACTCATCGGAACCCTCGATGTTGGCTGATATAGTTCGAGTTGTGTTGCCATTCAGTGCCAGGAAAACTAGCACTAAAGCCCATATGGCACAACTTCTGAGAATAAAACTGTTCCCAGGTCTAATGGCCGTCCTGGCGGGCTGCGTGACAACCAGCTCCGTGACACCTCGTGAGGCGTGGCAAGCGGTACGCGAGGAGGACGCGCATTTTGCGCGGGTCACTTTTGACGGGGGGCAGGGTGGTGGGGGAGCGGCACCTGGCGCCGAGGCGATCATGGCACGACAACATGAGCTTAAGCAGTGGGTTTACCCATTGGTCACGTCTTACTTGCCGCCAGGAATTCCCTTGCCTATGCAGATCCACCTAACTGCAGATGAGGAAAATCCGTTTGAGCCCTACGCAGACGGGATCGACGTGGCGATAGGGTCAGGGAACACGGATCAGGCCTGGACTCACCTCGTAAGGCGCCTCTATGTCGCTGGTTTGACTAATCTTGCGGCTGGGAAGCTGACGGTACTTCCGCTGCCGCTGGTCAGGGTGCCAACTGAGCCCGTGCGGAGTAACGCCGATTTAAATCGCAATTTGCTGAGCTCTCTTTGGGTGGAGGGTCTTTCTACATTCGTTGCGGCTCACGGTGAACGCCTGAGCGAACACCGTACCGGTGTCCTTAGCTGGCAGCAACGCAGTCTTATAACCCCGAGTTACATGGATGTTCGCGATATTTTAGCCCTAGAGGAAGATGCGAGAGAGCGGTGGACCAGACTTTTGCGTCTTGAAAGTAGCGAGGCCCTTTTTAGTCGCATTGGCGCTAATATGGCTGGACGCATCGAACAAGAGCTCGGAGTTGAGGGCCTGGTGTTAGCTCTAGGGCGGGGACCTGAGGGATTCTATGCGGTTTTCATGGGGCTCTCGCCTGGGGCCCTCGTCAGCTTTGAACTAGCTCCCGAGGCGCAGCAGGCGCCAAACCTTGCTGAACCTCTGCCGCCACAACGTGTGACCCACTAAATGACGTTTTTAAGGCATTAATTTGCGGCGAAGTTAGCGATGGCATCGGCCGTTGCCTCCGGACGCTCACGTGGGAATAGATGCCCAACCCTATCCCACTTAATTAATCTGGATCCTGCTATCTCGGTGGCGATGAGATCCGAGTTTTCGTGGCTGATGATTTGATCGTCAGTACCGCAAATTATCAGTGTGGGAGCTGTGATTTGGCTGATCTCGCGACGTAAATTAAACCTGGCGATAGCGGTGAGTTGCTCTAAAAAAACCCTGGTGCCCGCCGACGACGAGTGCATGGTGTGTATAAGGCTCGTTAGATAGCTAGGATCAGAGCGTAGAAATGTATCAGACACTAAGGCACGTGCGGCTAATTCGGGTTTTAGGTAAAAAAGGGCTCCGAGCAGTACTTTAAGTTTGGGTCGCACCAAGTGTCCAGCACAGGCAGTGGCGCCCAAGATCAGGTGGTCTACGTATTGTTGGTGGTGCACGGCCATATGCTGGGCAACCATCCCTCCCATGGATACTCCAAGTACATGGGCCTTATTCATGCCTAGGTAATCAATCAGCAGGCTAGCATCCTTTGCGAACGCAGCAATAGAGTGGGGTCTTGGCCCCGCACTGCCGCCAACGCCTCTATGATCAAGCGTAATCACACGAAAGCGCCGAGACAGCTGGGCGATGAATTGAGGGCTCCACATATCCTGAGTGGAGTTAATACCGGTCAGGCAAATTAGCGGGGCACCGCTGCCGTATTCGGCATAGCTAATAGTGACATCGTTAGGCAAAACCGCCTGTTTGTGGCTTTTGGCCATGGTCTAGGCACCTCTCGTCATACAAGGTAAAATCAGTTTATGCCAAACGACATTAGGCAAAAATTAAAAGTCGCACTGATTATGTGCCTACTAACCGCAGCGACCATTGCGGTCTACTGGCCATGTTTAGATGGGCCGTTTTTTTTCGACGATGAACACTTCATCCAAAAGAATCGATTGGTGCAGGATCTCGCAAACTGGCCAAAACTTTATACCTCAACCGTCACACAAGGCGCAAATATCAAGGGCAACTTCTACCGGCCCAATCAGCAAATGGTTTATGCGCTGCTCTATGCGCGCTTTGGTCAGTCGACTACTTTTCCCTATCATCTAGTACCACTGATGCTACACATTGCTTCGGGTTGGATGCTTTTCATCTGGTTGCGTCGTCTTGGTCTCGGACTAGCAGGGGTAGGGTTTGGGACTGGAGTGTTCTTATTGCATCCCGTGCAGACGGAGGCAATTTGTTATATTTCCGGTCTGTCTGATCCTCTGGCGACGTTCTTTATTCTGATGGCGATTCTGTTGATGACGCCGGCTTTAGTGGGGCAGGCAACCAGTCCATCGGGCCAAGTGGCTAAGGTTGGGAAATTGCTTGCGCTCGCATTGGTGGTCTCACTCGCAATGCTTAGTAAAGAGAGCGGCGTGGTCTTTGCGCCGATGCTCTGCTTTTTGATTGCTTATTCATGTCTGGTCCAGAGGAGACGACCAAGACGTGTGGAAATGGCTGCTGCCGTGATTGTTGGGCTGCTGGCCCTTGCCAGTGTCGTGGCCAAATTTACGCTCTTTAAGTTTGGCGACTCGATAGGATTAACCGATGCTGCCAATCCTTATACGCAGAGCTTAATCCTTCGGCTTACGACATTTATGAGTGTTATTTGGGACTATGTGACGCTTATTTTTTGGCCGAAGCATCTATTTTATGAAAAGCCATACACGGCCTATGCTGGGCTGCTCCATGGGAGAGGGCTTTTTGGTCTTGCTGCGGTAATGGCGGCTGTGGTTGCCCTAATGTTTGCTCGTCGGCGGCCACTGTCTGCTCTCGGCGTGGCATTCGTCTTGTCGGCTATTTTGCCATTTAGCGGTATCGTGCCGCTAAACGCGATGTTTCTTGAACACTGGCTATACACTGTGATGATCGGTGTTTGCCTCCTTTTTGGATTGGGCGCTGATTGGGTAATGCAGCGCCACCATCGTGCCATAAAGGGTGCCGCCGCAGTGTTGGGTGTCGCAGTACTGTCGCTTGCGAGCGTGCGTACTTGGGCCCGTACCGCTGAATGGGCCGATATCGAAGCCTTCTATTTAAATGAGATTGCACATGCGCATAATCCAGGGCGTATCTACAATAACCTCGGTATGTATTATGCGGATCAAGGTGATCGTAGTCGCGCTATCAAATACTACGAACTAGCTGCCCAAAGTGATACGGGTAAGATGTTTGCACAGCCGCATCACAATCTGGCTATGGCCTATCTCAACGCCGGGCAGAATCACGAGGCTATAGCGGCGCTACGCCAGGCTTTAAAGGTTGATCCACAGTTTATTTATAGCCTAAGAGTGCTTCAGAACTATTTTAATCAGACCGGGGATGCCCAACGAGCCGGTCGCGTGAACGCTGCGATAAGTGCGGCTGAAGCGGGTGTTGCGTATGATTTTAGTCAGCTTGAGCGAGATGTGTTTGTGGACTAGTCCTTGACGCATACCTGCTTACGTCCAACCGCGCACTTAAGACCAGGCGCACACACACCACGATTGCTCGCAGCGAAAAACTTACTGGCATATACCGACTCGTCATCGCAGGCTGATCCAGCCTCTAGAGGAAGACTACAGGTGCCGTTCTGGCTGGCTTGAGCCCCTTGGCATACATAGGGCATCATACAATCGTTTGATGACTCGCACTTCTCCGCTTTAGCTCTGGATCCCAGTAATACCTGGGTGCAGGCGGTTATTGGCTTGCTAGCCTTTTGTGCCTCGAGACAACTATTAGCCTGAACGCGATCAAAGCGGAATCGCCCCTGGCTGACACCTGAGTTTATCAACTCGATGCACTGTGCTGTCGCCGAGGCTTGATTGCGCTGGCCTCCGTGGCCTTCGAATTGCTGACAAAAGCTTTTGACAGTGAGCGCGAGATCTTTAGAAAGCGGAGGATCTTGCGAGGCTTCAGCCAAGGTTGCCTTGGCTAAAAAGAGGGCCACCAAGACTTGTTTGCATACTGGTTTCACAGCAAAATACCTCTTATTATCAGCTCTTTATGAGCAGACTTCTGGGCCTTTTCCAGGAACTGGATCAGGTAGCGGAAAGGTCAAGATATCTTGTGATGTGCAATTGATAGCGTTGGGGTTTTTGCAGCAGCACATTAGTCGCTTTATGTGGGGGGTGTAAGCATCATTCCAGAGTTTGCCGAGTTCGGCGTCGGTCTTACCCTTCCAGTCTGTGGGTGCTGGGGGCATCCAAAACCTGTGGAAGAAGTCCTTAGCCGTGGTTGATGGGACATTTGGCGGTACTGCAGCGCCCACTGAGTATGCCAGGTCTGCGTTACAGGTCGCGTGGCTACCAATACGATGACAAGTCGTGCATATCTGCGGCTCGGTTTTACCGTTAACGGTGACTGGCGTTGTGGAGATGGCTTTAATAGGGTACTTGTCTTTCCACTTAGCAATAGATTTGCCCACCAGTATCATCGGAACTTTCATCGGATTTGCTGGGATAGTCATCACCGTCTCAACCCAAGGAGTGCCCTTAAGTGCTCCAGTATCGTGGCACATGATGCAGGCGTCGTTGTCGGCCAGATGTTCTGGTGATCGCCAGGTTCCTCGTGCATTGCGCTTCCAAACCTGACTGACGATTGTGCCGGTTGAGAGTTCGGTTGGTGGTTTAGGATCTGGGAGTTCATGGTAGTCGGGAATGTGGTCATCATCAGGTGAGGGCACATAGCCACCGTAAACCGTCCCTACGAAGTCAAAAAAGCAAGACTTGCCGGTTTTGGTATTGGTCCAGATCATACCTAAGCTATCGAACGCATAAAGGCTGTTAAAGGAGTCTGCACCTGGAGATGCTTTGAATTCAGCTAGTCTTGCCGCTTTGTCGCGATGGTTGGTGAATTTTTGATCGCGGCAGATCAAGTAGGCTTCGACATTAGGCGCCAAAGTTCGATGGGTAACAAACCCGTAATTGGCACATGGCTCGGCACCTAACCAGGAGGGTGTATCACAGGCGATTTTATGTTGGGTTAGCAACCGATAGTTGTCTGCATTGAGTGGCACCCCTTGAATGAGAGTTGGCACCTCTTTGCCTTCGAGACAATTCCAATGCGGCAGCGTAGGTAAATGATCGATACCAAGCTCCCTTTTGCAGAGCTTGGCGTACTCGACGACGTCATTGTCTGGTGTCAGTTTACCTGGTGTGGTAGCAACCGTTGAGGGAGAAGAGGATGGTGGTGTCGACGGCTGTGGTGCCTGCGAAACAGGTGCGCTCTGCGTTGGTGTCGGTGACGCAGGCGAGGGACTAAGATTTCTTGAGTTGCGCAAAATACAACCACTAGCACTCCATGTCAGTGCCAAAATAACTGGCATGTACATAGATGCAGATTTGAACATTAGGACACCTTCTTTTCGATGATGACTGCGGGTCGGGTTTTGTTACTTTGCTCTGATGTGGCAGGCGCGCCCGTGTCTAGATACTGCTTGGTTGCAAATACTGTTTGGACTATTTCCGCAGTTGATCGCCAGATGCCGTCGATGTCGTTTGCAGCATCAGGGTGGAAGCCTTCGTGTGCGGCTCGGTTACGGAAGTCCTGAAATACATGGAGAGACTTGCAGAACTGGAACATAAGCAGATCGTCTTTAAAGCCGAGACCAAACATGCCACCTAAAGTGTATGGGCATTCACTACGTGAAAAGCACAGAAAGAAGAGGGCGAATGCCTTAAGCCCATCAAGTGTAAATCTTTTGCCCGGACGGAATTGGCAGATGGCGCGTAGCATCTTACGCAGCTTAAAGTTACTGAAAAACGGAATCTCACGGACTACCGGAAGATTTTCGATAAAGTGCTCGAAATCATCCATTGCTTTTGGGATGGGCCGTGCGTAACCGATAATATCGAGACGCCGCTGCAAAACCCCTGTGTGCATGAGACGTGAACATGGCTCTTCGTAGGTTTCTCTAAATAATAACTCCAGAGATTTATACTGCATGTCGATCACTGGACTTAGATCTATCGACGACGGAGCGCTGTTGGCGGTTGTTTGGATATGGAAGAAAAGTGCAGTCCTAAGGGCTCTTTTGACTTCGCTCGAAAGCTCGCGGTAGTTCGGTATCTTGCCGGTCAGTTCTTGATCGAGGCGAGTATCACTGATTTCGACGGTGGGGCCTGCCTCACGCGGCTCGCGGGCTGGCCGATTGTTGGCTGAGATTTGCAGCAGTCCTGCCAGCATGTCCCGGACCTCAAGTATCAGTGGATCGGATTTTTCGCTGACATTGAGATCGTTGAGGGCGGCATGTAGTTCATTTTGGAGATTGGTTAGGTCAAGAGCCTTAAGTTGCGTACAAATCTCGACCTGTAAGTGAGAGCTAAAGTTTGGCCTAGTAAGACAGGCGATAAGTTCCTGAGCCGCTCTTGGCGTGCCTATCTCACCAAGCGCCTGCACTACTGCTCTCAGGTAATTGCCGTCCTGCGATCTGACGAAGTCCATCAGCTTGAGTACAGCCTGATCTTGACCGCGGAACCTGCCTAGGGTGTTGATGTAACAAATCTTAAAAAGGCCGTCGACTTGTCGAGACACCGAAGCCAACTTGTCTAGTTTCTGCTCCGTGGGTTTTTGCCAAGCGTCTACCAAAAGACTAAAGAAGTCGTCACCAGGCGTAGGGTTAACGTGCTTTTGATCGTAAGCCTGGGCGAAGAATGTTTTTCGCTGCTCCAACCGTATTGGATCTTCCGCGTTTGGTCCTGGCTGTGATCCACCTGCCAAGACGTAATCGCAAAATGGGGTGGGCTCGACTGGCCATTCTCCACTCAGCGTTTTTGCTTGTTCCCTTTTCACTGCGGCAAAAGGTAAATGAGTTGAGCGCGAAGAGTTTTCGTCTGTCAGGTCAAGTCGCAAACGTAGGGGCAGGGCTGTGAGAAGTTCGGCAGGATTTTCGGACGTAGTCAGACGGTTCCGCAGATTTTCAAGTAATGAGGTTGGTGAAGGTGACGGTAAAAGCCCGATGATAGATCCTAGGCTGCTGGCAAACACCTTATGATCTTCAATCTTGGAGACTATAGCGATCAGGCGGTCCGCCGAGATGCCGGCAAAAAGTTCCCAAGGGAATGCCGTTGGGCTTTGGGTCTTGCTGCTGGCAAAGGCGTTTTGGTGCTCTACGAGAGCCGAAGCGATCAGATCGTCTGATAAATCATTGCGTCGCCAGAGTGGCGGCCAAGAAGATGTATCGGTCACCGCCGACGTCTGAGCTTTGCTTTTTGATGTTTTAGTTGTTGATTTAGACACCGATGAGCCAGTCTGTAGGACCACTCGAAGCAAGTCCCGCCAAGGCTCAGAGTACTCGGGCTTATTGAGGAACGTCGTCAAATCTTGAGGATTAAACATCGCTAGATAAGCTAGGGCTGATACCATCGACTTATCTTCGGGATGAAGGCTACCAGTTCCCTGTTCAAGGCTACGATTCGCGAGCGCACGAAGTCGCTCGGAGTCCACGCGCCATTGACATGCTCGCTGCAGTAGCAGCCCGTGAAGTGCCGTAGACATTTCCTCTATCCCACCGGCGGTGGCTGCCGTTCGCAGCAATTGTGCTCCACCAGTATGTTGGGCTAGGTCAACGACGGTATAGAAAAGACGCTGCGAAACTAAAGGTGATTTGACCACCTGAAGCATGCGAAACCAGAGTAGGTTGTCAGTTTTTTCGGCCCACAGGCGCAAAGCCGAGACGGCTAGTTCCTGCGGAGCATGAGCAATTTGATTAGTCAGAAAATGCTCGAGTGCGAGACCGTCGCGACTACCCGTGCGTGCCAGGATTGCGAGCTTTTCCTCACTCAAGAGATCGAGGCTAAGTAAATCTTCTGCTACCGAGATGGGCAGGTATTGATTGGCCGCCTGCATTTCTTTCAAAGTCGAGAGACGCTCGGTAGTGGTGCGATTTTGTAGGAATTGTATGTAATTCACTGAGGACTGAGGGGTAGTCAAGGCCGGACCTCGTCAACTTGGTTTAGTAATCGGGTAGGGGATGGATGAAGTTGCAGGAGTAACAATATTATAGCAGCATGAATCAGGGCTGCCAAAAATCAGAAGGAGCATTCCTGTGTTTGGTCGAGCTGCAAATTTCTTGGAAAGATTAGTGGTCCTCGTACCATTGGCCTTAGCGCCGTCGTTGGGCCAGGCCAAGACGGAGCAGAAGAAGTTGCCCGAGCCCAGTCTTGAGTCCAGCCTCGAGACGGCGATTAAGGAGATGGCCGGCATTGCCGTTGTGGATGATAAAATCGCTCTCTTGCCCGAGGGTAAGGCTCTGTTCCTGAGCCTTAATTTGGACAGAAATGGCAAAACACGAGAAGCCCGTTTTGGCCCTATTGAAGCTCAGGTTCGTCGTCCGGTCGTTGCGGGACCAATGGCCGCTGATTTGGTTGGAGCAGATTTGGTGGGTCCCCGCTGGTTAATACTTGATGGCACCGAGGTTAGCGTCCGCGAAGTCGCATCGTCTGATTATAGCGAAGTCACCAAAAGGACCGTGGCCTGGGATCTTATCAAGCCGCCAGCTGATCGTGGCGGCGAACCTACCCGTGCCGAAACTTCTGCCCTTCGAACGCGCTTTGGCAAAAGTTGGCGGAGCACACCCGGACGAAAAATCGTTGGGTGGGCAAGACGGACAGGGACAGGGAAAAAAGATGTAGGGTCCTCCTATCTCCTGGCGACCACTATACCGAGCTATCCAGTGCTGGAGATGCGCTGCGGCGGAGGAGACGAGCCTTCTAGTTGCCTCATTACGCGGCAATGTTTTGTCGAGGGAGTCGGTGAATTAAAGCCAAGTTCCGTGGCAGGGATCGCCTACAGCATGAATAAGAAGTTGGTTTATTTAGGGGATGCTGAGCAACGCAAGGTGCATGTTTTTCGCTTCGATTCTTGTTTTCACATTGTAAAGGTGCGTGAGCTCACATTGCCAGATAAGCTTAAAAAACTCTCGAACCTTTACGTCGATGAAGGTGACCGGTTGTGGGTTACGACGACTTCGCCCGATGATTATCTAAACGCATCGGTGTATTACTGGCAGTTGTGACCAGGAAATACTGTGGGCTGCATCCAGCCAATTAGGTAAGCTTGCCGCTGCCACGGTAGCTGAGTTGTGGTATACCGATGATCATTGGGCGCGGTTTAGGGTTGTATTGCCATGATTTCATTACGATTTGAGGCCGGCACGCTAGTGGCGACGCCGCCGCAGCAGAGCTCCGAGTCCCCTTGGTCAGGCATGACCTGGGATCAGCGCACATCGCAGTGGCGCGCACCTGCGCGGTGTTACAGACAGCTTTTGATCGATGCGCGTGCCGCCGGTCAGCAGTGGCAGGACGACGCCAGGGATTATCAGATTCTGGACCTGGCACTTTCAGAGCCTATAATCCCGCGGTCACACCAGACCGAAGCTTTGCGGGCATGGAAGGAAGGTGGCAAGGCCGGTTGCGTGGCTCTACCAACTGGCGCAGGCAAAACCATTGCTGCGGTACTTGCCATAGTCATGACTGGCAGATCGACACTCGTAGTTGTGCCCACTATAGACTTGATGCAGCAGTGGGAGCAGGT
>Ga0078894_10003626_pt1 | contig 11719 bp, 7 predicted proteins | sample LauGreSu1BDMLBSD_2_FD_67506 | JGI IMG/M metagenome (GOLD analysis project Ga0078894, IMG submission 67506) | Freshwater lake microbial communities from Lake Michigan, USA - Su13.BD.MLB.SD (version 4) (version 4) | ecosystem: Environmental > Aquatic > Freshwater > Lake | place: Lake Michigan, USA... | reverse complement strand
ACGGACGCACTTTTGACTTTGCGAATGGGTGTCCGTTTGGACGTAAGCCGCTTGCGAATGGGTGTGGCGCGAAGCTTCTCTTCTGACGACGCCTGCGAACCGTTCGGTTTGCGCGCAAACTTCGTTTGCGAACGAGTTTGCGCTCGAACTTTGTTCGATGGGCGTCGAAGCTGCGCTTCGGTCGACGCCGGGCGTCGTCTAAAACGAGATGACACCGACCTCAATGTGTTCGAAACTTTGCGCTTTACGGCACTAAGCACCGATCCTGTCTTTTTAAAGAATGACGGCTTCTTGGCAACGGGGCGTCGAAGCTGCGCTTCGGTCGACGCCTGCGAACCATTCGGTTCGCGCGCAAACTTCGTTTGCTGGCGTCGAAGCTGCGCTTCGGTCGACGCCTTTGGGCGTCGAATGATTATTTTCTTTTTGCTCCGTCTTCGCGATGGAGCAACCCAACCGGGTACCCACTTGGACGGTATCTTTTTAGGGTTCGACGCGAAGCGTCGAAGGATACGGCTCTGCCGTATCACTCTGGACCGTGCCTTTTTCGCTTTTTTAATCTTAGGCGGAGTTACGCTTCGTTTGCTTGAGCGACTTCTCCGACTTGATTTAGAGCGGCTCCGACTTCTTTTGGCGGGCATTCTGCATACTTGTTCAAGTTCAGTCAAAGGTTTGTAAACAGTGATTGTTTTTGTCAAGTTTACTCCCTTTCTGTCACAGGATTTAATAATATTATTAGGAGGCTTTTCTCCGATAATCATCTTCTACTAATGTCTCTATATTTTATTTTATCATTAATTTTTTTTTATTATTTTTATAAAAAAAAAAATTAATAATAAAATAGTCACAATCAAGTCGACCGAAGCGCGGATTAAAAATTATCACAAGGAACAAAGGAGCGATCCGAAACATTGCTTACTGAATAAGCGCGTTGATACTCGGTAACCCTAGCCTCAAAGAAATTGGTCTTGCCCTGCATGTTATTTAGGTCCATAAACGGAAATGGGTTCTCAATATTGTATATCTTCCCATACCCTAGGCGATCAATATGCACATCCGCGACAAACTTAATATAATCGTACATAAGATCGCTATTCATACCAATCAGCTTACACGGGAGAGATTCGCAAATAAATTCACGCTCAATCTCAACAGCTTCTTTGAATATATCGTGGACGGTTTTCTCATCGCACTTTGTAATCAGTTCGTGGTAGATCATCGTACCAAATTGCGCATGCATACCTTCATCCCGGGCAATTAGCTCGTTACTCTTACCAAGAGCCTTGGTCATCTTACCACGCGAAATCATCCAAAAAATGGCACAAAAGCTCCCGCTAAAAAACACACCCTCCACCACAATAAAACCCAAGAGCCTTTCGCAGAACGGCTTTGTCTTGGGGTCCATCCATTTCAGAGCCCACTTGGCCTTTTTGGAAACACACGGAATTGTCTCGATTGCATTAAAAAGTTCATGTTTGCGAACAGGGTCTTTGATAAACGTATCAATAAGTTGGGAATATACTTGCGAATGCACTACTTCGATATAATTCTGCACGGCATAAAACGCCCTGGCTTCGGGCCACTGAACCTCCGTTGAGAACGTTGACATTAGATTTTCCAGTACAATACCGTCACTACCAGCAAAGAAAGCAAGAACATGCTCCAAAAAATAACGCTCATCGTTCGTAAGAGACTCCCAATCCTTTATATCGGCAGAATAATCAAGTTCCTCCGCCGTCCACAGCGCAGCCTCTGCCTTTTTATAAAATTTCCAAATTTCCGGATGCTTAATGGGGAAGGTCGTAAACCTACTGGGATCAGGGCGCAATACGGGGTCGACGCTCGCAGCCCGAACGGAGTTCGGCGTCGAAGGTGCCTTCGGCAGCTCCGCCGTATCGACGCTGCCATCGGCAGTGGATTTAATAAGAGGCTCGAAGAGATCTATGGTATGCATTTTACCAGTCGAAGCCTCCTGTTTACCCGAAATAAAATCAATCATCTTCAACATTCTTTACCGATTTGACGTCTTTAATAGCCTTTCTTTTATTATCTAGCTTTTTCTGACGAGAATTCAACTTCCTAATTTCAAAATCAATAGCCCTCTTAAACCCCGCACTCTCCACCAACCTATCCGTCTGCGGCGCCTGGAAACTCTGGTTCTTAGGTACATTATGCACCAAAACCCTAAACTGCTTTTCCTCCTTGAAATTGTCCTTCTTCTTTTGTTCAAGCTTCCCAACCTCCTTACAAAGTTCCTGCATCCGAAAGGTCTTGTGTGCGAATTCTGCTAATTCCTCGAGTGTCTCTGGCTCGGCACCCTCCGCCTCAAATTTTTTGGTCATAAACTCCACATCCGACTTGAGAGAATCTATCTCAACCTGATAATTGTCGATTGAAATCTCCACAGGCATCTTAAACACCTTCTTGGGTGCCACTGCCGCCACACCTTGGTCCAAAAACTGCTCGCAGTGCTGCCAACAGTAATTACCTTCAACCGTCCGAGTCTTCCTACTGCACTTCGACCCATCCCTATTGAAACCCTTGCATTGCTGAGACATTTCGGTTAACGTTATCTACATTTTTTATTTGCAACAAATCCTTAAATTGATTGCGAAGCCGAACTATGTTCGGCGCCTTGGATAATCGGTCCGAACTATGTTCGGCGCCGATTATTAGATAATCGGTCCGAACTATGTTCGGCGCCGATTATTAGATAATCGGTCCAGTGTCGTTCCCGCAATTAGTTCAATGATTTTAAGTATCCAAAAAACGGGTGTTATGAGTATGGCCAGTAGTAGGCTGATGAGTATGTTGTTTGCGACTGGGTATCTAATGGCGATAAAGATGGTAAATATGGCATATATGATAAGAAGTAGCACGAAGCTCACGTATGTAGCGTCGTCATTAGAAAAATGTTCATTTTTAAGTTGATTTGCCAAAAACGTTTCTAATAACATTCTTTTTTTAATTAATAGTACTCTACGATATTTTTTTAACCGATAGACGCTTCGCGTCGAAGGATATGGCTTTGCCGTATACGGCGGAGCCGTATCTACGCCGTACAACTGGCGCATGCTGATTCCCCGTCATCCTCATCCTCAGAGCGCACGACCTTCACATTTGTAATATCGTCTGAATCAACAGCGGACTTACTGCGAATGTAATACGAACCTGTTTTTAGACCCATATCCCATCCGTAAAAGTGAGCGCTGTATAGGAGATTAAAGTCGGGTTTTTCGAAAAACAAATTTAGACTCTGACTCTGGTCGATGTATAGACTCCGCTGAGCTGATAGGTTGATAACTGTCTTTTGCTTAATTTCCCACATCGTTTTATACAGGTCCTTAATATTTTGCGGAATGGACGAAATGTTTTGAATCGACCCACCCGCCTTAATAATCTGGTATTGCATATTCGTATCCCAAAGACCAAGACTCAGCAAATCCTTGAGTAGATGCTTATTCACAACTGGAAACTCCCCAGCAAGTGTCCTACGTTTATAAATATTACTCGTAGGCATCTCAATACACTCATAATTACCCAAAATCTGCGAAGTAGATGCAGTAGGCATAACACTCGTCAACAAACTATTACGCGTTCCATACTTCATTACGTCCCGCCTGAGCTTTTCCCAATCAAGGCCGCCGTCCAAAGTGCGTGGGCGGAGATCGACGCCCTGAGGCGTCGACCGAAGCCGCGAATCGGCTTCGACGCCCTGAGGCGTCGACCGAAGCCGCGAATCGGCTTCGAATTCCTTGCACAAATCAAACTGAAACTTTCCTTGCGAGAATGGGCTTCCCTGAAATGAAGAGTACGGGCCGTCCTTGCGCGCAAGTTCGACACTCTTTTCAATCGCACCATAGTAAATAACCTCGAATATCTTCTGGTTTAGGATTTCGGCCTCCTTGGAGTCAAATGGGATGCGCATCATCATAAATGTATCGGCAAGACCCTGGACCCCGATACCAATCGGTCTGTGACGCATATTGCTATTTTTGGTTTCCTCCGTGGGGTAAAAGTTAATATCGATAACGCGATTTAGGTTTTCCGTGACATGATGGGCAATTTCGCGAAGTTTCTCGAAATCAAAAGATGCGATCGAAGATCGCCCTTCGATATTCACAAACTTTGGGAGAGAAATAGAGGCCAAGTTACACACACTATACTCGGAATTGTCCGAGTATATATTTATCTCACAGCACAAATTTGAACTCTTAATCGTACCGATATTTTTTTGATTACTCTTATTATTTACCGCATCCTTGTATGCCATATAGGGCCCTCCTGTCTCAATTTGCGAATTGACAATTTCATTAAACAACTCCCGAGCAGGAATCTGCTTAATAAATTTACCCTCCTGTTCATACCTTTCGTAGAGCTCACGGAATTTATCCGCATAAACATCCGGCAACCCAGGCGACTCATTAGGACACATGAGAGACCACGTCTTATTGTCGCGCACCCGCTCCATAAATAAGTCTGGGACCCACAATCCATAAAACAAGTCACGCGCTCGCTGAGACTCCGCGCCGTGGTTTTTCTTACAATTCAAAAACTCGAAAATATCAGCGTGCCAGGGCTCTAGGTACATTGCAAATGACCCAAACCTCTTGCCGCCCTGATTAATATACCGCGCAGTGTCGTTATAAACACGTAGCATAGGTAGGATACCGTCCGAACGACCGCCCGTACCATTTATATAAGAATTATTTGCCCGGATATTGCTAATGTGAACACCAATCCCACCCGACCATTTCGAAATACGAGCGCAATCCGTAATGGTTTTGTAAATGCCCTCAACGCTGTCATCCGTGTACAAAACAAAACAAGAAGAAAGCTGAGGCCGAACATTCCCAGCATTAAACAAAGTAGGGGTGGCATGGATAAAATATTTTTGTGACATATAATTATATGTTTTGCAGACATTGTGGATATCCGACATGTGAATACCTAATGAAACGCGAAGGAACATATACTGTGGGGTTTCAAGTATCTTCTTTCCGTTACGAAGAAAATAGCTCTTATGGAGGGTCTTGAAACCAAAATAATCTAGATCGAAATCACGGTCATGACGCACCATCTGATTGAGATCTTCATGGTTCCTGTCGCAAATTTCGTAGATCTCCTTTGAAATGAGTGGAATATGCTTTCCGTGTTTGTCGTAATTGCCCCATAGCCCATTAATCGAGTCAATAAAAGTAGGGCAATAGTGCAATACGTTCTTTTGGTGATCATTAATAGCAATCCTAGCGGCCAAAATACCATAATCTGGATGCTTCAAAGCCTTTACCGCACAAAACTCCGCTGTAAGCTGGTCCAACTCACTCGTCGTAATTCCATCATGGATACTGCGAGAAATATCCTGAGTAATGGTAACGGGATCTATACAAGAGTCCAACCCGGTGCATAGCTTGGCAATGCGGTCCGTAATTTCATCAAACCGCACATCGGCAAGTGTACCATTTCGCTTTAGGACTTTCATTTTTTACTTAAACACTTCTAAAGATTTATTCTTAAATTAATTCGCGCGTTCATAAATTAAAACGTATGATGAAGGACTTGTGAATAAGTTTTTACTCCGCGCCGCTGTCCTATATATATTGCTGTCATCTATATTTATCCACTCATTTTCAAATGATGAAATACATGTATAATGACCGCTATTTGGATTCGCACCAAAATGATTAACAATACACTTGAGATTATACCGAACATCATTCGGAGTCGCTTCACCACGGAATACTAAATTCTCTGAAGTTTCAACCATAGGCGAAGCCGTATGACCCGCGGTCAAAGTATACGGCGAAGCCGTATGACCCGCGGTCAAAGTATACGGCGAAGCCGTATACCTTTTTAAATGTAAAATAAGCACTTTTGGAAAAATCCATAATTTCATATATTTCATCGTAGGTGTCCTTGCCCTGCAATGATCACAGGTTAATAAATCTTCAAGTTGCTCAGGTGCAAAAAAACTACGAAAACAATCTACAATATCAACTACGTTATTGTTCTGTGGTCTAGCCAGTGGCAGGCTAAGATTATTGATTGTCTCGTATGAATCTCTCTCCTTGTTACATATCTGACATACCAGTGTTGATTTAATTTGACCCCCAAATATATCCGTTATGAAAGATCCCCCAAACATTTTTATATACTGATCCCATGCAACTTTACTAGGGTTTCCAGTAAAGCTACGAGTCGCGATCGTTCGTTTTTGCGTCGAATTTTTCGCCATGTTTTCATGTATGATATCAATTATCCTTATGAGACATTCGTGAGAATCTTGTTGCATATTATTCATAAAGAAAGGATCATACTTACCAAATAATTGTTTCACCATAATCGGATTTGCCAATGGAACATTTGGATCCTCATACTTTTTACATAACTCACTTAGTTCATGAAGTGACAAAGCTTGAACACAATCTCTAAATTCACTTATACATAAAAGACACTGAAGTGCACAATTCAAATAACATATATTTCCCGTATTTTGGAGTGCCAATACATTTCTATAAGTAGTTTCGCGCTGTCGCAAGGCCTCCATTTACACACTCGTTGTTTATATACAACGATAAGCGTTTAAAATTAATTCGGCGTAGCCGCAAATTAACGTTGCATTTAAAAATATAAAGGTTAATTATAAAAAAAAAAAGAAAATGGACTCAATTGAGGACAGATACACCATCATGAAAACAATAACATGCGTCGCATTGGCAATCGCATTCATGTTCTCCTTCGGATCATTGATCATCAAAGAAAACGTAAAATTACTGGCCTAAGCCAGCAATCGGATCGACGAGAAGCTTAGTCTACGCAACCACCGGAGGTGGCGTCTACACAAAGAGTCGACATTTTTTGCTCCAGTTCCATTAACTTGCGCGAGTACAATTGCAGCGTTGGATAGGTGCGCACCTGATCCTCCTCCTTTTCAACAACCACGTAGTTTTCGTAAATACCATCCGGCGGGATGAAGAACGTATAGATTTTGTACTTCATATCTCCCAGCTTGTCAAACTCAGACGACCTAACCTGAGTCTTCTTATACTCACGAAGAAGTTGCATATTGTATTGGATCTGCTTTGATACATAAATGTCATACGTGTCTGGACCACTGTACACAGGTTCGGGAATTTCGTCATCGTAAAACGTCTGGTAGTACTGACACTGCTCGGGGAGGATAAACTTCAACCGCTCCTGTACCGATTCCCACTTTTTATAATTATTCCACTTCTCCTTCCATAGCTGAACTGTTTCGATCAAGACAGTCCTAGGGATATCGCTAATTGCATAGAGGTTCTTCTTTGCAGAATTGTATTTATCATAGATTGAAAAAACAAAATGACCATTCACCTGACGCTTGATACCCGTATAATTTTCAACAATAAGTGCATTCTTATTTGGCAACTGGCAAATAATAATACCCTTCTTGACCACCCCATCATAGTAAAAATCACAACACACATTGTCCAAAATCAAATCCTCCGTAGTAGGGTCAGACGGATACCGGATACCCCACACCTTGCGATGAAAAAGCTTACTCAAAACAATATTCCAACGCTTCTCCACCCTCTCTATCTTCTTCGTCTCCTCATCGTCGTCGTCGCACAGCCCAAGGTCCTGAAGATTAAGCGTAGAATCGGAATACCCAGATTGAGTGTCCACTAGGTTCTGTTGGAACCGATTGTTTGTCTCGTGGCACACCTTGCAATAACTACCACGATATTCCTTATTTTCCCGAGCATAGTAAGCATTCGCGTGACTCTCCAGAGTCGTCTGTAGAGTACCACGAGTCCAGATATGTACGTGCAGATTGTGCGGATCATAATAGGGGGGCTTCATATTAGGCGACCCATACAACGGCTTCTTCTGCCGAGTACGCATATCTACCACATGGACCTTCTTTTTCTTAGCGACCACATGAGAATCGTCAAAGGAAACGCGCTTCATTTTACCGGACACTGGCTTCTCCACTTTACGTTTATTGTATGCGCATATCCTAATGTTATTTTTCTTTTGACTTTTTTCATTTAAGCTTCGCTTAAATTAAAATATTTGATTCAATTAATATGAGCTCAAGAGACTTTAGTGTTTATCGCTGCACTGATCCCAGAAAGGTAAAGACCGGTCAGCCTTGGTACCCCATTTCAAACGTATGCCCGTGCGACCCCCAGTTCGGCAATATATCCGGTAGAGGATTCACTCCGTGCGCCTTTGGCATTACCACAAACCAACAAGAAATCGTTTCCGCCGTACGGTCGCCACCTAAACCTCCTGGGGGAGTGCCTACCGGTTCTCTCTTCCAAACTGGCCAATTCTCACCCCCCCAACTTGACCCCCGGCAAAATGTAAGAATTGAAAACCAGTGGCGGAACGCATTTTAATCTACACGTACATTGCACTCGCTGATGTCTCCATTGCACTCTCCTTTGTCATCTGTGAGCCAATCAATTCCAAAGTTGTATATTATACCACCGTCCAAAATTCCCGGATTGGTGTTTCTCCCATTACAGGTAGTTTGATTCTGGTAATTATTACACACAATTTGGTTACTTCTAGCCACTCGGTACGATGATGGATTATAACCATCACCAGTATTGTATTGCACATCGCCCACAGAATTCGTATTATATACTGTACACCCCTCCTTTGCCTCCGTGCAATACTCACAAAACGCCCCTGTGTCCCCATCTTGAAAGTACTGTGATGAATCTGTGCACCCCTTGCAAACTTGACCACCGCATTTCTTTGTTGGATCGTCGCCACAATCTTGGCATGTATCGCATATATATTGGTATCCATTTATTGTTGAATTATATACCCAATTGCACCCCTGGCAATTTCGGCATTTGCGGAGAACAGATAGATCCGGTGGATTTACCTTTTCTACACATTTACCATCTGGACATGTCTTCAAGTCATAACTAGGGACATAGGCCTGGAAAACAAAAGTAACATAATTATTGTCTCTATTTTCTATTATCTTGAATATTTCCACACAAGCACCTACTCCCGGGTATTCTCTCTTTGATGCAAATACACCCTTTTCGTTTATCCACATCTTAAACCCGGTCATCTCATTCTCAATATAATAAAGTGATTCCGATTCCAAATACGGCACCAACTTCCATAAAGATCCATACTCTACCTTTGCTACTTTACCATTCTTCGTGCTACCTTGAGGGCATTTGTACACTGCGGGTGTAAAAGGATCCTTACATGTAGTGGTTGTCTCTGCGTCATCACAACATATAGATACTCTACCTCGATCAGCCAAACCTACGTTATTGGAGTCAATTAGATCATCTGGTCTACATTTCAATTTATTCAAATAAAGAGAACTCTGTATAGTAACAAGCCCGTCCCCGGTCACCAGATTTACCATCCACAGCTGATAAGGGGTTGTCCCGGTATTGTCTAAATAAACACTTGCATCCTTTAATGATGCAGCTAATCTAGTTGGGATGCTCCTGGCACTATTGCAAAAATCAGTCTTGCATTCCCTAAGGTATTGAGTGAGTTTTGGTAATTGGTAATAACCCTGTAACTGTCCATTCAAGTTGATCTTACCCCATGTATACAGCTTAGGAAGACATTTCTTTGAACACTCCTCCTGGTTATTGTATTTACGAATACACTCCCATGCACACTGATACTCATTCACTCCGCGATATTCATTTGACTCCTTACAGTCCGCATCCATAGACGCCTGACTTGTGTAATTCAACTCATTCTTATCATAATAATAGTCGTCGTCGTCCAACTTACATTCATACCTCTTACCTGGATACTCTACCAAATTCTCAATCAGCGGCTCATTAGGATCACACACCATCGTACCCGCACAACCGCCTTGCGACTTTGGCGTATTTATACAAGATGGGCACCCTATTTTACCCCCAGGTACCTGTGGTTTAAATGGGTGAACACACAACCCACCCATCGGGCAATAACCACCTGCACACGCACACGCACTATTGTTTTGTACCGATCTACAATATACACGGTGCTCTGAGTCTGCATCATTTATATTGTCACCAGAACAGTTTATGGCCGTACCACCTCTCCATCCAGCACAATCTCCGCATGCACAGCCCACCCCAGAGTAAACATTACCATATGAAATAGTTTTCACACACGTTTCCCCCCCAGCCGATAACCACTGGGCATACCATGGTTGAACCGGTTCATTTGGGGTGTTGGGCACGATTGATTGCGATGGTTCCACATACATTGCGCGGACCGAAGCGGCTTGTTGCTGGCCACTCTGCACAAGCAAAATTCTTTTCGTATTTATAAGCGTATCAATCTTGGGCTTAAATTCACTTAGAGGGACAGGGTTAATTACACACTCCTTGGCCACTCCATTTACAATATTCGGCTTTGTTCCGGGTCCACAAAATGGTGTAGCATCTGTTATGGGCACTGACGTAGGGGCTCCTGTGATAGGTGCCTTGGTAGGTGCAGCCGTTGTAGGCGCTGGGTTTGTAACCGGTGGGTTGGTAACTGGAGGGAGAGTAGGTGGGGATGTCACAGGTGTATCATTTGTGACAGTTTTATAAATACCCCAACTAATAAGCCCTACTATTGTTGAAATAATTATGGCTAGGCCTATATATATTGCGACTACCTTAGTTTTTGACGACTCGTTGGACGACATTCTAACGAATTGCAATATTTTTTTTATTGTTTTTTAAAAGAGTTTTTAAAAGATTGAGGCGCAAAGCGCCAGTTCAAGATCTGGGATCTCGCCAAGTTAAAAGATTGAAATTTCCTCGGCTGTGAGGACTCTATTGTATATGGCAAGGTAGTTGAGATTCATGTTTGCATATGTATTGTCCCAGTTTGAACGTCCTATATAACAGTTTTGTAATGTCCTAGTATCTGTTATTGCCGAAGATAGGGCCAATGCACTAACCTTTACGCCATTTACATACGAAGTAATGGTCTTTGTCACAGGGTCATACACACCTATGAATTTTTGATACGTCCCAACCGTAATTGCGCCTCCATCACATGCGTATTCGGTTGTTCCGGAATATATACTGAACCGGAAAGTATTCGCCACATTCCCGTTCTGGGTAAATAGTATATTGTTATTTCCTGGTCCGTTTGCAAAATCCAAGGGTGTTTGCCATCCAACACTTGTTGTAAACATGAAATATATTACCAACGAAAACCCCTTCGACATATCGTATGTCTGGCCGGGATAGTTCAACCAATTGCTTCCTCTAAATTGCAGGGTCGACCCCGAAACCGTAGGAGCCGAACCAACCGTATATTGCGGATAAATCGCTGCCAAATCCGTTGACAAAAAAAGTTTAGGGGCATTGGGCGCAAGGGTAGGCGCAGCCGTTGGGGCTTGTGTTGGCATAGGTATAGATGGATCTGATCTGTATTTAGCAAAGAAGGCATCTTGTGTATCATAATTATATGACTCCCCTTGGGGAAATACACCACGACATTCACCCCAGTCATTTGTACTGCCCAACCAATCATTTGTCTTCCAATACATATACGCTATGTCATAACATCCTGAATATATACCTATTTTTGTGGACGCAGTGGGCGCAAGGGTAGGCGCAGCCGTTGTGGGTGCCAGGGTAGGCGGGGCCGTTGTGGGCGCAGCAGTGGGCGCCATTGTAGGTGCAAATGTGATTTGACCGCCGCTACTTATTTGTCTTACGGAGCATCTCCAATCAGTTGATTGTTTCATTGTGTG
>Ga0078894_10003625_pt1 | contig 11720 bp, 8 predicted proteins | sample LauGreSu1BDMLBSD_2_FD_67506 | JGI IMG/M metagenome (GOLD analysis project Ga0078894, IMG submission 67506) | Freshwater lake microbial communities from Lake Michigan, USA - Su13.BD.MLB.SD (version 4) (version 4) | ecosystem: Environmental > Aquatic > Freshwater > Lake | place: Lake Michigan, USA... | reverse complement strand
ATTTGGAACCCCGTGCAAAGCATTGTTTTCACTTCCGGAACAATTCCTGTCAGTCAGAACTTGATTGGTGCAAATCAGATTTTCAATCCTGGAAGTGGATTTGAAGCTTCTGGGAGCAACAGCAATGTTTCCCCTGTGATAACAGATTTGCAAATTCCATTTGAGCCTTCCAATTCGTATCGCCCCTACATCTACTATGTGCCTACACCGTATCGCTTGATTGATTTAATTTCCAACAACAACTTGACGGACTTGAGCATTGAAGTGTTTTGGCGAGACCGCTACGGAGGCATTCACCCATTTGAATTGTTGCCGTTTTGTTCCGTGTCGCTGAAACTTTTATTTCGGCACAAATCATTGGGCGTGTAATAATTTTTTTTTTGTTTGCGTAATATATACAAACCACCCAAAATGTCCGCCCCCAGTGATTTTTTTTCAACAATCACCGTCCAGGATGACCGTATTCATGCAATCACGGATAACATCCAATACAGTGTGATTAAAGGAGCGTCATCCAACAATCCCATTCAAAACGCGGCAACATCCATTTCCACATCAAGCATTGTTTTCAATCAGCCCATTCCAAGTGAAACCACGATTGTGGATAGACGCATTATGATAAAAACCACATTCTTGTTTAAGCTTCAAAAAAGTAATGCGAATACCCGAATATTGTATCCTCAATCGTGGAACTTTGCACCTTTTCCCTTGCATCAATTGACACAAACATTGTCCCTTACTTTGAACAACACCTCTGTTTCCACTCAAATCAAAGACATTTTACCCGCAATGTTAAGATGCATGGACACCGAAGATTTATACGAATACAATTCATTGTGTCCTACCAGTTTTGACAGGTATTCCAGATACAGTGATGAAGCGTATGCTTATTTAGATGCCAATGCCGCGACAGTAGAAAATCTTGATGTTTTACATTTACAATCAGGTGCAGTCAATGCTTACAGCAATTTTCAGGGTTTCAAGGGGTTAAGAGACGAGTTTATTCCACGAGGTGCATATGCCATTGACGGATATTTTAGTGATGCTGCTGGCACTCAACAAATATTCCAAAACAACCAGGTTGCAGGTTTTGATGAGAATACACCATTTTATGTAAAACTTACAACTTTTGAACCAGTTTTAATCAGCCCTTTGGTATGGGGAAAAAACAAAGGTCAGGCGGGTATGTATGGCTTGCAAAACATCATTTTACAATACACTTTATCAGCCGATGCAAGTCGTGCCATAAGAAGTGTAAATAATATTCAAACGCCTCAACTACAAGCGATACTCAGCAGTGAAATTCATATGAATTTTTTGACACCTCAACCAAGCACTTTGCTCAACGCTCGCAATGTTTTACCTCATTATCAAATAGACAGGCTTGTATCGTCTTTTCCTAACAATGTTCCCACTGCTTTCAATGTTAGTGGTGGCGCTCCCATCCAATCTCAAACTTTTACTTTGAGCGTCATTCCCGATTATATTGTTGTTTATATCCGCCCACCAACAAGCAAACTCGCTCATTACAAACCGGACAGCTTTGCTGCCATCAGCGCACTAAACATTCAATTTGCAAACACAAGCGGCATCCTTTCCACTGCGCAAATCAACAATTTATATCAAATTTCTCACGAAAATGGCTACAATGGTTCATTTTTGGAGTGGGCTAACAAGGCTTATGGCGCAGGAAGCAACGCAGGTCATTTGGATGTTTTACCAACAAGTGGTTCTGTGTGTATTTTACGATTTGCTAAGGATATAAATCTTCCAGAATTTGCTGCACCTGGCTGCATAGGAAATTGGTCTTTAAAAATTGATGTTGTCGCCAAACAAACTTATGCAGGACAATTTGTCGAAGAAAATTGGAACACTACTGATTACGGTGCAAGAACTCCATCAGCAACATCTCTTGGTATGGAACTCAATATTCTTGCTGTCATGTCAGGCTGTATGGTTCTTGAAAGAGGTCAATCGTCAGTTCATTTGGGCCTCCTTACAAGACAAGATGCACTTGACGCTGCAAATGACGATACCGTCGGGTTTCAGGGCTCTCAGCGATTGGTAGGAAAGGGTTTCTTCGATGGATTGGGTAGTGTTTTCGGTAAAGTTAAAGATTTTGCTTCAAACGCACTGGGGACTGTGAAACAAATGGCACCATTAATTAAAATGGGCGCAACCGCTCTTGGAAAACCAGGAATTGCAAATACCCTCACGAAAGTTGGCTTGGGCAAAACGGGTGGTGCTGACTATTCCGGAAATAATTTATCCCATAGAATTGCTTGAAAGTATTAAGGAATAATTTTATTGAAAAAAAATGTTCATTTTCCAATAAAATATATTGATATATTATATACAACAACAAAAACTTATCAAAATGTATAACACGCGTATGAACAAATCTAATCGTCAAGAATTAATGCAGATGTATGACAATCACTTGAAAAATTTATTGGATTTAGAAGACGGCGAACATGAAATAAGAAAAAAAAAACTACAAGGCGGGTTTTTGCCAATGCTTCTTCCACTAGCCAGTTTGTTATTGGGTAAAGGGCACACCGCTCAAACCGCTCAAAATAGCGAAGGATATGCACGGAACGAAGGCGTTGTTAATGTAATGAAAACAAGAGGAAGGCCTGCAAAACAGCCTATACAGGGGTCTGGAATTATTTCTGATTTGGGTATTCCAGGTGTAAGCCAAGTAGCGGGTTTATTTGGGTTGGGAAAAACGGGCGCAGGAAAAACGGGCGCAGGACATTCCAATATCAAGCCAAAAAAAACTTCCGCTTGGATAGAGTTTGTGAAAAAGTATTCAAAAGATAAAGGCATTCCTTACAAACAAGCTTTAAGTGAGGCTAAGGCTCATTACAAAAAATAAAAAATGTTTCATTAACAATATACACTCAACGCAATATGGCTAATGAAGCAGTCCGCACCCGTCAGTATCGGGAATACCTTGACGCTGACAAAACAATATCTCGTCAAATATACAACTTGTATCAACGGCAAGAAGCCGCGTATAAGGAAGGTCCTCCGTCCATTCGTAATCAAAATCAATTGGCGCCCATCAGCGGTGTCATTGAAGCCGTCAATGCATTGCAAAGCGAATTGCAAAATTTGACGAGCGGCTCACAAATTATATTTTCCATGAACAACTTTGTCCCCGTTATAAAAGCGTATAACTCATTGGTGTTCGCCCTGCGTAGCATTCAAAACATCTACAAACGCAATGTGCAAATTAAGTATGAGGTGGATAAATTGTTAAAACCTGTAATTGAAATGATACAAAGCGTTGCGTCGCAACTCGCATACGACCCCGCCGTTTCTAACCGTTTGTTTCAAATGAGAACCAACTTGGTGTCAAAGGTGTTTGAACGAATTGATTACAATGTTGGAAAAAGAACATTATCGTTTGACCTAAAGTCGGGCCAACGAGGTATTGAAACACTTCAACCTGGTAGCGACGAAACTTTGGATACTTTTCAACAGCCAGTTATGGAATACAAACCTGAAAATAATGACCCGTTTTTGGGACAAACTCCCATAAAATCTGAAGCACCAGCTACTTTTGAAGGGTTGGATGTGGCTGGGTTTGACTTAAATGATGATGATAGGACATTTTTGAAGAATTATATGGAAGCAGTTCGCGAAGTGGGAAATCCAATAAATTGGCCAGAAGCCACAGGAAAGACGCAAGAGCAATTAAAAAAACTTTCAACAGCTAGAAAAGCTCAGGGTATAATCAATCGGTATTTTGATGCCAATATACAACCGTTGTATGACCAATTGACTGAAACGGCAAGAACTATTATAGATAGAAGTTCTGCGACTAAAAATAACATCAAAGCCACTCTTACTGACAATTTTTTGCGGTTTCGGGGAGATATGATACAAACTCAAAAAGCAGCAGCTTACATACCTGATGAGGCTGCTGCTGCCGTCGCCGCATCTAGAAGAGCAAGAAGAGCACTTGCAAATGATGCTGTGATGCCACCTGATTTCTTTGACATTGCTGCTCCGACTTCAATGCAGAATGTTGCAAATTATGTTCGAGGTTTTGTGGGACGAAGACAACAACAACAACAACAACAGCAACAACAACAACGACAACAACGACCAAAACCATCTTTTTCACAAGAATTACAAAGCCCACCTGGTGTTGCTGCTTCACCTGCGTCCCCTCAATATTCAGTTCCTGCACCTTTTTCTCCATCAATTGATATGATGAATACTCAGCAATTGAAAAAAATGTTGGTGGATATAAATGGTTCTGGTGTATATATTGATGTTAAAAGACGGTTTGGAGGAAACGGTTGGGAAAAAGTAGTTGAGAATATAAAAGATCAATATGCATTGAACCGAGATGCCACAGTAAGTCTTCTAAACACGGAATTCAAATTAAATCTGCCACCTGCAAAAGGACAATCTCAATCTACAAGGAAACAACCAGGTTTGTGGAGCTCACTCTTCAATTTTGCAGCACAGGACCCTGATGATGACTAATCTTTATCACAATTTATTTTTATTTTTCATTTCAAAACACATTATTTTTTTGATTTCGATTGCCAAACAAATAATGTTCTTTTAAAAATTACATTAAGCCTTCGTCTCCTGCCACATTTCCCACATTCACAATGCGATAGGTGCCCGTTTCCTTATTTACGACGACATCCGTCAAGCCATTCACGATTGCCGGTTTTTTGGTTTTATACTCGCCGTATTTGGAATTGAAGAGGCGTATGATGTCGTTGTCAATTTGAGGCAGAATATCCGCCAGATTTGCCATATCCGTTTTGATAAACCCCACCATTTCTTTGGCAGGAATACGCTGTTCGCGTTTCAGTCGCAGCTCAATTTGAATTTTTTTGCTGATTGCGGAGTAGGACAATGCGCCCATACGGTGCTGTGTGGCTCGTTGTGCCAGCTGAAAAAAGCTTTGTATGGATTTTAAAAGACCAACGAAGACGGAGCCCACCCCTAAAATGATGTTCATTTTATCGTATTCAAAGTCAAGTCCGGTTGTAAAACCAATTATGCCTGACAACACGATTACGGGAATGTCCAATGCGTTGCTCCTCATATTGAATTTGTTATAAGCAAGGCTGTGCAAAATGCTTAACGCTTCGCTTTCTTCAGCCTGTTCCTTCAACAATGTTTCAAGGGGTTCGTTGAAATCAATTTGTGCTGTAGTCATATACTAATATGCTTGGTTTTTTTTCTTACTTTAAATGGGTGTAAAAACCAGAATAAAACATCACCTTAATATATATACAGATTTTATTTTTATATGCTAAACTTTGAAAATGAAGGCACGCGAATTTGCAGAATTGCGGACAGTAAAAAATACATCAACAAAACCATCAGCGTGTATGGGGACGATGATGACGGTTTCAAAGAATTGACGCTACCCGAAAACGACGCTTCCTATTTTCAGATAGTTCCCACCAACAAGGAAAGGACCGTGCAATTTGTGTGTGGCTCGTCTGGCAGCGGAAAATCGTATTTTACGGCACAATATGTCAAAGAATATAAAAAAATGTTTCCCGAGAGAAGTGTTTATTTATTCAGTGCAATGCCAAAGGACGACAATTTTGACAAGCTGGGATATGTTAAAAGGTTGAAAATGGACGACACTATAATTAGCGACCCATTTTATGTGGGAGACTTTGAAAAATCATTGGTCATATTCGATGACTGCGACACATTGAACAAGGGTATGCGAGACGCTTTATACATTTTGCGCGATAAAATTACCGAGCTAGGCCGACATTGGATGATAGACTGTTTTTTTTTAAGTCACTTGTGTAGTGGTCTTGAACTGCGCCGCGTTTTGAATGAAAGTATGATTATAACAATGTTTCCAGCAAATTTTAATCGCCAATACAAATACCTGCTTGAAAACTATTTGGGATTAGAAAAGAAACAAATATTGCGTGTTAAAAAAAGCCGAAGTCGAGCTGTGTCGTTTGTAAGAAGTTTTCCCAATGTGGTTATTGAGCACAAAAACATTCGCATAGGAACAACGGATTTGGACTGATTTTTTTTTGTGTGTAAAACAATATAACAACAATGCAACCAGGAACGGACTTTGCAAAAATGGAAGAAAAATCACCCAATCTGGAAATGTCCAATAAAGACAGGAGGCAAAATGTATTTGACCATTTGAAACAATTTTGGACAAGGCAAGATGCTCATCGATGGGGGGAAGACTATGATTTAAACAACAGCCCTCAGGAGTTTGCTCTAGACAATGCATTTTATGAAAATGACGACAGTAATTTGGTCGTCAAATATAAGCACGCAATTGAGTTTTACTTAAATGTTATCAGAGGACCAATTTTGAATGCACAGCCGCGTGATGATGAGGGAAGACCCAAAACCCCACCATTACTTGGGAGAGTAGCGTCAGAACGAGACCAGATACAAGCGGTGTTAAATTATTGGTCTGCAAACAATAATAATGACCCAAAACAATTTCGCGATATTGCAGAATATGATGAGTATTTAGCCTTGAATGAAAAACGAAAAAGGTATCATGAAGAATGGGAAAAGTGGGGGGGGAAACGCGGCATTCATTTTGCAAAATCTCTGCACGATCGTTATTGGGATTTTCGAAAGGGACGAAATCGAGCGTGGAATGGTAGGGGTAGAGGAAACATTTTAAAGGGCTCAGGGTTAATTGATTGGATGAAAAAAAAATATCAAACTTTTACGGCTCCAACGCCACAACCCGTTCAACAACCGCAACCTCCCGTTGTTATTCCCGCAAACCAGCCATTGCCTCCAGAAATTCCTTCTACCAATATTCTTCAGCAAGTTGCGAGCAATGCTTACAAGGGAAACCCTGTGCCTGTTCAAGGTTTTAATTTATTGGAACAAACGCCCACCATAAAATATTATCGCTCGGCAACAAACCCTAAATTGTTTGTTTTTGGTGTTCGAGGAACGGTCTTGCAAGATAAAAATGATAGGAGTGCCGACTTGAGTTTCAACGAGGGAATTGTCGGCAACAATTTGAAAAAATCGGCAAGATACATAAAAGATAAAGCGGACATTGAAAACTTTTTGAGCCGGTATAATTTGGATGGAACCGAATTTATTGTTGGTGCTGCCCATTCACTTTCTGGTGCTCTCTGTGATGAACTTTTACACGACGGTTTGATTGATTACGCAGTTAGTTTCAATCCAGCTGTTCAACCAAAGGATGTTAGTTTCACGCAATTTCACAGAAGAATATACTTGGACAAAGACCCGTTGTATCAATCAATGGCGCGAAACAATGTAAAAAACAACATTGAAGTTCGTCAAACAAAGGCGACGACGGGTTCCAACATATTGGGCGCAATAAATTCTAATTTGGGAACACTTTGGCTAACGAAAGGAGCTCACAGCATAGATAATTTTGTGGGCGGAAATAAGAAGTATGACGAAGAAAGAAATGTATGGGTGGGCAAGGGTGAATGTATGTGCCCGAGAAATTACGAACCCGTCATTGGAAAGGACGGCAAAAAATATAATAATAAATGCGAGGCGAAATGCGCAGAAAAAGAATTTGATGAAATTGAAAACAGATGGGTTGGAGGCGCTCAATATTTTTCGTTTTATAATCCAAACAGCGAAGAATTGATGTTTGCCCAGGAACTACAACCACAGCGGTGTAATTTTAAATTAAAAAACGGAAATCTGTGTAAAAGAAAACAGAATATAGGGACGGAATATTGTTTTCAACATCTGCCGAGTTTTATGAAGCTAAAAATTAAGAAAACAAATGATGGACGAGGTAAAGGAGTGTTTGTTTTAGGGAGCAAAGAACAACCACCTCAACAAATTGTTTTTAAAAGGGGCGATATTATAGCCAAATACAATGGGGAAGAAATTGCCCGTGATGAATTGTTGCGGAGGTATGGCGAATTTACCGCGCCATATACGGTTGAAGCGGAAGAGGATTATGTTGATGCCGCTATTTTGAGAGGCGTTGGAGCAATGATTAACGCAGTAAAACGAGGCGAGCGAAAAAATTGTATTCTTGCTATGGTCAAAGACATTAACGACGATAAAATAGATGAATGGAATGAAATAAATACAAGAGACAAAATTTTACAAAATGATGTGGTTGTTATGGCTACAATGAATATAAAATCAGGAGCGCAGCTTTTACTAAATTATGGAAGCAGTTATGAGTTTGAAAACCATCACACAACAGGCACAAAAAAACCAAAAGCAACGCACGGGACAAATATAAAAGACGGGTTTTACACACAACCGCAAGGTGTTGTGAAACAAACCAGCAGCATAGCAAAGCAAGCAAAGAAAAAAAGAAACTTTAAACGAATAAAATATGATGAAATAAAAACAGCATTCAAGAGCGAAAACGAGGTAAAGAAAACCAGTATTCAATGTTTTTATAAAATTCCAATGAATTTGTGGGTAGCACCCTTTGTTTCTGGCTTACAAAACTATTTTGGTGCATCAAGTGAAGATTTTGCGATTGTCCATACTGGATATTGGGGCGGGTATGAAGATGAAAAAGTTTGGAATGTGGAAGACAATGTCCTCCCAATTATAAATACACTTGACTTGTATATGACCCCAAAGCAGTCAAAGATGAAAACAGATGCTTTTTTGAATGATAAATCTCATATGTTTCATCCAAATCAATCAGGAAACTTGATGAGCTGGGACGAATTAGCAGAACAAATTAAACAAGGCATCGATGATAAAAGGAGAGCAATTTTGTTTTGTGTTAATATACACCCCTTTGACCCAACTAGCATTAAAGGACAAAACCATTCTGGATTGCTTATTTACGACCGCGACGAAAAAATTCTTTCATTTTATGACCCTATGGGCGCAGAAACTAACAATACTGAGCTTAAAAAATATTTCAAAAAAGAGTATTACAACAAGGAGCAACTGGAAAAATATCACGGCATTTTTAAAAAAATTGCTTCCAAATTGAATTGTCGTTTTCGCTCATCGCTTGATACACACAATCAACAGACGATGGGGTTTCAAGTAAATGAATTAAATGACGCCAGTATAAAAAATGGTTGTATGTGGTGGTGCTTTTATATGTATTACACCATTTTAAATGCGGACGCGGGTGGGGTTGTTCAGTCGATGGAAGAAATCATCAACATTCATTACGAAAACATTGATGATGTAGTGCTTTGGTTCAAAGAAGCCGTGTTTAGGATGGTCAATATGATAAACAAAGAAGTTGAAAACCAAAACATCGACGGTGTGTCGGTTCCGTTTATACCGAAGGAAAAAATTACAAAAGAGCGGGATAAGCGGTTGATTGAAGACAGCGTCAAAGTTGCTAAATTTTACGGCACTCTACAGGATTAAAGAAATGGACGACACTCCTATGACCCACCCCTAAAAACACTCAACTTAATAAACCAAACAAGGGTTCTACAAATCGTTGAAAAAAACTGCTACTATACCCAGCCGTTATTTTTTTGTGTGTGTGTATGTGTTTATGAGTGTGATGTCGTGTGATGTCGTGTGATGTCGTGTGTGATGTGTGGGTGCTCAATTGAAAAAGACACAAGCAAAAGAACAAGTGCAGCTAAAATGGCGACTTACGCTCCAAAATCGAAAGCGGCGAAGGAAAAGGAACTTAGTTCCCTTGAAATCAAACTTCTGGAAAAGAAACAGGAAAGGAAACGCGCAGCGAATGAAGAGACGCGTCAGCTTGTTATTCAGGAATATGACGAGCTTGTGAAAGCCGGAAATCAAGAAGAGGCGGATGCTTTGAGAGAAAAATATTCAAAGTATTTTCCGGAAAGAGACCACAAAGGAATGTATCAAAAGTGGAAGGAAGCAATCATCAATCGGTCTCAACGCGAAGAAACGCTGTCCAATGTGATGAAAAAAGTTGAGAAGCTACGACGCGACATTGAAGACAAAGGCCAAGAAGTTGAAACTAATGGAAAATTGATTGCGACCGACAAAAAATCAATGGAATATTGTTCCGTAATGGTTTTTAAAGATCCCTCCAAAAGCATCGCTGAATGCGAGGCGGCTATCGCAAAAGCCGCCGTTGAACACCATCGCAGCCTCAAGGAGAGAAAGAAAAAAATTGAAAAACAAAGACAGGCAGTTCAAAAAGAAAGTCAAGAGCTGGAAATTTCAGCAATGATAAGCGAGACCGATGCTACTGATGACGACGAAGGTATATTGTTTTGTGATTTTAATTTACACAGTCCCAAAAGTGCCTCTTCTCATTAGGTGTGCAAGGTGGCGCAGCCGCTGGTCAAGGTGCTGTGATTGCCTGTGATTAATTTGAGTTTATCAATTTGTGTTCCTGATAATAAAATGTCTCAAATTAGGTATTGTGGGTGATGAAGACGATGAAGATGACGAAGACACCCTGGTTTTCAATGAAAAGCACAATGTATGGGTTGATACAGACAACAACCTGTGCTACACAAACAAGGACACAACTCCAGGGCCTATTGGACAAATTCAGCGAGGAATGTTTTTCAAGTTCCCTGGTTCAAAAACGGACAAGCCCAAACGAACGCCTGAGCAGGAAAGACGCCTGGTTTCATTACAAAATCATCTCGCTAAAATGAACCAAGCCAGAAGTATGGGTATTTTTTTGGACGAAGACCAAAGAGATATGATTGAAGATGAAATCAAAAAGTTGAAAGCAATGAGCTGAGGTCTGCTTTTTTATCTGCATTATTCATTTGAGTTTATCAATTTGTGTTCCTGATAGTAAAATGTCTCAAATCAATATATATAAATACAATGAGCAAACCACAAAATCGTTTGAAGGACGCGAGAAAATTGATAAAAAACAAAGAGATTATCAAAGTGTTCCCAAGACGGCGCGTTGAACAAAGCGGATTAGACCATATCTGGACAATGGACATTGGCGGTCCGCATTTTACATCTAATCAAGCCAAATCGACAACAAATAAACTCACACAAGAAGACACCATTGCCGACAAAATATTGTCTATTTTAAACATTGATACAGAGCAAATTGGTCATAACTACGACCAAGCAAGGCGTAATATACGCGTTAAATTGAATGCTTTTTTTACGGAAATAAACGACATTCAAGAAAATCTTCTAAACAGTTTTAATGATGAGCCCGAATTGCGAGCTATTGCGACAGGTTATTTTAAACCAAATCAAACCAAACCGCAGCTTCTGGAAAGGTTGTCTCAAACGACGGCTAAAATAGTATTTCCCGGTCAAAAAACACAACGAAGACAAACAACCAAAAGCGATTTGGAAAAAAACGAGAACTTTAATTATATTTTATATGTGCTTGATATTTTCAGTCGGTTTTTATGGACACAACCTCTCAAAACAACAAAACCAGATGAAGTCAAGCAAGCGTTTTTGAAAATATTGGAAAAATCGTCTCGGCGACCAAGAGCATACATTTGGACCGACGAAGGCGCTGAATTTGAAAACATTTTACCGGAATTACCAATTGACGATGAAATAAAAAACAGACGCGTTGCTTTGTCGGTAATTAATGATGAAACAGCCGATACCTTTACCACTTTACCATTTCAAACAAAAAACACAGATGGGGAACCCGTTGTTTATGAGCCGTTTGAAGGAAAAAATCATCTTAACAAGAGACCACCGTTTATTGATAAAGTAGCGCAATACCACACCCATTCAAGAAACAAAGCTGTTATGGCGGAGAGAGTTATAAAAACAATACAAGATATGATGGAAGTTATGCC
>Ga0078894_10003623_pt1 | contig 11721 bp, 10 predicted proteins | sample LauGreSu1BDMLBSD_2_FD_67506 | JGI IMG/M metagenome (GOLD analysis project Ga0078894, IMG submission 67506) | Freshwater lake microbial communities from Lake Michigan, USA - Su13.BD.MLB.SD (version 4) (version 4) | ecosystem: Environmental > Aquatic > Freshwater > Lake | place: Lake Michigan... | reverse complement strand
TTAAAGCCTTCCGTGATGCAATGGATGCAGGTCGTCACACAGTCGATCCTATGATTACTAACTTCAAGAGTAAGTATGCAGTGGATTGGATGCCTTTCTTGAATCGTAAATGGACCGACGCTGCTGATACTGCAGTACCAGCTGCAGAATTAAAGCGACTTTCTGATCGCATCACACAGTACCCTGAAAAATTCAAACCGCATCCATTGGTTGAAAAAGTTTTAGCCGATCGTGCTGCGATGGGTAGAGGTGAAATCAATCTTGATTGGGGTATGGGTGAACACTTAGCTTTTGCATCCTTAGTGTCATCCGGTTATGCAATTCGTATCACCGGTCAGGATGCAGGTCGTGGCACGTTTACACACCGACATGCAGTACTGCATGATCAAGATCGTGAACGTTGGGATCAAGGCAGTTATATCCCTTTGCAAAATATCTCTGAACAACAAGCTTCATTCACAGTGATTGATTCTGTTTTATCAGAAGAAGCTGTGCTGGCATTTGAATATGGTTTTTCAACTGCAGAACCCAACACACTCACGATTTGGGAAGCACAGTTTGGTGACTTTGCCAACGGCGCACAGGTCGTGATTGATCAATTCATTAGCTCAGGTGAAGTGAAGTGGGGTCGTGCATCAGGTTTAGTGATGATGCTGCCGCATGGTTATGAAGGGCAGGGGCCAGAACATTCTTCTGCACGTTTAGAACGTTTCTTGCAACTATGTGCTGACAACAACATGCAAGTTGTTCAGCCTACGACTGCAGCACAGATTTTCCATTTGCTGCGTCGTCAGATGATACGTTTATTCCGCAAACCTTTGGTCATCATGACACCGAAATCACTATTGCGAAATAAAGATGCAGGTTCGCCTTTATCTGAATTAGCAAAAGGTTCATTCCACACCGTGATAGGTGAAGTTGATACTAAAATCGATCACAACAAAGTAAAACGTGTACTCGCATGTTCCGGTAAGGTGTATTACGACTTAGTCAATGCACGTAAAGAACGTGATGCAAGCGATGTTGCCATCATCCGTGTTGAGCAGTTATATCCATTCCCACATAAAGCTTTCGCTGCTGAACTCAAGTCCTTCCCTAATTTTAATGAATTAGTGTGGGTACAAGATGAACCGCAAAATCAGGGAGCGTGGTTCCAGATTCAACATAATATTTTTGAAAATCTCACCGATGGTCAAAAATTAGCGTATGCCGGTCGTCCTGCTAGTGCATCACCTGCAGTGGGTTATTACGACAAGCACTATGCCCAGTTGAAGGCTTTAATCGATACCGCGTTTTCAAGGCTGAAAGGCTTTGTACTAACTAAATAATGACCCGACGGGGCACTGGATGCCGGTGCCTCGTTAGAACAACCCGAAACGGAGAGTGTTATGGCAATTCTTGATGTAGTCGTTCCGCAATTATCTGAGTCTGTCGCAGAAGCGACGTTATTACAGTGGCATAAAAAAGTCGGTGAAGCCATTGCTCGTGATGAAAATCTGATTGATATTGAAACTGATAAAGTGGTGTTGGAACTTCCTGCGCCAGCGCAAGGTGTATTGATTGAAATCGTTAAAGGTGATGGTAGTAGCGTCGTTGCAGGTGAATTGATTGCACGTATAGATACCGAAGCTACTGCTAGCGCAAGTGCAGCAGCACCTACTGCTTTGCCAACTGCTGCGCCTTCAGCTGCTCCTGTAGCTACAGCGGCTGCATCTACTGCTGCCTCATCGATCGCGATGCCTGCAGCTGCGAAAATGCTCGCAGAAAATAATATGTCTGCTAATGCGGTCGCAGGCACTGGCAAAGATGGTCGCGTTACTAAAGGTGATGTGATTGGTGCGTTGGAATCAAAAGCGTCTGGTACTGCCTCTGTAGCTTCTAGTGCTGCGCCTGCTGTGCGTACCGTGAATGCTTTACCTGCAGTTGCAGTACCAACCAATCTTGATTTAGTTAATCGTCCAGAGCAGCGCGTGCCTATGAGTCGTTTGCGTGCACGTATTGCAGAGCGCTTACTGCAGTCGCAAGCAACGAATGCGATATTGACTACCTTTAATGAAGTCAATATGCAGCCTGTGATGGATTTGCGTAATAAGTACAAAGACAAATTTGAAAAAGAGCATGGCGTGAAGTTAGGCTTCATGTCTTTCTTTGTGAAAGCTGCTGTCGCTGCACTGAAAAAATATCCTGTGATTAATGCCTCGATTGATGGCAATGATGTGGTGTATCACGGCTATTTTGATATTGGTATCGCAGTTGGTTCGCCACGTGGTTTGGTGGTGCCTATTCTGCGTAATGTCGATCAAATGTCTATCGCTGAAATTGAAAAGAAAATTGGTGAGTTTGGTGTGAAAGCAAAAGACGGTAAGCTGACACTCGATGAACTCACCGGCGGTACGTTCTCTATTTCTAATGGTGGTGTGTTTGGTTCTATGCTTTCTACGCCGATTATTAATCCACCTCAATCCGCTATCTTGGGTGTGCATGCAACCAAAGATAGAGCTGTGGTTGAAAATGGACAAATCGTTATTCGTCCTATGAACTATCTGGCAATGTCTTATGACCATCGCATTATTGATGGTCGTGAAGCGGTCTTAGGATTAGTGGCAATGAAAGAAGCGCTGGAAGATCCTGCACGTTTGCTGCTGGATCTCTAATCATAGTTGAGCCTCTCATGATGCCGCTAGCTGTGTGCTGACAAGCTAGCGGTACATCACACACATAGGTGTATCAGGCTCTGAATTTTTCTAAGTACGTCAGATAGAGTTGTGTTGTATCTGACTTAATGGAATGCGATCAGATTTCAAGGAAATCATCATGTCAAAAAATTTCGATGTCATCGTAATCGGTGGTGGCCCTGGCGGCTATATTGCAGCTATTCGTGCTGCGCAATTAGGTTTTTCTGCAGCTTGTATCGATGAGTGGAAAAATGAAAAAGGTGGTCCTGCACCTGGAGGTACTTGTACCAATGTAGGGTGTATTCCTTCTAAAGCTTTGCTTCAATCCTCTGAGCATTTTGAGCATGCTGGTCATGGCTTTGCAGAGCATGGAATTGAAGTCAAAGGTTTAAAACTTAATCTCGGACAAATGCTAGGTAGGAAAGATACGGTTGTAAAACAAAACAATGATGGTATTTTGTATTTGTTTAAGAAAAATAAAGTCAGTTTCTTTCATGGTCGTGGTGCATTTACTAAAGCAGATGCAGAAGGTTATGAAATTTCTGTGACTGGTAAAGATAATGAAACCTTAAAAGCCAAACACATCATTATTGCAACCGGATCGAATCCACGTGAATTACCGGGTGCTGCTTTTGATGAAAAATTAATTTTATCGAATACAGGTGCCCTCGCTATAGAAGCTGTTCCTAAAAAATTAGGTTTAATTGGTGCGGGTGTAATTGGTTTAGAAATGGGTAGTGTATGGCGTCGTTTGGGTTCAGAAGTCACCATACTGGAAGCCTTGCCTGCATTCTTAGGTGCTGTCGATGAGCAAATTGCAAAAGAAGCACTTAAGCTATTTGAGAAACAAGGTTTAGGTATTCATCTGGGTGTGAAGATAGGCGCGATTAAAGCAGGCAAGCAAGATGTGAGTGTTGAATACACTGATGCAAAAGGCGAGTTACATAAAACCGTGTTTGACAAACTCATTATATCTATAGGACGTGTGCCGAACACCATAGGATTACAAGCAGAAGCAGTGGGTTTGAAATTGGATGAACGTGGCTTCATCGCAGTCGACGCAGACTGTCGTACTAACTTACCAAATGTGTGGGCTGTGGGTGATGTTGTGCGTGGCCCTATGTTGGCACACAAAGCGGAAGAAGAAGGTGTGGCCGTAGCAGAACGTATTGCGGGTCAACATGGTCATGTTAATTTCAACACCATACCTTGGGTTATTTACACCTCACCAGAGATTGCATGGGTAGGTAAAACAGAGCAGCAACTCAAAGCAGAAGGCATTGCTTATAAAGCAGGGACTTTCCCCTTCATGGCAAATGGCCGTGCTCGTGCTTTAGGTGACACATCAGGTATGGTGAAATTTTTAGCGGATGCTAAAACTGATGAAATTCTGGGTGTGCACATCATAGGGCCTATGGCTTCAGAGTTGATTGCAGAAGCAGTGGTTGCTATGGAATTTCGTGCTTCGGCAGAGGACATTGCACGGATTTGTCATGCGCATCCTTCACTCTCAGAAGCGACTAAAGAAGCAGCACTCGCAGTTGATAAACGTGCGTTGAATTTCTGAGTTTGAGCTTCTTCATTTAATCGGCATCATGATTTCACTTGTGCTTAACATATATCGTTTGTTGATCAGTGTTCATGGTGCCATCACTCACCGCTTCCTATCTTTATTCTTTGTTTGCATGCTGAGCGCATGCAGTACGCTGCCTCCTTACTCAGGCAAGATTGCAATTTCTACCACCAGTCTCTCCCAGCCAGTGACGGGAGCGAGCTGCGAAGTACGAACCGATGCAGGTAAGTGGACCATCATTACACCAGCGATTGCACCTGTGGGACAGATTGCAGGTGATTTACATGTGGTGTGTCAGTTGCAAGACTATCGCACTTCAGAAGTGATTTTCCGTTCAGGCGCACAAGGTAGGAGTGCATCACGTGTTGCAGTCGGTGCAGCGGGTGGATCAGGTGGCGGCGGCGGTGGTATGGGTTTATCAATTGGCTTTGGTTTGCCAATAGGTGATACACAATTTACTTATCCAAATGAGATCGTCGTCGATATGACGCCTGCTACAAAATAATGCCAGTTATTACCTCGCATATGGATGTGTATGACTATTATGAGCAAGCTCTGCGTGAGCGAGGCTTTAAGTCAGATTATGCACAAAGAGGTGCAGTACATCGTTTACAAAAAGCCTACGATGCTTGGATAGGTTTTAAAAATAAACGTTCTAATCGTCTGAAGAAAATAGTGAATCATCCTGATGTGCCTCGTGGTATTTATTTATGGGGTGGAGTTGGTCGCGGCAAATCTTTTTTAATGGATAGCTTTTATCTGGTAGTGCCAGTGGTGCGTAAAACACGTTTGCATTTCCATGAATTCATGCGTGATATACACCGTGAACTCGATAAACAAAAGGATGTAGAAGATCCATTACAAAAAGTTGCAGAGCGTATTGCTAAAAAATATAGACTAATTTGTTTTGATGAGTTTCATGTATCTGATATAGCGGATGCCATGATTCTATATAACTTGCTACAAGCATTATTTGATCTAGGCGTATCGTTTGTGATGACCTCGAATTACGAACCTGAAAAACTATATCCAGATGGTTTACATCGTGATCGTATTTTGCCCGCGATTGCATTACTAAAAGATAAACTCGATATAGTGAATGTTGATGCGGGTGTGGATTATCGACAGCGGGTAATGCAAGAAGTCGATGTCTATCATCAACCTTTAGGTGAGAATACAGATGCTACCTTGAGTGCCGCATTTTCGCGTATTGCTGACCGCTCTGAAGATGAGGGTCAGCTAAAACTAGGTTCTCGTACAGTGAAATGTGTGCGACGTGCTGGCGGTGTGATTTGGTTTAGTTTTACCCATTTGTGTGGTGGGGCGAGATCACAAAATGATTACCTAGAAATAGCACAGCGTTTTCATACCGTTATACTTTCTGATATTCCGCAGCTAACTGCAGCCATGGCATCCGAAGCTAGGCGTTTTACTTGGCTTATCGATATACTTTATGATCATCGAGTGAAATGTATTATGTCTGCAGCCGTAGCGCCTGACCTGCTGTATGTGGAAGGAACATTGTCGAATGAATTTCATCGCACCGTTTCGCGTATTATTGAAATGCAGTCGCTCGCATACAAAGAAAGTAGTCGACGACAGGCTGCGGAAGCAATTGCATAATAAAGTGTGTCGACATCGCGTACTAACTAGTAGAGATGACTAATAGTACTGACAAAGAGAGATTAAAAAAAGTGATTAAGATGAAAATACCATCTAGGCTAGTTTTGCTAAGCGCTTTACTCATGTTGTGTGCCTCATCTACTTTTGCTGATAGTACGGCTTTGTTAAAACGTTTTCCTGCTGGCTCTATACAGACAGTAGAGCAAGCTAATCAAGCTTTAGATGAAGTAAATCGAGAACGCGCGCTCACGCAAGAATCTTTTTTAGATGCCAAAGATGAGTGTTTGCAGCAGTTTTTTGTTTCTTCTTGTTTAAATAAAGCCAAGGAAACTCAACGTCAAGCAAAGAAAATTATTCGTGCTGTGGAAGTCGAAGCGAATGCCTTCTTACGTAAAGATAAAGCAGATGAACGTGATCGTGGTGTGGCTGAGCGTCAGCGTCAAGCAGAAAAAGCACAGGGTAGAAAAATAATTCGATTACCTGATAGCTCACCAGATGATCAACCCAATCCAGTGAGTCAATAGCAGTGATGAAAGATCCTGATCAAGTTCGAGAGCAGCTTGCGACATTAGAGACTGAGCATAGAGATCTGGATCTTGCGATTGATTTATTAATGCAAGTAGGTCGTGTGGATGATTTACAGTTGCGACGTTTTAAAAAACGTAAATTGCAAATTAAAGATCAGATCATTCATTTAAAAATGCAATTAGTGCCAGATATTCCGGCCTAATTTTGTCTTGCAATACACAATCCTTGCACGCTGTAAAATGCGGTTCACGGCCTAGCCTTGCCGCCTTTGTTGTTATTCATGAGTGCCTTTCATTTTGACTGATCAAGTTACAGCGACCCCAGATAGCGGCATCCATAATGCAGAAATCGATGCTATTTTTTCTGCCGAAGGCAAGCTCGCTACTGCAGTCGCTAATTTCCGTCCTCGACAATCCCAAACTGATATGGCACGCGCAATTGCGCAAGCAATCACAGAGCCTTCAACCTTATTAGCAGAAGCTGGAACTGGAACGGGGAAAACATTCGCCTATCTAGTACCCGCTTTACTGTGGGGCGGTAAAGTGATTATCTCCACCGGTACAAAAAATTTACAAGATCAGCTTTTTCTGCGTGATATTCCTGTTGTGCGCAAAGCCTTGAATGCGCCGGTGACGGTGGCTTTGCTAAAAGGACGGGCAAATTATCTTTGCCATTTTCATCTAGATCGCACCTTACAAAACGGCAGGCTGACTGCTCGTGAAGATGTGGGTTATTTGCGTGATATTTCACGCTTTATGAAAACCACCACCACAGGGGATAAAGCAGAATTAGCAAAGATTCCAGAAAATGCTTTGATTTGGAATTTAGTGACTTCCACACGTGATAACTGCTTAGGTGCAGAGTGCGCCAGTTATCAAGATTGTTTTGTAATGAAAGCGCGTAAAGAAGCACAACAAGCAGATGTGGTAGTGGTCAATCACCATTTATTTTTTGCTGATGTAGCGTTAAAAGATACAGGCGTAGCGGAATTGCTTCCCACAGCGAATACCGTCATCTTTGATGAAGCGCATCAATTACCTGATACAGCCACCTTATTTTTTGGTGAATCTATCTCCACTTCTCAAGTGCTTGAGTTATGTCGTGATGTCTTAGCCGAAGGCTTAACACATGCGCGTGATGGTGCTGATTGGGGCAAGGTTGTCACAGGTGTGGAAAAAGCAGCACGTGATTTGAGACTGACCTTTCCCGTTGAAGTCACGCGTTTGGCTGTGAATCAATTAGCACCGAGCAGTGAATTTTTTCCAACGTTGGCACATTTGCGCGCCATGCTGCAGCAAATGATCACAACACTAGCATCGCAAGCAGAACGTGCTGAAACGATAGAGCAATGTAGAGTGCGTGCAGTGGAAATGGAAAGCCACTATGCAAGTTGGAGTGCAGCGGCAAATCAAACTACAAAATCGAATGATGATGCAGAGTCTGCGAATGTATTGTGGATAGAAGCATTTTCTTCTTCACTGCAGTTGCACCAAACTCCCTTGAGTATTGCACCTATCTTTAGCAAACAGCGTGAAGGCACTCCGCGTGCTTGGATATTTACTTCCGCCACTTTAGCTGTGAAAAATGATTTTAGTCATTACAGTAGTCAGCTAGGTTTATCGGAAGAAGTGTCGATGTCATGGCCTAGTCCCTTCGACTATGCGAATCAAGCTTTGTTATATGTACCCACTGATTTGCCAGTTCCAAATTCACCTGGCTATATTGATGCTGTGATTGATGCAGCTTTACCAGTAATAGAGGCCGCAGGAGGTAGAGCATTTTTATTGTGTACCACTTTGCGTGCAGTGAAACGTGCAGCTGAACGCTTAAGCGAAGAATTTAAAAAACGTGGGTGGGATTGGCCTTTGTTAGTACAGGGTGAATTAGGTCGTACTGAATTACTTGATAGATTTCGTAGTGCAGGCAATGCAGTGTTAATAGGTAGTCAAAGTTTTTGGGAGGGCGTTGATGTACGCGGAGATGCTCTATCTGTGGTGATTATCGATAAACTTCCTTTTGCACCACCAGATGATCCTGTCTTAGCAGCGCGCATCGCAGAGATGGAAAAGCGTGGCATGAATGGTTTTATGCATCATCAATTACCGGAAGCGATTATTACCCTGAAACAGGGTGCAGGGCGATTAATACGCGATGAAACTGATTGTGGTGTGTTGATGATTTGCGATCCGCGTTTAATTTCTAAACCATACGGCAAACGTATTTGGCAAAGCCTGCCGCCTTTTGCGCGTAGTCGAGAATTAGGGGCGGTCATTAGTTTTTTGCAACGTGATCTAGGTAGCCAAACTACGCCTAGCGACGAGTAGCAACTGTAAAAGGCATAGAAATTGTCTTAAATTGCATTGCTATTTCTGCATGCTAGGTAAGGTGAGAGATTTCATCAATCTGACAAGAATCACTTGCTGTCCTCAGGTAAAATCTGCTTGAGTATATTTATTAAGTCTATGCCGCAGTGAGTCTGAGCGCTCTATGCAAAATTTTTCACACACTAGGTGTCACGCGACCTCACTCTATGAAAATTTTAATTAGTAATGATGATGGCTACCTAGCTCCTGGAATTATTGCGCTAGCTGAGCAATTAGCCACGATTGCAGATATTGTCGTTGTCGCACCTGATAGCAATCGATCGGGATCGTCGAATTCACTCACCTTAGATCGACCTTTGCGTGTTGTGCAATCGGCAAATGGGTTTTACTCCATTAATGGAACGCCTAGTGATTGCGTGCACATTGCATTGACGGGGATACTGACGGAGCGTCCTGATCTGGTGGTCTCAGGGATTAATCAAGGTCAGAATATGGGTGATGACACTTTATATTCCGGTACCGTCGCTGCAGCTACCGAAGGCTATTTATTTGGCATTCCAGCGATTGCATTTTCTCAAGTTGATCATCGTTGGGCACATCTAGATGCAGCGGCACGCGTTGCAAAAGACATCGTGCTGAGAAAGTTCGAAGCATTACACAAGCCTTTTTTGTTGAACGTGAATATCCCTAATCTGCCGTATGAAAAATTGCAGCGTGTAGTTGCAACGCGCTTGGGTAAGCGTCATGAATCAGAGCCAGTGATTAAAACCCAAGATCCTCATGGGAATGATATTTTCTGGATAGGGCCTGTGGGTAAGGCTAAAGAAGCAAGTGCAGGTACTGATTTTCATGCAACTGCAGAAGGCTGTGTTTCAGTCACACCGCTACAAATTGATTTGACGCACGCTAGTCAGCTAGAAAGATTGCAACAGGTTTTATCATGAGTGATCAACCATCTGGCGCCAAGCCTAAGCGTTTCCCTTTGACGCTAGATGCGGTCACAGATAAAGCAACGCGCTCGCGTGCTACCGTTGCACCACGCTTCAATAGTACCCAGACTGCAGTAAAAAATGTGGCAGCACGTGCACCAGTATTAGTGAAATCTTCACCACCCTCTGTAGTGAATACGACTACTGAAAAATCGGTAGCGAATGTTGCTAACACGGTTAAACGTGATGACAACATGACGCTCGTTTCTGATGCAATTCGCAAAGCGATGGTTAAGCGTGTACAGCAACAGGGTGTACAAGACCCACTGGTATTAGCTGCGATGGAAGCGGTACCACGTCATTATTTTTTAGAGCCTGGCCTTGCTAGTCAGGCTTATATCGATGCATCACTACCGATTGGATATCACCAGACAATTTCACAACCTTATATCGTCGCGCGCATGATAGAGATATTGCGTGAGCAGACCACAGGTAAATTAAATCGTGTATTAGAAATTGGCACAGGATGTGGCTATCAGGCTGCAGTGTTGGCGCATGTGGCGAAGGATGTTTATTCCATAGAGCGTATCAAACCCTTACATGAATTAGCACGGAATAATTTGCGTCAATTACGTATACCAAATCTACGCTTACATTATGGCGATGGTATGCTAGGTTTTCCTCAGGTGGCGCCATTTGATGGCATCATTCTCGCAGCAGCAGGTCTGGAAGTGCCACAAGCTTTGTTAGATCAAATGGCAGTGGGTGGCAGATTGATCGCACCTATAGGAGAAAAAAATCAAGTGTTGAAATTAGTGCTGCGCACAGGTGTGTTTGAATGGAAAACCGAAACCCTGGAGACTTGTCACTTTGTGCCCCTGAAAGCCGGCACTCTGGGTTGAGCAGCATATTTTTATTGCAAGAAGCGAGTCTTAGTTTATGAAAAGAGCGACTATTTATTTTGGCTTGTTAGTAGGTGCGGCATGCATCTTGAGTGCTTGTGGTGGTTTGCCTAGTAATGCACCGATAGATGATCGTACTAATCCGATTAAATCAAAAAATCAAACGACAAAACCAGAAGCAGAAAAAGCTGAAGCAGAACCAGTGATCGTAGACAAGCCTGGTTTTTATACCGTAAAAAAAGGTGACACCTTAATTCGCATTTCACAGCAATTTAATCAACGTCTGTCTGATTTAGTCGACTGGAATAAATTAAGCGATCCAAATGCAATTAAAGCCGGACAGGTTTTGCGTATAGAGCCCGAAGAGGGTGTTAGTGTTGCTCCTGCTGATTTGAATGCAGGCATAGAAGTTAAGCCTTTGAATGCAAATAGCGCTCCTGTGCCGGCACAACCACCAGTCAATAAAACAGGCCCACTAGGGAATAAGACTGTTTACTCTGAACAGATAAATGCTAATTCTCAAAAAAGTGAATCAGCTAGTTCGGCTACTAGCACCTCATCTAGTACCCCAACTAATGTAGCGTCAAAAACAGCTTCAACTCCGACACCTAGTAACACATCAACGACATCAGCCTCAAATAGTCCAACGACTGCTAGTCCTTCGAAATTCATTTGGCCAACCAATGGTTCAGTCATAAAAAATTTCGAAGCAAATAAAAAAGGAATTGATATCAGCGGACAAGCAGGTCAGTCAGTCGTAGCAGTAGGCGATGGCACTGTGTTATATGCAAACAATATGCGTGGTTATGGCAATCTAGTTATCATTGATCATGCTGATGGTATTGTTTCAGCTTATGCGCATAATAAATCTCTGATGGTTAAGGAAGGCCAATCGGTGACCAAGGGTCAGCAAATTGCAGAGATGGGAAATACAGATAGTGATAACGTCAAACTGCATTTTGAAATGCGTCAGTTAGGTAAACCAGTTGATCCTGCTTCGCTTCTACCTGCACGTTGATTCTTTATCGCACTTACCCTTAGTGCTTGATTTTTTAGTCTCATGAATACTCCGCCTATTCTGTCACTCCAAGATACGATTACCATTGAGTCCCTCGATATGGAGGGACGTGGTGTAGGACATTTAGATAATGAAGACGGCACACCTGG
>Ga0078894_10003620_pt1 | contig 11725 bp, 7 predicted proteins | sample LauGreSu1BDMLBSD_2_FD_67506 | JGI IMG/M metagenome (GOLD analysis project Ga0078894, IMG submission 67506) | Freshwater lake microbial communities from Lake Michigan, USA - Su13.BD.MLB.SD (version 4) (version 4) | ecosystem: Environmental > Aquatic > Freshwater > Lake | place: Lake Michigan, USA... | reverse complement strand
GGTCCAATATATGCCGGATTATGACATCCGCATCTATAATGCGAAGGAACCCGTCGGAAATAAATATTGGGACGACATTAAGAGTCAGGCGCGCGTGAGTATCCATAAAATAGACCCACCAGTCTATTACGACGGATTTGAATTGAAGCATTTTCAGTATAAGGCGGATGTGGTGAGACTAGAGCTATTATACGAGCACGGTGGCGTCTATCTGGATCTAGATATGCTTATTGTGAGACCCTTTCACGAGGTATTCGCGTCGGGACATTCATTTTATATCAGTGAAGAGTGTCCGAATGGCGGGGGGAAAGGCGCATTAATCAATGCGTTCTTGGCGGCGAAACCCAAGAACGAGTTTATTAAACTATGGCTGAATTCGTTCAAGTCGGGGTTGCGTCTCGGAATTTGGGCGCATCATATCCGTGATTCCAATAAACAATTAATAGACGCTCACCCACATTATATCCACAAATACCGGATGAAAATATTAGACGGGAAGTTGTTTATGCCGCTTCACTGGCAGGACACGGTGGCATTTATCCATTCGGAGACGTCGCCGTATACGTTCCCGCCCGAATCGTATGGAACGCATCTCTGGGAGACGATATTGGGTGATGTTATGCGGAAAAACGAGTTTCTTCATAAGCAGAAGATGGAACTCGCCGTATACAATTCGCGCAGTTCGGCGTTTTACAACGGACCCGCGCCCGCGCCCGACGACGCGGACGACGACCTAACCATCTATCCAGAATATTACCACAATTTCCGAAACGACCAGTATGTAGATAAGTATATAACGAAGGGTAAACACGGTGGGTATTTTATTGAAATTGGCGCGGGTGATGGTGAAGTGAATTCGGCGTGTTATTTCTTTGAAAGATATCGCGAATGGAGGGGGGTCGCAGTGGAGCCTGCGCGCGTATATCAGGACAAGATACGCGCACTCCGTGCGTGCGTGGCTCCGGTCGCAGTCAGTAATGTGACATCCTCCATAACAAATGGTAGTGGCAGTGGTGCTATTTTTTATGAGTCCACGATTTCTGAATTAAGCGGATTAAAGGGTGCGCTTGAAAACAACAAAGAGTCGCATGAATGGACGCGTGTGGGGACGAAGTCGTATAAGGTGGATACGATAACGCTGTTTGATTTGTGTTGTCAACAATCGGCACCCGAACATATTGATTATTGCTCCTTGAATTGCCAGGGGTGTGAATATGAAGTTCTCTCTACGTTCTTTGAAGAGAACCAGCCGATGGAACAGGCGAACCTCGCGCCGACGACGCCTACGAGCAACGGCACTGTAAGCCTTCTTGTATCTAATAAAGTTTTCCGTATTGGGTTTTTCAGTATTGAAGTGAGTTCGGATAGAATCTATGAGAAGGTCCGCAATTTGATGGAACGAAACTATTATGAAGAGACGACGAACCCATATCACTCGGTAATACAATACCGCCAAGCCACGCGAGAGAAATATTTCAAATACAAAGGGGACACAATGGATAATTCACCACAATTATCGGACCGGTCTCTTTCATCCGTGTCGTCCACCGCGAATTTTACGCCCATGACCGTTCAAACCCCGCCGTCATCACCATCGTCTCCAGAATTGTCTGCGACGAGAGCCGGGTTTCTGATGCGCCCCCCATTTGCGGAAGAGGTTGTGGCAATATGCCTTGAAGAACGACCCGAGAGAACGAAATACGTGAGCGAACATCTACTCTCTCACGGAGTGAAACATACGCTATTAATGAACCGGATTCACACGGAAGATACAAAAGTGGGATGTTTTCGGTCGCATATCAAGGCGATTCAATACGCGCAAAGTAAAAATCTCTCGTCGGTCCTCATTGTAGAAGATGATATTGTCATTCGGGATAATATACACGAACTCGCGAATATCGTTTTGCCTGGCCACGGCGACGGCGACGGCGACGGCGGATGGGATATCTTATATCTCGGCGGTATTCTCACGCGATATGATGGAATAGATCCCACCCACAAATGGGTGAAGGGGACCATTTGGTGCAATCATGCATATCTGGTGAAGCAACACATGTATAAACCGATTCTTAATTTCGTGGAGTCGTATCCCAACCTGATAGAATTGGAGCGCAAGAATATTGATTTTATGTATACCGAGTATATTCAACCGAAATACCGATGCTGGCTGGCGAACGAACAATATATCATTCAGAAGGAAGGATATAGTGAGATAGATTGTCGGGTGAAGTGGGCGAATGGGTTTGACTGGTCTACCTTTTCAATGAAGGTTATTTAGCGGAGCGCGGAGCGCGTAGCCGGCGAAAGCCGAATGGAATGGAATGGAATGGAGCCGAGCCTAGCCGGTGAAAGTTGAGCCGAGCGGAATGGAATGGAATGGAATGGAGCCGAGCCGAGCCGAGGCGAGCCTAGTCGCGCGGAGTGTGTATGACAACATTCTGAAAGTCACAACGATGAATATCATTTTGTGCGTGACTAGGTTCGCGAACCATTTCAAAGCCCGCCTGATAAAACGGATGCGGAAAACTATCGGATGTGTGAATATAACCGCGAAAATCCATTTCAAGTAACCACATATCCAATGGAGTTTTCATAAATAATGCCGTGTCTGTTTCTACGGCGTCTAATAATCGTTTCGCACCGCGTTGACTGACGAGGTAAGCCCCCGCGGTGCGAAATAAGGGTGTAAACCATACATTACGGTTGCCCTGAATAACAGCTGACGAGAGATTTCGGCGTGGATAAAGTCCGGACAGAGACCCGGACCCGGACCCGGACCCGGACCCGGACCTGGACCTGTAATATTGTCCGAGAGATTCGGTCGTTGTTTTCTGGAATGGGAAATACGGCGGGGGGCCAGCAATATCATAATCGGGTGTCCATTGTCCGCCGACATAAACGACATCGGCCCCGGCGACCGCCACCCCGCTCCTTTGCGTCAGGTTCGCGACAGTTTCCCGAATTCTCTCGTGAGATTTTTCCGTGAATAAAACGTCATCCTCAAATACGAGCAAAAACTCCGCGGTTGGATTTTGCGCGTGAGACCTCCAGAGTGAATAATGGCTCAACGAACATCCGACCTCGCCAAGAACCCGCGGGGTATCGCGGACGGTATCCAGCAAATCGGCGAATTCGGAATAATGATGCGAGAGATTATTCCCATCAATTGCGGGGAACCTGCGATAATACCCACGATGGTCGGTGGCGTCGTCGCGACTGCCACTGCCACTGCCACCCCCGACCATATGGACGCGAAGCCCAGGAATACGCGGGGACGGGGGAAATGGCCGAAACAAGAACGGGATATTCTTATAAATATATGACATACGGTCAGGGCGACGGTCCAAATTGATGACCGCGATATCAAGTTTGTTTAACATTACTACACACAACCAAATAACACACACGATAATAGATAGTAACGTTAATTAGATTTATACCATTTCTGTGGAAGCGGAGAATCGCCGTTCAAAGGGGTTTTTATATCCATCTATAATATCCACCGACCAGCCCCCTATTTAGGAAAACGAATTAAACCGTAATTATTTGTTAATTTACACTACCACACCGTATTTACATCACACAATTATTATGTCTGTTGAAATTTCCACCGCCGACCCCGCCGCCACCACCGCCACCACCGCCACCGCCGTCACCACCGCCACCACGACGATAAAACCCCAGGTCAGCGAACCTCTTCTTGAAGAAGACCAAAACAGGTTCGTATTATTTCCGATAAAGGATACTGCCATTTGGAACATGTATAAAAAACAGGTGGACTGTTTCTGGCGTGCGGAAGAAGTTGACTTGACAAAAGATATCACCCACTGGAACTCGCTACATAACGACGAGAGATATTTTATTTCTATGATTCTCGCATTTTTCGCGGCAAGTGACGGAATTGTGATGGAGAATTTGGCGCAACGGTTTATGACAGAGGTTCAGTTGGCGGAAGCCCGCGCGTTTTACGGGTTCCAAATCGCGATGGAAAATATCCATTCTCAAATGTATAGCATCCTTATTGATACCTATATTAAAGACACCACCGAAAAGGACCGACTATTCAATGCGATACAGAGTTTCCCTTGTATTAAGAAGAAGGCGGATTGGGCGTTGAAGTGGATTGGGGACAAACGCAGCACATTCCAGACACGCCTCGTGGCGTTTGCGTGCGTTGAAGGGATATTCTTCTCTGGCGCGTTTTGTTCCATCTACTGGATGAAGAAACGCGGACTGATGCCTGGACTGACATTCAGCAATGAACTCATCTCTCGCGATGAGGCGCTTCATACTGAATTTGCGGTGTTGCTGTATACGAAGATGATGAAGAAGATTCAGCGTCATCGTGTGTATGAAATCGTCCGCGATGCGGTGGAAATAGAAAAGGAGTTTATATCGGAAGCCCTGCCTTGCCGTCTCATAGGAATGAATGCGAAATTAATGTGTCAGTATATAGAGTTTGTCGCGGACCGACTGGTCCTTCAGCTTGGGTATGACAAAATATATAATGCGACAAACCCGTTTGATTTTATGGAGATGATAAGTCTCGCAGGAAAGACGAACTTTTTTGAGCGGCGGGTGGGAGAATATGCGCTGGCGGAGAAGAAGGTGGCGGATAATGTGTTTGAATTCAATGCGGACTTCTAAGTCTCGCCTCGCCTGCTCGTTCCGTCCCGCAGAGCGGGACGCCACTCGCATGCTCGGCTCGGTCAGTCGTCGCCGATATCCCAGAAGTATTACACATTCTACCGCACCACACATCACACATTCTACCACAAATCGGCGATGATTGACCGAGCCGAGCGGAATCCCGGCGCGTTAGCGGAGGGATGACGCGAGGCGAGACCCAGAGCGGAGAAGAGCGAGTGGCGCCCGCCCTGCGGGCACAACGAGCGACGACGCTCGTTACATAAACAACGCTCGCATTCCAATCCGTTTTTGTCCCTGTAACGGAATAACCACATTTTGCGGTTCCTTGTAATTTTTATAAACGCGGGTTATATTCGCAGCAACCGCGGGGGGCGGCGGCGGTGTTGCGATGCCGACGGACGACGACGACGACGGCCCACCGCGATCTTGTGGCATAAAATCCCCATACGTTCGTTGTTTTATCGCCCCCAAATCTACAGTAAACGGCATTTTCGGCTGAATGAGTTGATTTATCGTATTAAATCTCGGCTGGGTCATCATTCCTTCATTGTGGCGGTGGTGTATAGCACCCGTGTCAGATTTAATAGAATGAACGCGTTTATTCACGTCAACGATATAGTTACCATTAAGTTCTTTAATATTCCGGATCGCATTTACGGGAGAAACGCGAATCTTGCTAATTTTATCTAATGTTTGTTCTTCAAACTGAAGTTGTAAATAAGAGATATATGTTTCAAATCTATCCACGTCAATCATATGCGATTCATTGTATATGTTATAATTTAGACCCGTTATTTTGGATAGTCCGTCCACATTATTCGGCATAATAGATGTAGCTAATTCATCACGGCAAATCAGGCGTTTAAGTCCATCCGCGAATTGGAGAATATTCATACTTCCAATCGTATAAAAGTTGCTTCGGTCAATAATAAGTCCGTGTTGTTTGGCGCGTTCGTGGATCAGGTTATCTTCGCCGCCCCACGCCCAATAATTCGGAAACCCATTTATTCTCTCAAAGTCGGCACCGCGAATAGAAAATATGCCACCAAGCGCGAATTGAAATCCATAGAAGTGTTTGATGACACCGAAATCTGTATGAAAGTTCAATATATTTTTAGTATATGGCAATGTATCCACGTCATTGAATATGAAAATAATATTCTTATAATCGTGTGGGTATGTGTTTTTTAATGCTAAAAACCCGATATTTTTCATTGCGCCGCGGTTAAAGGGGCGCTTATCATTTTGATGGACGAAAAAGAATGCCCAATCCTCGGATGGAACGTCCTCCATAATTTTATAGATATAAGTATTGAAAAACTCACGGTGGGGTTCACGGTCGCGATATGGGACGATGAATACGAATTTCGGTGCCGTCGCGGTCGCAGTCGCTGTCGCGGTCGCTGTCGGTGTATCCATCTAAAAAGAGTATTATTATGATAAACGGTATAATATCATAATATAAGAAAAATGTGAAATTATTACGATGATTACGAAGAATCTTATTCAGGGGTCGCAGCCACAGCCGTCGCCGCCGCGGGCGCATATTTCACGAGTATCATCTTCGGAATGAGTTTATCCCGCATATCGTATAGTTTCTTATAACATTTGTTAATGGTGACTTCACTCATATCACTAATCCGGTTTACGTCCTTCTTTGTTATGGGGAGGTGACACATACAAGCAACGAAATAGATAATGCCAGACGCGATACTATGCGGTGTGTTCTCAGGAATCAAGTTCTGTTTTTCAATAAGCACCGCGATAAATTGACACAATTTCGTGAGTTCATCGTTGATGGCTAGACGGCTACAATAGCGTTCAATAAACGCTTCGGGTTTCGTTTTACAAAAGTTGGTTTTCTCTGAATTATCTAAATTGGATTCCAATTCGTTGATGATACCCACCGCGTTTTTACATCCCTTTGTTGCGCTGGTATTATCCAAGTTGAATATAGTCGCGATTTCTTTCGGTGTGCGCGGACAATTATGTATCTTACACGCGATATAGATGGATGCGCTGACAACCCCGTCGCGGTTCAAACTCCTGAATGTTTTGTGTTCCGAGATGCGTTTATGCACGCGAAGTGCCTCGTCAATTATCATTTTGGAGATCCCCTTATTCTGTGCGAAGATGGTGATTTTCTGGAACATATCGTATTGGGCTTTTTCGCGGTAGGGCATAGACTGCCATTCGGTATAACGACGGATTTTCATCATATCTTGTGAATAGGAACCACCCTCGCACATAACCTTACAACCATAAGACGACTCTTTGAGGAGCGGGTTCACTGGCATACCGCACCGCGTTGGGTCATTATTTTGATTATCGTCGGCGCCGTAATAACGCCATTCTGCGGTCTGGTCGAGTGATTCGTCCTTATACAGAATACTACACGCGGGGTTTTTACAGGTGAGGAACCCATCATCGGTAAGAACGACATCGCTGGAACATACCTCGCAATTCTCACGGATACCCGAGTTACGATAGAGGCATTCTACGTTGATATCGGGTTTGACGAATAATGCGGATATTTTTTTTTTTGCGGGGGCGGTGGCTGCGACGGATGAACCTCCACTACCGCCTCCACCGCCTCCGCCGCCTTGTTTTGGCGAATGACTAACTTCGGGAATGGTATAATGACTACCTGCTATATCATCGTCCGGTTTATTATTATATTCTTCAAGTAATTCCGGTGTGAAGTCTTGTTCTATTTTGGCCCATATTGTTTCATCATTGAAGGTTCGTTTGTTTCGTTTGGTTTCATTTGTCTTGCTCGGGTTCGGATTCGGATTCGGACTATACGACGACGCCGCCGACGACGACGAATAACGATAATGTCTCGTATTTGTTCCAGAATATGGCGCTCCGGCCGACGACGGCGTAAATAATGTAGTGGGCGGTTTTTGAAGACTAGTAGGTATAAACACTCCGTGGCACGAATTTAAATTGGAAAGCATTGGGTGTATACGCGTGGCCGGGCCAGGGATGTGTATTATCTACTCTTTAAATAAAACATATAATTATATCTTTATATCAATTTTATTGATATAGCGGTCAATTTTATTGATATAGCGGCGGCGGTCCCGCGTCCGTTGTCCACTGACTATTATCTGTTGATATAACAAAGACGTCCCGTATCCCGTATCCCGTATACCGTATCCCGATGGGTAGCAATGTGTCATCCATAGCATCCCCCAATATGGATGAAACCCGAAATATGGCGCTCCGATTAGATTTATACGCCCAGCGCATTATTTTGAAAGAAGTCAAATTTAATTCATCTCTGGGAGATAGCGGGAAATGCGAAAAGCTTATTATTATTACGAGTGAAGTGCTGAATCGTCTTCCATTCCGCTTGATATCATATATGGACCGTCGTCATAAACTGTTCTCGGAACGGTATGAGCCGATTAATGCGATGGACCGCGCACTCCTCATTAATACAAACCCAGAAATTCTTAAAGAAAGCAAGTTGGACGAACAAAACGTATTTAGAAAAAGACAAATGTGCGTCGGTATCGCGCGATTTTACGTCCAAATCGGAAATCTATTCAACGCGATAATGTCTACAATGCGACCGTATAATTACGAATATATACAGAAAAATATGCCTGATAATTTTTACGATATGCTCACATTTGGTCTACTTGATGGACCAGAGGTTCGGAATAAGGATAAATCAAAATACGATACATACAATATGGCCGGATTTACGAGAAGGCAAAACGATGTGAAAACGAAAATGGAGCGATTATTAAAAATCGGTGAATTAGATATGAAAATTACGCCGGGAAGCGGGATATGCTCTATTAAAAAAGATATAGAAAACATTAAAATAACACCGATGTCTTCAACGACGACTGCGTCTACCATCACCCAGAATAAGATTAAGCCGTCCATTTTCGCAATGTTGGAAGAATTGTATTTTGATATTTTCCACGAAATATCTAGCTCAAATAAAAGCCCGCAATTCATTGCGATGAGTGAGGAAATGAAAAATAAAATATACAAGCGGGACGTACACGAGTTATACCGAATTGTTACTGGAGGGAAAGAACCCGGCGACGAAATCAAAACATTTGCGGACGTTTCGCAGTATATTAATGATAACAACAAAATAAATGAATGGTGCGAAAAAAATCGGGGATTGGCGATAGATGTTAATAATACTACGAGATATAACCCCCTATTCGTGAAATATATAAAGCACATTCAGACGATGAACTTTCGTATCTCAAAACAACGTAAAGGAATCGTGAAATTATTAGACCGCGTATTTAGTATAATGCATAAGTCGGAGGATGTCATCCAAGAAATAGAAGAAAGTCTGGATAAAGGCGAATCCAAACGATATACGGGCTTTGAACAAGACGACCAGTATTCCCGCGACTTTTTCCGGTTGAATCTGAAATATGACTTTTTTATTAATCCGAATCTCACCGACGCGGATTTACAGGCGATTACGAATGAAGCGCGCACGCGAATTGTGCGATTATATGCGGACAGTTATAAGAGTTTTCTCAGCGGGTTTGAAATACTACAGGAATTACAGGAAAGTCTGGGGTTAGACGCATTGGTCCAGGCGAAGGAACTTGCGAAAAAAGAGACCGAAAACCCGACGGGGGCGAATAAGGCCGCGGTGGCCGCCACCGATAAAAGTAAAGACTTTGATCAGACTAATATTGAATCGTTCCCGCAAGAAAAGGAATTATCGGAAAGAATATACAATGAGATTGGTAAAAAGGATGGAACACTTGCAAAACAATTTCAGAAAAAATACGAAGAAATAGTAAATGCTGTAAATAGCAACTCTGGTAATGACACATTAACGGCCGTGCTATGGGATAAATTACAGTTATTGAATAGAATGGCTAATTCCGAAATTGTAAGGAGTAATGTATCGATTAATGACAAATTAAGAGGTAGAATTAACGCAAGATTGAATTCAATCTCCATAAAAGACGCAGTAAACCCAATGAATCCTGCGATGGTGGCGGTAGTCTAACCGTTACTTTACTACTACTGCTACTGTAGCCGGTCCCCCAATTTCTGAAAATACTCTTGATTGTATACCAGATTTCCAGTGGGGCGATATGAATCTGTTGGCTTGTATTCCTTTTTGTCGCCCCCGGCGCCACCCCCCGCCGCGCCACCCCCCGCTACCGCATCGCCACCGCCACCGCCACGCTGATTGTATAATAATGCGTTGGCATCTTCGGGAGTGCGCGGAAGGCCACCACCGCCCCCGCCACCACCGCCCACCGCGTCCTTGTATTTTATGACATTACCTTCTGCGTCATATAATATCGGACGCCCATATTCGTCAATCGCGGTCCCCGTCTTTTTCTTAAACTCGGTGCGAACGTAATTCGGAACATAATGAAGCCACGAAATGAGGAGTAGGTTGGGGTGGGTATAACGCACCATAAACTTATTCTCCTGTAGCTTATCCACGAGATACGCAATACATCCCGCGTGATCGTAATTCGCGACACCGAGGATGATTTCCGGAACGACGAACCAGCAGAATTGTTGGCTACATTTTTGACGCGATGTCAGCTTGATTTTCTCGTGTATCCGCGTAAGTATCTTGTTATATGTAAATAATTTGTTCTTGTCCTGTTCCTGTTTCTTTTCATATAACTCATCTAAATTCAGTTTTTCCACATTTTCTATATTATCGCCGGCAAATTTGAATAAGTCGTCCATTGATGCGCGGATGCGTGCGTGTATGTAGACACGGAAGAAAATAATCGCGCCCGAATGGACGCGCGCGCACACGCACGCACGCACGCCGTAAACAATAATAAACGAAACCAACGGATACTAATTATAATCAAATATACAAATGAATCCCGACCCACCCATTAAACATATTGTTATTTCCTCGGGTGGACCCGCCGGTCATATGATGTATAGCATTCTTCGCACATTGAATTTGAATGGTGTTTGGCACGCGAAAGACATCAAGACTATTTATGGGTCTTCCATTGGGTCGTTTGCGGCCATTCTTATCGCATTGCAGTATGAATGGGAGGTAATGGACGATTATTTAATCAAACGCCCGTGGGAGAAGATATATTCTATGTCGTCATCGTCGTCTACTGGCCAAACGAGCGAACATTCGTCTGACTCTGGAACAGCATCAGGCGGTGCGTTATCCGACGCCAAAAATAAACTGGATTATATTTTTAAATTATACAAAACACACGGATTATACGGATTGAAAGAATTCAGCGAAATGTTGCGCCCAGCGCTTCAAGGAAAGGATTTCGGGGTAGATGTAACATTCCAGGAGTTTTATGAAAGAACTGGCATTGAACTCCACTTTATTGTCACTGAACTGAATAAATTCCAAACGATAGATTTTAGTCACAAGACACATCCCAAACAAGGCTTGGTGGAGGCGTGCTATATGAGTTGCTGCTATCCATTCGGGTTTACACCCATATATCGGGACGGGTGTTGTTATGTTGACGGCGGTATCATCAACGATTATCCGGTGAATGAATGCATCCGCGACCAGAAATGTGATATCCGCGAAATACTCGGTATAAAGATGCTGTGGGAGCGAAAACCGGCGAATTTGACAGATAAATCGTCCGTTATCCAGTTTATTTCCACATTTTTTAACCAAATCAAGGGGAACTTATTTGAAAACCGACCGACAAAACCGATTCCGAATGAAGTCGTTTGTGTATCAAAAGTGTTTTCGTCGCAGGATTGGATGAACTGGATGAAAGATGAGAACTATCGGCGCGAATTAGTATTACGCGGGGAGACATTTGCAAATGTGTTTCTGTCATATCGCCGGAACTTTCAAGAGTCGTCACGAGCGGCACCGACGCCGACCCAGGCGCCGACCACCCCCGTATTACAAGCAATAACCGTTCCAGTGGAAATTCCAGATGAAGAAGTCTCGTCGCAACCGAATACGGAGACTGAAAAGACTGAAAAGAATGAAAATGAAAATAATAATGATGACGATATCACAATGATGTAGAAAACTACACGTCGTATGGTGACATTATTATTATTATTATGGAATGGAATATGGAATGGAATATGGAAT
>Ga0078894_10003618_pt1 | contig 11737 bp, 12 predicted proteins | sample LauGreSu1BDMLBSD_2_FD_67506 | JGI IMG/M metagenome (GOLD analysis project Ga0078894, IMG submission 67506) | Freshwater lake microbial communities from Lake Michigan, USA - Su13.BD.MLB.SD (version 4) (version 4) | ecosystem: Environmental > Aquatic > Freshwater > Lake | place: Lake Michigan... | reverse complement strand
GCCGCTGCAGCTGATGGTGCTGGATCGGGGCGACAGCGTGCAGGGAGAGCACGCCCACGGACGGCTCTATGAACCGGAGGAGCTGGCCCTGCTGGAGCAGCATTTCAAGGGCGGCCTCGTGGTGGATGTGGGGGCGAATGTGGGCAACCACAGCCTGGCGCTGGCGCTGCTGCCGCGCACCAGCGGCGTCATCGCCTTCGAGCCCAACCCCCAGGCCTTTGCGTTGCTGCAGTTCAACGTGGCGATTAATGGCCTGGAGGCTCGGATCAACACGCACCGGCTTGCCCTTTCGGATCGCGAGGGTGAGGCCACGCTGCAGCAGCCGAACAGCAACCTGGGTGGCTCCAGCCTGGAGGCGGCGATTCCCTCAAAGGCAGGAGTTGTGGCCGAGCATCGCTGCCGGATGGTCCGCGGCAGCGATTGGCTGCCTGATCCGGTGGCGCTGATCAAGATTGACGTAGAAGGGCACGAGCTCAGCTGTATACGCGGACTGCTGTCGGTGTTGGAGCGTGACCAGCCACTACTGTTTGTGGAGGTGTGTGATACCCATCGAAGCCACCTGCTGCAGCTGCTGCAGCCGCTGGGCTATCGAGTGGTGCAAAAATTTAGCCGCTATGAAGGAATGTCCAACTGGTTCTTGTACACAGGAAGCCATGACCAGGATTGAACCAAGGGTGAGCGTTATGGTACGCGCTTATAACGTATCCCCCTGGATCGAGCAGTGCCTAGACTCGATCTTGGCCCAACGAACGAGCTTCTCAGTGGAGATATTGGTGCACGATGACGCCTCCACAGACGGGACCACGGACATCCTGCATCGCTATCAGGATCAATACCCGGAACAGGTACAGGTTGTTTTCCAGACCGTGAACCAGCATGGGCTGGGGCGCAATCCTGCATCCCCGCTGGTGGCCATTGCCCGTGGTGAATTTTTGGCTCTCTGCGATGGTGACGACTTTTGGACGAATACACACAAGCTCCAGATTCAGGTGGATCGGCTGGATCTGGATCCAACCCTCTCTATCGTGATGCATCAGAGCGATCTCCTAGTTGGTGAGCAGCTGCAAGCCCGTAGTAGCGCTGGCGAAAGCCTCTACCAGCTCAAGCACTTTGTAAAGCAGATGGCGATCGGGTCAGCGAGTAGCTCAATTGTGTGCCGCCATAGCCCCGAGATCAGAGCCGATTTCAGTGGGGCAGGTGCATACGACAACACCGGAGCGGACTGGCTGCTTTGCGTGTCAGCCCTGAAGAACGGAGAACTTTGTTTCCTGCACCAATCCATGGGGGTTTATCGCATACGTCCACAGTCTCTTTATAGTACCAAACCTTGGATCGAGCAATGGAAAGTACATATCCACAGCGCTCTAACCGTCAGTGCCATTTTGGGCGATCGCTGGAAGGCTCAGATTCTGAACTTCAATAAGCGTCGATTACTTTTGCGCTGGGCATGCGCACGGTGCGTATCTGATCTTCAAGAGATGGAAACAGAGTTTCGGAAAATCGAGAAGAATGTTATCATAAAGTGGATCACCTCTCTGCTAATGCACTCGCCGATGAAGTCAATCTATGGAGTTCATCTGAGTAAGACTTTTTACTGGAATCTGGGAGTGAGCCGATCTACTTCTATGAATTCCTCTATGTCCGCCTCCAGAAAGTCATTCCTACCCTTGTGAGTATCCGCGCCGACGCCTCCCACAAGCCTCCGGTAGCACCATCTTCACCACTTCCTGCAGCCCCATCACCCTTGTCCCACGTCTCCACCCGCCTAATGCCGCGACCCCTGAGCCGGCTCCTGGCACCCCTGCTGAGCCAGGAGCCGGCGGCGCAGCTGATCCGCCGCACGGCGCGGCAGCAGTGGAAGCTGCTCGCCTTCAACATCGGCGGGAGCCTGGTGGAGGCCTTCAGCGAAGGGGCCACACTTGCTGTGCTGTACGTTTCAGTGGGGATACTCACGGAATCCCCGGCCGTCAACGGTGTCAGCACAGGGCATCTGGCCTCCTGGCCACTGCTCAGCCAGCTGCCTCCGCAGAACACCTTTCTTTTGTTGCTGGCCCTGGCAGTGCTTCTGCAGACTCTGCAGAGCCTCGCCCGTTATGGCAGCGCCGTGGCCAACGGCTATTTCGCGGCCCGCTGCAGAGCCCTGGTCACTGGGCGCATCCACAGCCAAATCTTGGCGCTGAGCTATCCCTGCGCCAGCCGCTACAAGGTTGGCGACCTCACCGACTATGCCGGCCAGGGGCCGGAAGCGATCAACAACGAGATCTATCAACTTGGCCAGCTGCTTATGAACGGCGTGCTGCTGCTGGCCTATCTGGTGGTGCTGGTGCGCTTGTCGCCCTGGTTGCTGCTTGCGGCGGGACTGATGGCCGGTTTGATCGCCGCAGTCCAGCAGAAATTGCTTCCGCGTCTGGGCCGCCAGGCTGAAGCAGTGATGCAGGCCCAGGTGGCGATTAGTGTGCGAGTCACGGAAGACATCCAGGCCCTGCGCCTTTTGCACAGCAGCGGACAACGATCAAGGGCCGATCAGGCGGTTCGTTCCCGCCTGGGGGATCTGGAGCGGGCCTTGCGCCGCCGCAGCAGGATCACCGAGGTAACCGGACCTCTGGCCAGCTTTCTTCCGGTGGTGGCGATCGCATTGATCGCTGCGCTGGCAGTACTAATGTTCGAAAGCCGCGGCAGCGGTGTTCTGCCTAGCTTGGTGACCTTCGTGATCGCCCTGCAGCGCCTCAACACCCGCATCGCCGGTGTGAGCAACACCATGAATGCCCTCGCGATCAATACCGCCCAACTGGGCAGACTTAACCAGATTCTGCAGTCAGCTGATAAGCAGTTCTGCCGCGATGATGGCCATCTCTTTCAAAAGCTGAACACAGAGCTTACGTTTCAGGCCGTGAGCCTGCGCTACAGCGGCGATCTTCCAGAGGCTCTAAGCAACGTTTCGTTCACTCTGCCGAAGGGACAGATGCTCGCGCTGGTGGGGCCCAGCGGCGCCGGCAAAAGCTCGATTGCTGATCTGCTCGTAGGTCTCTATGCACCAACTGCAGGCCAGATCCTGATCGACGGAACCTCCCTTAACACCTTGGAGCTCGCCAGCTGGCAGCAGCGCCTCGGAGTTGTGAGCCAGGACACGTTTCTATTCAACGCCACCATTTCTGAGAACATCGCCTTCGGATGTCCAGATGCCACTCCGGAGCACGTACATGAGGCAGCTGTCGCCGCGCAGGCAGCAGGCTTCATCCAGAGCATGCCCCAAGGTTACGAAACCCTGGTGGGCGAGCGTGGCTACAGGCTCAGCGGGGGACAGCGGCAGCGCTTGAGCCTGGCTCGGGCAATCCTGCGTGATCCGGAGCTGCTGATCCTCGATGAGGCCACCAGCGCACTTGACAGCCAAAGCGAGCGTTTGGTACAGCAGGCGATCGAGCGCTTTGAGCACAACCACACGGTGCTGGTGATCGCCCACCGCTTGAGCACGATCGTGAGGGCGGATCAGATCCTAGTGCTCGATAATGGCCGGGTAGTGGAGCGGGGCAATCACGCATCGCTGCTCACCCAACGTGGCCTTTATAGCCAGCTCTGGCACCAACAGTCTCAGGCCGATCTGGTCCATCCAGCTAACTCAATCCTCCGATGAAAGCAGTAATCCTAGCCGGTGGACTTGGCACTCGCCTCAGCGAGGAAACCCACCTTAAGCCTAAGCCGATGGTGGAGATAGGTTGCAAACCGATTCTTTGGCACATACTCAAGATTTATAGCCACTTTGGCATCAACGAGTTCATCATCTGCTGCGGCTACATGGGCTATTTGATCAAGGAGTACTTCGCCAACTATTTTCTCCATACCAGCGATGTCACGTTCCACATGGACATCGACAACCATATGGAGGTGCACCATCGAAAGAGTGAACCATGGAAGGTTACGCTGGTGGATACAGGCGATCTCAGCCAAACGGGAGGTCGCCTCGGCCGGGTGCGTGACTATCTCAATGGCGACAGCTTCTGTTTCACTTACGGCGACGGCGTTGCGGATGTGGATATCGCTGCCCTGATCGAGCACCACAAGGCAGAAGGAAAGCAGACCACGCTCACTGCGGTTCAACCTCCCGGACGTTATGGCGCCTTGAATCTTTAGGGCAATAACGTCCACCAGTTTCAGGAGAAACCGGACGGCGACAACGCCTGGATCAATGGCGGCCTGGGTCACCGGTGGTGGGATGGCGTGCATGTGCACATTTCTTGGCCCCTGCTGCGCTTTCCGCGCCTGTTCATGGCTTTATTTGGGAAGCAAGTTCTGATCGGCGAACACTGGACCGCTTTCCCCTTTCGTTTCTATCTGCCTGAGGGCAGCCGAGGTCACCGTCGTATGGCCGCTATGTTCGGCCAGCATCTACCGCTCACCACCGTGACTCGCACTCTTGCCAACGACATTCAACGCTCTGCGGCACCACACCATTTTCCGATTCATATTATTCCCAACGTAGTAGACCCAGCGATCTTCCATCCACCCCATCGGATACCAACCGAGCATGCTCACATTGCCGGGTATGATCGTCCTTTTCGATTTCTGATGGTTGCCACATGGCGCCCCATCAAACAACCACTGCTTGTGCTACGCGCCTGTCAACATCTTGCAGAGGAAGGACTTTCATTTCAATTACGTATCGTGGGCTTGGGTGACCAACTACTCAAATGAAAAAATTAGCCAAAACGCAACACTTGGCAGGGAGAGTTGAGTTTCTCGGCCCACTTAGCAAAGCGGAGATTGCCGAGGCAATAGCCCAAGCTGATGCTCTTCTTCATCCTTCAAATTACGAAACTTTCTCGGTAGTCTGTGCCGAATCCATCAGCATCAACTTCAGGATGCAGCATTGTTTCTTAATCCATCCTGTCCACAATCCATCGCAGATGCTATTCTGTATTTGCACCAAGATTCGAGCCTTCGCTCTCGTCTGATCACAGCTGGTTATTCCTTAGTGAGTAATCGCACCCCTGATCATTATGTTCAGCGTATGCTTATTGCTTTTCAGCAGATCAAGCCACGTGTTAAGGCCTCACAGAGACAACTCTGAATCTTTTAGAGATGCTAATCGTTTGCCCTGAGGGTGGTCTAGGAAATCGAATACGTGCCTTTGCTTCTGCAATGGCGCTACAACATCAATACGGCTGCGATCTTAAGTGCATTTGGCAATGCCAGCAGCAGGTTTTAAATGCCCCTTTCCTTTCGTTGTTTGAGCCAATTCAAGGGATATTCATTGATTCCACCTTTAATAATCTGGCTACTCTCAGACCTGTTCTTTCTCGCTATCGATGGCGACGCAGTTGGCTTCAAGGACTTAACTATCTTCAGGGAGTCGATCGTTATCTCTATGAAGATTCCAGTCATCCAGGTGCTATTGCTGATGCACTTCCCGATGCATCACGCTTCATTAACTCAGGTCTTGTTCTAATTCATACTTGGCAGGCTTTCGCTGACTTCACTTCCCAACTATGTCGTTTTCAGCCTATACCTTCTATTCTCGCTAGAGTAGACTCAATAACATCCCACTTTGATCCGAATGTTGTCGGTGTGCACATTCGCAGAGGTGATCACTTAACTTCAAGGCAGTCTAGCCCCATTGAAGACTTCCAAGTATGGATTGATGTCCATTTACAGCAGCATCCATCGGCCCGTTTCTTTCTCTGCAGTGATGATGATGAGGTACATACCCATTTCTCCCGTATCTATGGCACTCGCATCCTGGCTCCTCATCGTCTTTTGTCTCGAGATTCGGTGGAAGGGGTTAAGCATGCCGTTGTTGACCTTTATTCTCTGTCGCGCACAAGCCAAATTGTTGGTTCTTATCACTCATCTTTTTCTGAACTAGCAGCTCTCTTAGGTAATATCTCTTTGCATACCATCCACCGGGATTCATCATTCTTTACCCCAAACTATGCGAGTTCCAGCGGTTCTTCATCTAGCGGCTTGGTACCCCACGGCCGATGAGCCATGGCGAACTCCATTCATCCCAGCTCACTTTCACGCAGCTGCTCAGCATGGTAAGCACGAGCTTGTACACATTGAAGTCTTTCGGCGTAAAGATATGCCCCTTTTTTCTTTTGGACGACATCCTACGGGTGAGCGATACAGGCTACTTTCATTGCCGACTGATCAAGCTTGGATTGTTGAATTGGCGACTCTTGCTTTATTGGTATTAGTTCGCTTTGAACTGGGCCTTCGATGGTGGGATGGGGTACATGTACATGTTGCCTGGCCGCTGCTGCGATTTCCATGCATCTTTATGGCCCTTTTTGGAAAGCATGTATTGATTGGCGAACATTGGACCGCTTATCGCTTTCGTTTTCATCTGCCTCAAGGGAGTAGAGGGCACCTTCGTATGTCCTCAATGTTCGCCCACAAACTTCCCATAACAACCGTAACCCGCGTCCTGGCAATGGATATCACCCGTTTTGCAGAACCATATCATTTCCCTTTTTATGTTATCCCTAATGTTGTTGATCCGACTCTTTTTTCTCTTTCCTCCACTGAGGTATTGCAGCGTGATCTCCGAGTTACGCCTAATAAGCATAGACCGTTTCGTTTTCTCATGGTTGCTACTTGGCGGCCCATAAAGCAGCCATTGCTTGTAATGAAAGCCTGTTCACAGCTGCTTGAAGATGGTATTGACCTTGAGCTTCGTATAATTGGTACTGGATCTCAGCTTCCAGTGATGCAGTCTCTTGCCAATTCTCCTCCGTTGTCAGGTCATGTGCATTTTCTGGGCTCACTTCCCAAGTCGTTAATTGCAAAAGAAATGCAGAATGCAGACGCTTTACTGCATCCGTCAGACTACGAAACATTTTCTGTGGTCTGTGCTGAAGCGATTAGCTGTGGTACCCCTGTTTTGGTAAGCAATCTTGAAGCTGTTACTGAATTTATCAATCATTCTAATGGCTTATTGGTGGAAAATACTGTCAATGATTGGAGGGATGCCATTGCTTGTTTTTGCATGCAGCCTCACCGCTGGGATCTCACTCAGATATCCAACGAAGCTCATGCACGTTTTTCCCCTAATGTAGTCGGTCAGCAGCTTAGAGATCTCTATCGCGAATTATGGCTGCAATCCTCCTGATCAGCCCCGAGCCGTGGGCCGCTCACTCTGTGAGCAAACACCACTACGCCAGCCTGCTGGCAGCCCGAGGCCACCTGGTTCTTTTTGTTGAGCCCCCCGATACCCGCCTCAGCAGTCTAGAGCTCCTCTCCATTGAAGATCAGCCCGGCCTTTTGCTTGTACGTGGCCCCCGAGTGGCTCCGGGTGTTCGCTTTCTGCCAGGCCCGCTGCGCCGCACGCTGGAGCGTCGCTGGCTGCAGCACCTTGAGAATCTAATCAGCAAGCAAATTGAGGTGATATGGTTGTTTGAAAACTCCCGCTTTTACGACTTGCGCTTTGCTGGTAATCGCCTACGCATTTACCATCAGGTGGATCTTAACCAGACCTTTCATCCAGCTCTGGCCGCCCGTACCGCCGATTTCTGTTTCTGCACAACCGATTTGATTGCGCAACAGATTCAGCCCCATAGCCCGAAGGTGCAGGTGATCCACCACGGCCTACATCAACCCAACCTTCCCCAGCCGCTCACGGCTGAGCAAAGGCAGCGCTTTGAGCGCCCAGGCCCTCACCTTCTCTATGCCGGCAATCTGGCCATGGGATTCCTGGACGTGGAGCTGCTGGCTGCGGCAGCCCGTGAACACAGCGACGCCACCTTGCATCTCGTTGGTGGAGCCCCCGCCGATGCTCCCCTCCGCGAGGCTCTAGCTGATCTGCCTCACGTGGTCTGGTGGGGCCACCAGCCCAGCTCCGCATTACCAGCGATCCTCCAGCAGGCCGATATCCTTCTGGTCACCTACCAGGAGCGCCATTGGCAAGATCAGGCCAGCCCCCACAAGCTTATGGAATATCTGGCCAGTGGCAAGGTAATTGTGGCTACATATACCCACCAGTACCGCCAGCATAGCCATCTACTGGCTATGGCGGATCGCGGCGGTGATTATCTGGCTCTTCTCAGTGAGGTACGCGTAGCCCTTCCCCACTGGAATGCCCCTGAGCGCCAGCTGGAGCGTCGCGTTTTTGCCCTTGATCACACCTATGCCCGCCAGCTGGAGCGCATCAACTCTCACTTAATTCGCCAAGGTCTCCCATCATTGCTCCCCCTTTGTTGATGCGCATCGCCCCTTGGGCACAGGCCACTTCCGCATTCCCAGAGACGGTGCTGCCTGTGGCGGTGATCTCACTCCCCGACCAGGTTGAACGCCGCCGCTTGTTGATTGAACGCGGGTTGCCTGGCGCCTGGGTTGATCCCTATTGGCGCGCCACAGATCTCCGTGCCGCCACATCCGATCAGCTGGCCCCTTTTGTTGATGTTCAGGCGTACCCCCAGTTCTCCTTCGAGCCCCTGCGGGCCGCAGTGGTGGGTTGCGCCACCAGCCATCGCCTTTTGGCCCAGTGGCTGGCCGCATCGGGTTTCCCCCTTCTCCTAGTGTTGGAAGACGATGTGTTGCCCATCACGGCCGATCCGAGCAACGCGGTTCTGGAGATGGCGAACCAGGTCTGGCATTCCGCAGTGCGAGGTGACTCTTTTGTGTGCCATCTGGGTACCAGGCCGGAGCAGCTGGATCAGTCTCTGCGCCGTCCTCTGAAACTTTCCGCATCCACGCGAGACGAGCGGAGGTTGTGGTGGCATATCGATCCACGCCCCACCATCTGGCGTGCCCACGCGTACCTGCTTTCGCGTGGTGCTGCACTACGAACAGTGATGCACGAACCGCGCATGCTCAGCGTGGCCGATGATTGGATTCGTCGCCGTAATCTTGGTCTAATCGATCGCCTCTATCTCGTCGATCCATGCATCTTCCGGCAGGATGAAACCCTCACCAGCACCCTTGGCATTCCGCCATTGCCCCTGCCGGCTCCACCATCCGGCAGCCTGCTCCAACGTGGAGCCGCATCGATCCGTTATCGTTCGCGAAAGGTTCTGGCCCAGATTCTCCACCAGCGGCCCTTTGAGCTGAGCCGCCGGGATCCATGAAGATCCTTCATGCACTGCCGGCTCTCAATCGCGGTGGCACTGAGCGGCTGGTGCTGGCCTTGGCCAGCTATCAGCAGCAACTGGGCCACAGCGTGGTGGTGGTGACATTTGATCCGCTCAACCTCTGGCCCGAGGAGAGTGCTCGGCTGCAGATCGAAACGTTTTCCTGCACCACAGCCATCCACCGGCTGCTGAGGCGCCCAGTGCACGATGCCCAGTACTTCGAAGAATTCCTTAGGGCGTGGCAGCCCGATGTCATCCATTCCCACAGCCATTGGACTGAGCGGATTTTGCTCGCCTGTCTCGATCAACCAGCGGTATTAATTCAACACTTTCATCTGGAGTATCACGAATGGCAGCGCCCCAAATGGCATCAGATCCGCCAAAGGTTTGGGCGCTGGCAGCTCTGCTTTAGCCATTGGCGACGCTGCACCCGTTTCCTTGCCGTATCGCAAGCTACTACCAGTTACTACCGACACCAACTGCCAGCTCCGCTGGCCCGCCAACTGCACTGCCTGCCCAACTTTCTGGCCCTTCCGGTACGCAGCGAGGCCCGCTCTTGTCACCATACACCGCTGCGCCTTTTGGCGGTGGGCAGGCTCGTTGCCGTGAAGCGCCACGATCGCTTATTGGCCTTGGCCGCCGAGCTGATCCGCTGCGGCCTAGCCTTTCAACTAAAGCTCATTGGAGATGGGCCACTCCGTTCAGAATTGGAGACGAGAATCCAGCAGCTTAGCCTCGGAGACCACGTTCAGTGCTATGGAAATCAGCTTGACATGCTTGCCTGCTACGAGGCGGCTGATGTGCTGCTGCATCCTGCAAAATCTGAGCCCTTTGGTCTTGTGATCCTGGAGGCCATGGCCCGCGGTTTGCCCTGCATTGTCGAGCAATCTAGCCTCGGGCCCCGTGATTTCTTGATATCCGGTATCAACGGCCTCAGCGCGGAATTCGAGGATGCCGTTGGTACCGCAAGGGTGTTGACTGAGCTCATTGACTCACCTGCAGTTTACCGTCAATTATCAGAGAGTAGTATCTCTATGGCAAGTGATTACTTGTTGCCCGGCTACTGGCAGAAGCTTTCTGCATTTTACGAGATGAATGATGACTCTTGACTTTCGCCATTTCTCAGTAGCAGGGCTAGTTTTTGCTGCGCTTCGAAGTGTAGTCAATCTCCTTCTTGCTTGCGTCGAATGGTGAGACTCTTTTACATTTCCCCTTGGCCTTTGGATGATCCACTTTCCAAGGCAACCGTTGCGCCCCATCTTCGCAGCCTTGCCACTAATTCTATGGTGTCTGGACTCTTTGTTCTTTCTCCTATTGCGAAAGTAGTAAAGGAAGGCCATTCCTTTGGTGGCTTACCTGAAAATCTCGCTTGCTATCCGCTCCCTGCTCCATACGGTCATCTTCCTGTTGTTTCGCGTGCCCTTCATCACCGCAATCTTAAAAGAGTGATTGGGCAGCTTGGGTACGAGCAGCGTCCAGATCTGGTTATTTGTCGCGGAACCACTGGGGTTTACGGCGAGCTGCTCCAGCGCCACCTGGGCATCCCCTACGTGGTGGAGTCGTTCGAGCCCCATGCCCACTACATGCTGCAAACGGGTACCTGGCAGCGCTGGGATCCCAAGTTTCTGGTGCAGCGCCGCTGGGAGGAGCGGGTGAAGCGCACGGCCTCGGCCCTGATCACCGTGAGCCAGGGCTATGCCCGCCACCTGCAAGAGCAAGAAGGCATCAGCCCCGATCGCCTCCAAACTGTGCCCTGTTGGGTGGACGCTGAGCGGTTTCGAATCGACCCTAAGGCCCGTTCCAGCCTGCGACAGCAGCTCGGCATCGGTGATCGCCTGGCTGTGGTGTATGCGGGCAAATTCGGCGGCATTTACTCACCGTTACGGGAACTGGCGATGCTGCGTCCGCTGCAGCAGGGTCTCGGTCAGCCCCTGTTTGTGATTGTGCTCACCTCTGCGGATGCCGCTGCCGTGCGTCAGCAGCTCCGCCAGGCCGGATTCCTTGAAGACCAGGTCTTTGTGGATTGCGTTCCCCATAGCGAGGTTAACTCCTACCTCAATGCCGCTGATTTGGCACTGTCGTTCATCAACAGCGGGCCCTGGTCGTTTGCCTGCTCCGCCATCAAACACGGCGAATACTGGGCCTGCGGCCTGCCGGTGCTGATGCCTCCCGGCGTAGGCGATGAGGCCCAGTGGCTTGAGGTCGAGCGCGCCGGTGCCATCGCTCCCTTTCACAATCCCCAGGCAGTGCAGGCCGCTGCCGTGCGCCTCACCCAGATCCTGGGAGTGCCGGGCCACCGCCAGCGCATCCGCGCCATCGGTCTGCGGGAGCGTAGTACAGAGGCTATGACTTCGACTTACCGCTGGCTGTTGACTAAAATCGCGTTGGTATCGCTCCGTACGTTTTGACATTGAGGATCCTGTTGGTGTCGGTTGAAGCCCCTCCGGCCATCAATGCAGAGGCATTACAGGTGGGCAAGGTCCTGCAGGCCCTCCGTCAGCAGCCTGATTTGGTCCTTGATGTGGTCACCGCCGACACCCCGGCCGGATCCCCCATCACTCTGGAAGCGATCCTCGCCACCACCACCGCCAGCCACCCCAGTCAGGTTGTGCAGATCCGCTGCCGCCTGCCACGCTGGCAGCGGATCTGCACAACCTGACTGGGGTGGCTGGCGG
>Ga0078894_10003617_pt1 | contig 11738 bp, 11 predicted proteins | sample LauGreSu1BDMLBSD_2_FD_67506 | JGI IMG/M metagenome (GOLD analysis project Ga0078894, IMG submission 67506) | Freshwater lake microbial communities from Lake Michigan, USA - Su13.BD.MLB.SD (version 4) (version 4) | ecosystem: Environmental > Aquatic > Freshwater > Lake | place: Lake Michigan... | reverse complement strand
GGTAAAATGCGTTTGAATAATACAACAATCACTGCAGCAAATAAGTTGTGGATTGATTATTTGGATGATAATGGAACGCAAATTCAAAACTTCTTGACCACAATTGACGATTCAACATCAACAATCAAGGGTCACTTCCGCATTAGCAATAAATCAAATGCTGCAGATTTTGCGCTTTTCACAATTAGTGGATTGACAGATCGCACTGGATACTTCGAAGTTGATTGCGCATATGTCTCAGGTAGCGCAAGCAGCTTTAGTGATTCAGAAGATATTTTGATTACATTTGCTCGCACTGGTGACAAGGGCGACACTGGTTCTGCTGGTCCACAAGGTCCACAAGGTCCGCAAGGACCACAGGGTCCACAGGGTCCTCAAGGCGCACAAGGCGATGTTGGTCCGCAAGGTCCACAAGGTCCACAAGGTCCTCAAGGTGTTCTTGGTCCACAAGGTCCTCAGGGTCCACAAGGTCCTCAGGGTCCGCAAGGACCACAAGGTGTAATTGGCGATACTGGTCCGCAAGGTCCACAAGGTGTGACAGGTGATACTGGTCCACAAGGTCCGCAGGGTCCGCAAGGACCAACTGGTGCTCAGGGTGGCTTTGGTGGTGCAACGTTTGACTTTACTTTTGACTCAAACACTAGCGATAGTGATCCAGGACAAGGTAAGTTGAAGTTGAATAATGGTAGCGTCACTTCTGCTAATCGTTTGTGGATTGATTACCTTGATGATAGTGGTACAAATATCTTCAATTTCTTAGCAACAATTGATGATTCCACATCAACAATCAAGGGTCATTTCAAGATCAGTAACAAGTCAGATCCAAATGACTTTGCATTGTTCATTGTGAACAGCTTGACTGATAAGACTGGTTACTTCGAAGTAAATTGCTCTTACGTGTCTGGTAGTGCTGCATCCTTCAGCAATGCAGAAGATGTATTGATTACATTTGCTCGCACTGGTGATAAGGGTGAAGCTGGACCAACAGGTCCATCTGGTCCGCAAGGTCCACAAGGACCAAGCACATATAACCAGTCATTGAATACAACTGATCCTGTAATCTTTACTAGTGCGTCAACAAATGTATTGAATGTCAAGAATGTATTCGAGACAACAAATGCATTGTCGGCTGCAACTGGTACTGTTGCGCATAATTGTGCGCTTGGACAAATCTTTGTTCACTCAAGCATCAGTGCAAATTTTACCGCCAATTTTACAAATGTGACATTGCCTGCAAATAATGCAACATCGTTCACGCTAGTGTTGAATCAAGGTGGTACAGCATATGTTCCAACTGCGGTTCAAATTGGCGGTCAAGCGCAAACTGTAAATTGGCAGGGTGGTACGCAACCAGCTGGTTCAGCAAATAAGAAAGATGTGGTTTCTTTCAGTGTTGTGAACAATAATGGGACATTTATTACTCTTGGTCAATTGACCACATTTGGATAATGTTTAGTTCATTCAGTGGGTCCAGAGCATTTGGTAGGAAAGGGATTTCCTACCTTGCTGGAGTTGTAGCAAGAAGATATAACGGCGGCTATTTTGCTGACGACGTTTCGTGGTTCGCCTCGCAAACAGTATCTTCTACTACAATTCAAGTTGGTTCAATATCAGAATCAGCCAGTGATGATGGAAGTGATTTTAGTTATCAATGGTTGGGATATTTTAGACCAACAACAACTGAAACATATACATTTTATTTGAATAGTGATGATGCATCTTACATGTGGATTGGAACAAATGCAAGCTCTGGATTTACAACAGGAAATGCAACTATAAACAATGGTGGGTTGCATGGATCTACTGAAGTTAGCGGAAGCATTGCATTGAGTGCTGGAATTTATTATCCTATTCGTATTCAATTTGGTGAACTGAGTGGTGGTGATGTTTGTACGTTTAGTTTCTCTACGCCAACCATAAGTAAAACAACAAATATAACTGGAATAACTTTTTATAATCCAGTTACAATGGGTATTTGAATGTTTAGTTCATTTAGCAGTTCATTTTCTTTTGGTCGTCGTGGAAACCCACTATTGCCATCAGGAATCGTAACTTCAGGTTTGCAATTCAATTTACAAACTGCACCAACATCTGGAACCACATGGACTGATTCTAGTGGCAATAGTCGTAATGCAACACTTGTAGGTTCTCCATCATATGTGTCAAACAATGGTGGTGGCATAAGACTGAACAATGGGGATGCATATGGTACGGATTATATCAGTGTCCCTTACAATATTGCTTCAAATACTGTAACAGTTGAAGTGATTGCTTCATTTAATCCAACATCATTTTGGGCACCTATTTGGGGTAATGAATTTTATGATAATAACAGTGGATACCTAGCATATTTGAATTCTTCAACAGAGATAGGTTATGGTATCCCTAATGGTGAAACCTTAGCAACCATAACTGCTAGTAATGCTATAAGACATTGGATTTTTGTTATCAATGGCACACAAATTAGTCTGTTTTTAAATGGTTCACAAGTTGGAACAACTGATACTATTGGTAATCAAACACTCTTTGCGACAGGTGATTTTTATTTTGGGGCAAGGCATTTAAATAACGGTACAGGTTTTGGAGATACAATAAACAACTCAAATTCAGCTGATTATCCAGTTTTTTATCAGATGCGGGCGTATAACAGAGCATTGTCTGGTGCTGAGATAACTCAAAATTACAATGCAACAAAATTGACATATGGTTTATGAGTGAAGTAGATAAAAATTTAGCAGAAATACTAAACACTGATTATATTCCTGTTGTAAGTGATAAGTCTGACAAACCAATCACTATTCATCAAGATGAGTCTGTGAACCCAGACGCAGATTATTCTCGTGCAAACTATTACAACCTCATCGAAAAAGGCAACGAAGCACTCGATGGTATTCTTGAAGTTGCGAAAGAATCACAGCACCCAAGAGCATATGAAGTTGCTGCAAATATGATCAAGAATCTCTCTGATGTCACAGAGAAACTCATGATCCTTCAAAAGCAACAAAAAGAACTGAAGCCAAAAGAAGAACAACAATCAGCACCAACAAATATCAATGTTGATAAGGCTGTATTTGTTGGATCAACTGCCGAGTTATTGAGACAACTAAAGAATGAATCAAATAGCGGCTAAACTCAAGCATTATCTTGGTAATCCCAAGCTGAAGCGAGTAAATATGCAGATGCAGCTCACGGAAGATCAAATCCGCGAGTATGTGAAATGCGCACAAAATCCAGAATACTTTATTGAAAACTATGTCAAGATCATCACTCTTGATAAAGGTTTTGTGCAAATATCTTTATATCCGTTTCAAAAAGATGTTGTCAATGATATCAATAATAATCGTCGTGTAATCGTAAAGGCTGGTCGTCAGGTTGGTAAAACTACGATCATTGTCGGTTATATTCTCTGGTACATCTTATTCAATCAAGACAAAACGGTCGCTATTCTTGCCAACAAAGCCAGTACATCAAGAGAAATTCTTGCTCGCATCAAACTTGCATATGAAGCATTACCAATGTGGATTCAACAGGGTGTCAAAGTTTGGAACAAGGGCGACATTGAATTAGAAAACGGATGCCGTGTGCTTGCTAACTCTACAGCATCAAGCGCGATCCGTGGTTTCTCTATCTCGCTTCTATATCTTGACGAGTTTGCATTCGTGCCAACAAACATAGCTGAAGAATTCTTCACTTCCGTTTATCCGACGATTTCTTCTGGTACAACTTCTAAAATTCTTATTTCCTCGACACCGAATGGCATGAATCACTTTTATAGAATGTGGACTGAAGCAGTCGAAGGTCAAAACGGATTTACTCATGTTGAGGCTAACTGGCGTCAGGTTCCAGGAAGAAGCCAACAATGGGCTGATGAACAGCGCCGAGTTCTTGGAGAACAGAAGTTTCTTCAAGAAATGGAATGTGAGTTTATGGGCTCTGCTGGAACTCTACTCTCAGCCGCAGCTCTCAAATCTCTTGCATTCGTAAAACCCGTTCACTTATCTGAGAATGGAATCAAAGTTTATCAGGCTCCTATTCCAGAGCATATCTACGCAGTTATTGTTGATACATCCAGAGGAAAAGGATTAGATTACTCGGCATATAGCGTAATTGATGTCACTGAACTTCCATATCGCCAGGTTTGCACTTATAAGGATAATAACATAAGCCCTCTTGTATATCCATCAATCATCAAACGAATTGCAGACTACTACAATCAAGCATATGTTCTTACAGAAATAAATGATAATGGACAACAAATCGTTGACTCATTATTTGAAGATTATGAATATGAGAATATTCTTTCAACAGTAGATCTGAAAGGTAAAACTGCATTGACGTGGGGTTATGGCAATAAATCAAACAGAGGAATTAGAACAACCAAATCTGTAAAGAGACTCGGATGCTCTCTCCTCAAGAACCTTATCGAAAGTCAAAAATTGATAGTTCAAGATTTCGAAACAATCTCAGAACTATCGACTTTTATATCCAAGGGGTCTAGTTATGAGGCTGAAGAAGGCTCTCATGACGACATGGTTATGACTCTTGTCTTATTCGCATGGATGACCAATCAACAGTTCTTCTCTGAACTTACAAACGTTGATATCAAAGCCAAACTATACCAAGAACAGATGAAGCAGATTGAAGAAGAACAATTGCCTACATTTTTAGGCGGTCATATCGATATCGACAATAATGAGGGTTCTTTTGTTGAAGATGGCGCGCTTTGGAAACCATATTAGGTCAAAAAACCCAATTTACTAAATATTCCGTAGATTTCTCAATCTCCAATCATAGGAGCAAAAAACATGGCTTTTCTAGTATCACCAGGTGTGAATGTATCTGAAATTGATGCAACTACGGTTGTCCCAGCAGTTTCAACATCCACTGGCGCCATTGCGGGCGCATTCCAGTGGGGTCCAGTTGACTCACTTCGTCAAGTTTCATCTGAAGATGAACTTGCAGCAGTGTTTGGCAAACCAGATGCCAACACATTCCTACCATTCTTCACTGCAGCGAACTTTCTTTCATATAGCAACAGCCTATATGTCGGTCGCGCAAGTGCTGCAACTCAGAACTCTGCAGTTGCTCTAAATGTCGATCCTTCAACCTGCGCATCAAACGTCAAGGTCAAGAACGAAGATGATTACTTCCAACTTTTCCACAGCGCTGCTAACTCTGATATTGCATTTGCCGCTCGCTATCCTGGAGCTCGCGGTAACTCATTGAAGGTTGCTCTGATTGCTAATTCGAACGCTTCTGTGTTTGCAAACGCAACGTTGACTCCATACGGATCATTCTTCGACGCTGCTCCTGGAACATCTACTTGGGTTGCTGCAAATCACAATGCAAATGCCAATGATGAAATGCATATTGCAGTTATCGATGAAGATGGATTGTTCACAGGCATTCCAAACTCTGTCGTTGAGCGTTTCCCAAATGTCTCAAAGGCAACAAACGCAAAAGACGAATCTGGCAATAGCATCTACTATCGCGATGTTCTATATCGTGGTTCACGTTACATCTATGCTCTTGGTCAAAATAACGACACTTGGGGCGTTGCTGCTAACTCAAACCACGCATTCGAAGGTGAGAATCTAACGATCTCTTTCACTCGTGGTACAGATGGCTCTGTTGTAGATGGAAACGTCATCAGCGTTTATGATCAGTTTACTGCATCTGAGAATGTTGATATCTCTCTACTCATGGTTGGTGGTGGTGGTGAAGCAATTGCTGAAAAGGCAATCGATATTGCAGGCTCTCGCCGCGATTGTGTTGCATTTATGTCTCCAACATATGCAAACGTCACAAACAACGTTGCACCTGTAACAGCAATCACAAACTATCGCAATTCACTTCCATCATCTTCATATGCTGTGATGGATGGCAACTGGAAGTATCAGTATGATAAGTACAACGATACTTACCGTTGGGTTCCATGTAATGGTGACGTTGCTGGTCTCTGCGCACGTACTGACTCAGATCGTGATCCATGGTTCTCACCAGCTGGATTCAATCGTGGTCAGCTGAAGAACGTAATCAAGTTGGCTTACAATCCAAGTCAAGCAAATCGCGATGCCTTATACAAGGCTGGAGTAAATCCAATCGTATCATTCCCTGGCGAAGGTGTCGTTCTTTATGGCGATAAGACTCTATTGGCAAAACCAAGTGCGTTTGATCGCATCAATGTTCGCCGTTTGTTCATCGTTCTTGAGAAGGCAATTTCTCGCGCTGCAAGATCAAGCCTATTCGAGTTCAATGATGAGTTTACAAGAGCAACATTCGTAAACCTTGTCGAACCATTCCTAAGAACGGTACAAGGTCGTCGTGGTATCTATGACTTCCGAGTTGTTTGTGATGAAACAAACAATACATCAGATGTTATTGATCGCAACGAATTTGTTGGCGATATCTATATCAAGCCAGCAAGAAGCATCAACTATATCCAGTTGAACTTTGTTGCTGTTAGAACTGGTGTTGCCTTCGATGAAATCGTTGGTCGTTTCTAATAAATAGACTAGGATAAAGTCAGGAGAATAAAATGGCTTTTAATGTAAATCAATTTCGTACCTCACTAACAGGTGATGGCGCACGTCCTAATCTGTTTGAAGTACGACTAACTTTCCCGAACTATGCATCTCTTGGTGCATCTGCTTCGGCAAAGTCATCTTTCATGGTAAAAACTGCTGCTCTACCAGGATCAACAATTGGTATGGTTACAGTGCCTTACTTCGGTCGCGAAGTAAAGGTTGCTGGCAATCGCACTTTTGCTGATTGGTCAGTAACAATTATCAATGATGAAGACTTCTTGATTCGCAACGCAATGGAATCATGGATTCGCGGAATCAATGACAACGTCACCAACTTGCGCTCAAATCGCGCAAAAACTTCTCAGTCTTACGGTGTTGATGCTGAAGTTATTCAGTATGCAAAAGATGGTAAGGCATTGAAGAAGTATCGATTTGTTGGAATGTTCCCAACAGATCTTGCTCAAATTGATCTAGATTGGGGCTCAAATGATACGATTGAAGAATACACTGTAAACTTCGCATATCAGTATTGGGAATCAGCTGATCGTGGTGGTGTTGCTTCGTTGAGATCACCAATTGAATCTCTACTTGGCGCTTAATGCCAGTTGAGTGGGGGGGGATATCCTCCCCCTCTTTTATTATGGGGTAAACAATGGCAATAAATCTATTTGGATTTCAAATCGTTCGAACAAAAGCTGATGATGCACCACAGCAACTTCAGCCTCAGATCACTGCACCTGTCTCCGATGATGGTGCGATTTCCGTTACTGCTGGCGGATATTTCGGAACTTATCTAGATCTTGAAGCAAGTTTCAAAAACGAAAACGATCTAGTTACTCGATATCGCGAAATGGCAATGCAGCCAGAACTAGAAGCTGCAGTTGATGAGATTGTCAACGAATCAATTGTCCATGATCTAACAGGCAAAACAGTTACAATTATTCTTGATGATTTAGAACAACCGCAAAAGATCAAAGATATGATTCGTGATGAATTTGATAATGTTCTTCGTATGATGGATTTTTCAAACTCAGGTGCAGATATTTTCCGTAACTGGTATATCGACGGTCGTTTATTTTATCAAGTTTTGATTGATGAGAAACAACCAAAACTTGGTATTCAAGAACTTGTTTATATTGATCCAAGAAAGATCAAAAAAGTTCGAACTGTAATCAAGAAAAAAGATCCCCGTACAAAAATCGAAGTTGTAACTGGTGTTGAAGAATTTTATATTTTCAACGATAAAGCATCGCAACAAGGTCAGCAAATTGTCACATCAGTGAGCGATAATGCAGTCAAGATTGCTCCAGATTCTATTATCAATATCAATTCAGGTTTACTTGACGCAAAACGTCAAATGGTTTTGTCCTACCTTCACAAGGCAATAAAGCCCCTCAACCAGCTCCGAATGGTTGAGGACGCTGTTGTAATTTACCGATTGTCACGTGCACCAGAGCGTCGTGTGTTCTACATTGACGTTGGTAACATGCCTAAACAAAAGGCAGAACAATACCTTCGTGACATTATGACCAAGTTTAGAAACAAGGTTGTTTACGATAGTTCTACTGGTGAAGTCAAAGACGATCGTAAGTTCATGTCAATGATGGAAGACTTCTGGATTCCTCGTCGTGGTGAAGGCAAGTCAACAGAAATCACAACTCTCCCAGCAGGTCAAAATCTTGGTGAGTTGTCAGATGTTCAATACTTTGAAAAGAAACTGTACAAATCACTCAATGTTCCAGTTTCTCGTTTAGAACCGCAAACAGGATTTACACTTGGTCGTACAGCAGAAATCACCAGAGATGAGTTGAAATTCAATAAATTTGTCGAAAGAGTTCGTTCTAAGTTTACCACTCTTTTTGATGAACTTATGAAACGACAACTAGCACTCAAAGGCATTTGCTCTATCGATGAGTGGGAAGTCCTAAAAGAAAAGATTCATTATGATTTCTTGAAAGATAATAACTTTGCCGAATTGAAAGAAGCTGAACTTATGACGTCAAGACTTCAACTTATGAATCTTGTTGATCCATATGTCGGAACTTATTTCTCTCGCGCATGGGTCAAGAAACATGTTCTCCACTTTGATGAGGAGGGCATTGATCGTATGAATGATGAACTAGATCAAGAAAAGGCTGCAGCTGATTCAATGGGGCTTGATAGTCTCTCTGTTTCTGCGCAAAATGCAGCCGCACAAAATGCAGCGATGATGGCACCACAAGGACAAGTTCCAGCAGCGCCGCAATCATCTAATCTTGATCAATCGTTCAGTTCACAAATTAAATAAATAATGGAGAATAATATGACAACTATTGATATGGTAAATGCAGCACTTAGTGGCGACAAAGAGGCTTTTCAAGCAGCATTCAATGCTTCATTAGCCGATAAAGTTACTGATGCTCTTGAAGTTAAGAAGGTTGAAATTGCTTCGTCTTTACTAACACCAGAAGTAGAAACAAATGAAGTTCAAACAGATCAAGTCGAAGTTGATGGAAGCGAATCCAATGGATCAGCAGAAGTCACAGCAGACGAAACAAGCAGCGCTTGATAGTGCAAGAATCTCTGCGCTAGTTCGCACTGGAGCCATGAGTTCCAGCGAACTTCCGCGCTTGAAACTTGCGTTGCGCCGTCATGCACAAGTTGGAGATATCGCCAAGTTGCCAAAGCAACATCGCGATGTTTTGACCAAATATTATGATGCAACCTCTAGTGCTGCAATCGGATCACAGCAAGCATTTCAAGCAGTTCGTAAGAATCTAATGCAGCATAATGAGATTGAAGGCGATGAAGTTTTGACAGAAGCAATTGCTGGATTCAAAGATGAACAAAACCCTCCTATGGTCATTGTTCTTCAAAGAAAAGGTATTCGAATTTTTCCTGATGGTAAAAAAGTTGCCATGTATCATAACAAGCAACTTGGTTTAGTGATTACTATTCCATATGCTGGCACTGGAAACTCTCCTGGAGAAATTATTCCAGGAACAAATGTGCAAATGGAAGAAATCGAGTCTGATATTATGGAAAACCTTGATCAAGTTGCTGCATATGCGCAACAAGATAATGTAACATCACATGCAAAACATATGAAGTTTGCTGATGGTTCTAAACTCAAAGTAAGCCACGGAGCAGCAAAAGCCATTCATATGGTGCACGGTGCATTGAATGACGAGAATAAAAAGAAGTTTGCTGATATGCTTACAACTCCAAAAGGATTTGAGAAAGCCGCGCATTTTGCATTGAGCAAAGTGAAATTTACGATAGGTGATAAAGAATGAGCATCATATCAGAAATCGTAAGAGAAATCATTGCTGAAGCAAATGTACAACGTATGGGACGAAAGAAACTTATTCGCGCACGTGTTCGTGGTGGAAAAGTTCAACGCCGCAAAGTTCTCTCAGCAGTTCCAGGTTATACAATTCGTGGTGGTAAACTTGTAAGAATTCCACCACGAGAAAGAATGAAAAGAAAACTTGCAGCACGAAGAGCAAAAATCAAGCGTAAGGCAAAGATGGCTCGTGCACTTATCAAAAGAAAGCGTTCACTCAGAAAACGCGCATCATTGGGGTTGAAGTAAAATGAAACTAATCACCGAAACAGTCGAAGAAGTAAAGATGATCACCGAAGAAAAGAACGGTGTGAAGTCTCTCTTCATTCAAGGACCATTCCTTGTCGCAGAAATGAAGAACAAGAATGGTCGCATGTATAAGACCAACACTCTTATGAAAGAGGTTGATCGTTATAACGAAGAATATGTAACCAAGAATCGCGCATTCGGCGAACTTGGACATCCAGATTCACCATCTATCAATCTAGATCGCGTATCACACTTGATCACTTCATTGAAGCAAGAGGGTAATGCATGGATTGGTAAAGCAAAAATTCTTGAAACACCAATGGGTAAAATCGCCAAATCTCTTATGGAAGGCGGTGCAACTCTTGGTGTATCATCACGTGGCATGGGATCACTCAAAGAAGTGAACGGTGTCAACGTGGTTCAAGATGACTATTATCTAGCCACAGCGGCTGATATTGTAGCGGATCCTTCTGCTCCAGGTGCTTTTGTTCAAGGCATTATGGAAGGAAAGGAATGGGTTTGGGATAATGGCATTGTAAAAGAAATTGATGTCAATGCATATTATAATCAAATCAAAACCGCGAAGCAACGTCAAATTGATGAGATCTCATTGAAAATCTTTGAGAACTTCTTGTCAAAACTATAATTTTTATAAATAATATTACTTCTTCAGGAGTTTAAACAATGAGTAAGACATTATCAGAATCCGCTGCAGAAATCCTTCAAGCATCAATGAATGCACAAAAAGAGCCAGCAGCAAAACTACCAGCAGAGATGGATGATCTCGGCGGTCAAACACCAACAACTGCGCCAACAGATATCGGCAAGAAAGCTGCTGATGCTGTGTCTCCTGCTGCAAAGCCAGCAACAAAGGGTGACGCAAAGGTTGCAAAGACTCAGGCTATGGAAGAAACAGAAGTCGATGAGACAACAGAAGTTGTTGCAGAAGTAACAGAAGAGCCAGCAACTGAAGAAGTTGTTGCTGAAGAAGAAGTTACTACTGAAGAACTCGTCGACGAAGCCATGATGTCTAAGAAAGACGAAGAAGAAGATGAAGACGAAGAAGATGAGAAGGCAATGAAAGAAGCCTATAAGAATGACATGAAGAAAAAGCATGCCAAGTCTATGGCTGAAGATGTTGACGCTCTCTTCAACGGCGAATCTCTATCTGAAGAATTCCGCTCAAAAGCAACAACAATCTTCGAAGCAGCAGTCAATGCTCGCATTGATTCAATCCTAGAAGATATCATGACAGAGAACGAAACTGTTCTCGAAGAAGCTGTATCAGCAATCAAGACAGATCTTGCTGAGCAGGTTGATGAGTATCTCAACTATGTCGTTGAGCAATGGGTCGAAGAAAATCAAGTTGCAATTGAGACAGGTCTACGTGCAGAACTCGTTGATGATTTCATCAGCGGTCTCAAGAACCTATTCTCTGAGCACTATATCGAAATCCCAGAAGAAAAGGTCGATGTTGCAGAAGAACTCGCACAACGTGTTGCTGCTCTTGAAGAAGCAGTAACAACTGCTGCTACAGAAAAGGCAGTAATTGTTGAAGAACTAAATGCAGCAAAGAAAAACGAAGCAATTCGCAAGATTTGTGAAGGTCTAACCGAAGTACAAATCGGCAAAATGAA
>Ga0078894_10003616_pt1 | contig 11739 bp, 2 predicted proteins | sample LauGreSu1BDMLBSD_2_FD_67506 | JGI IMG/M metagenome (GOLD analysis project Ga0078894, IMG submission 67506) | Freshwater lake microbial communities from Lake Michigan, USA - Su13.BD.MLB.SD (version 4) (version 4) | ecosystem: Environmental > Aquatic > Freshwater > Lake | place: Lake Michigan, USA... | reverse complement strand
GTGGGTGTGGGTGGGTGTGGGTGTGGGTGTGGGTGTGGGCGTGGGCGTGGGCGTGGGCGTGGGCGTGGGCGTGGGTGTGGCGTCATTTGTAAATAAATATTCGGTCCGAAATGTATCCGGTAATAAAACAGTATCGTCATCTGATTCATAATATGGTATATAATTATTGTTCGACGCGTCCATCTCCATAAGAACTGGTTGTTGTCTCTTATAAGAGAAATTATCATACATGACTCGGTTTTTGTTGTTTAAAAACCGGAGTTTTGATTGGATTGTGTCATACGTGTCATGAAAGTAATTGAATACAAGACAAACCGTTCTCTCGTTCGTCGCATTTACAATTCCATTGATGTCGCTGATTCGACTATCGATAAGAAGTAGTCTCATCGTCGTGGTGCTTGTCATGATGGTTTGCGTTATGTTTTTATCGAACTTGTATGTTATTATAGATATTACGCTACTATACTAACATAAGAATATTCTTCTTCGGCCTCATTCATTCATTCATTCGGACTCGCGCAACCCGCTCCTTCAGCTCTTGTATATCTCTCGCAAGGATGGCAAACATCGACCGATAGTCCACCGATTGCAGTTCTGTTTCATGGTCTTTCGTCCCGTAGATGAGTTCGGGGTATTTTTCCTGCACTTCGTGTGCAATGAATCCGTACTCGTATTTGTTCGCGAGGGTATTCCAGTAATAAGCCCCCCGTAATTCCGTCATTGTCGGTGCATCGCGAATATCGCGCACATTTGCCTTAATTCTGTAATCACTCACATTATTTACACCAATACATCGAATACTGCCACTCACATCCAGTGCAAATGCGCCGTCTGGCGCCGGTTTCCCTATCGCAACCCGACCTTCATAATAAATACTTCCCGTACTGCCAGTATTGGCCAGGTTTCCTCCTTGTTCCGCGGGATAGGTATAATACTTCCAAATCGCGTATTCTCCAGTCGGTCCCGTTGCGCCCGTTGCACCCGTTGCCCCCTGTGTCGTGTATGCGCCGTGTGGACCTGTGGCTGCCATGGTCGACGCGGATGGACCCGTGGGACCGACGAAATCCACAATACCTGGAATACCGCGTGGACCCGTTGGCCCGGTATCCCCGTCTGGACCGGTGGGTCCAGTTGCGCCGGCTTCCGTTGCTATTCCAGGCGGTCCCTTCGGGCCTCGGATACCCGTATGCCCAGTTACACCGTCCGGACCCGTTCGCCCATCTTCTCCTGTGGCGCCGGTATGTCCATTGGGGCCGGTTGCGCCTATCATGCCTTGTGTGCCTGTTGCGCCGTCGAAGGCCGCAGCTGGACCCGTCGCGCCCGTCGCACCATTTGTTGCATTCGTACCTGGGAATCCGCGGGGCCCGGTGCTTCCACGCGGCGCATTCCCGTAGTTGCCTTCTACGAGGACATCAAATAATCCGATTCCGCTCAACTTGTATTCATTCAGGGAGAGAGGAATCCCAATAAGCGACCCGCTATACACACGGTAGGCTGTATTACGAATACGTATCACCGTTACGATATTCTGCGATCCATCGGCTTCCGTGATTACACCGCTTCCCGTTGCGCCTGTGCTTATATATTGCTTATTATCGCCCGCGCGATTCCCCGTAATCTGAAACGGTGTATTATTCGGAATATCTATGTAAAATGCCTTGGTTGCATCTGTATCTGTTGTTAGATTCGAGACTACGGTCGTGTTGCCGCCCCCGCCCCCGCCAATCGTCGGTGTATACACATCCACTCCACCCGTCAGTCGGTTGACATCCGTCGGTCGTATCGCCGTATTCAGTGCCACTAAATCACCCGGCGTCATCGTGGTTATTGTCAGTCCCGCAATCCCCGCCGCCACATTTGCCGCATTTCGCCGAAGTTGCGACTTCTGGACCGTCGTAAACGTGATTCCCGTCAAAGTCGCCCCTGTTATCAGTGTGTTCGAGAGATTTGTTGTGCTTGTTATGGTGGCATTCGCCAGATTTACATTTGACAAATCCATATTCGTCAGGTTTGTAGCAGAGAGGTTGCATGCGGGACCTACAATAAACCCACCACGCAATTGGAAGTTGGCCGGAAGGGTCAGGGCGCCGGCGGCGGCGGCGGCCGGAGAAACTATTTGTCCGGAAATGACGCCCGCCAGGGTCGCGCTCGTGAAATTGGCGCCGGAGATATCCGCAGCAGTGAGTGTGGCGTTTGTCAGGTTTGCGCTGGTAAAATTGGCGCTTGTAAGCGTAGTGTTCGAGAGATTGATTCCAGTGAGTGTTTGATTCGAGAGAATGACGGTGGGGCCGACAATGAACCCACCGCGAATCGTATAATTCGCTGCGGTGGTTGTTCCTGCGAATGTGGGCATGGTCGGTGTCGCGGCGATGAGACCGCCCCGACTGATTATATTTGTAAATGTTGCATTCGTGAAATTCGCGCTGTTGACATTATTGTTCGCAAAGGTCGCGCCAGTGAAATTGGCGCCGGACAGGTCACAGCTTCGTAAATTGATACCGGAAAGGTCGATTGAACCGACGGAGAGGTCGGCTGACCTGGCGACGGCCGTAGGACCGAGGAGGTATCCATTCCGGACGGCCCAACTGCCGCCACCGTCGCCTGCGCTTATTGTCGGGAGTGTGGCGGTGGAACCACCGGTGATTCCGCCACCCGTCGATATTACACCAGTGAGATTTGCACCAGAGAGGGTTGTACCAGATATATCTGCGCCGGTAAATGTGGCGTTTGTCAAGTTGGCGTTCGAGAGATTGGCTCTTGATATCGAGACACCAGTGAGTACAATACCTGCGAGGTTTGCAGAAACCAAGTTCACGGTGGGGGCTACAATACGCATATTGTACATTATGTAATTGGCAGGGAGGACTGCGAATCCGGAATTATACAACTCACCCGTTATCAAATTGGTTATATTGGTCGTTGATGTAATGACCAACCCATTCACATCCGCGCCATAAATGTTGATTCCAGAGAGGTCGACTCCGGTGAGGTTCGCGTTGACTAGTGATACAAGGGGGCCTACCATGAATCCGCCGCGCACAGCGTAGGCCGCACTCGGCATGGTTGCGCCAGCTCCCGCAGTTGCGTTCAATAAACCACCTGATTGTATTCTAGTTACGGTTGCACCTGAGAAATTGGCACCAGAGATATCACAATCACGGATGTTGAGACCGGTTAGGTCTATCCCGGACAAGTTTGCGCTGACGAGACGCACATTCGGTCCGATGATATGGCCGCCTCTCGCAGCATACGCCGCGGACGGAAGTGTGGCCGTCGCAAGTCCGGTGATTCCGCCAGTAAGAATACCCGTTATATTCGCGCCTGAGAGATTCGCTGTTGTAAGTGTTGCGTTACGCAGGCTCGTGTTTGTCATGTTTGCATTCTGGAAATCGGTGCTTGTAAGCACAATGCCGCTCATGTCTATGCCCGATAGGTCGGCACCCGCCAGGTTGACACCCGCGCCAATCATGAACCCGGTTCCGCTTGCACCGCCCGTATTTCGCACAATATACCCGGTTTTCAGGGTTGCTGTGGTTCCGCCAATAAGGCCGCCACTTCGGAGACCTGTCAGTGTGGTGGATGTGAAAATCGCACCTGAAATATCCGCATTCGCGAGGTTGGCGTTTGTGAAATTACTGCTTGTGAAATTCGTGCTTGTTAGTGTCACCCCGGACAAATCCACGCCGGTCAGGGTCGCGCTTTGAATCGAGAGACGCGGTCCGAAAATAAACCCATTGGTTGCTGTCGTGATTGTACGCGCGACATATCCCGCTGGGAGTGTCGCGGTAGTGACACCGATGAGACCGCCCTGAACCGTCATACTCGTCAATATTGCGCCAGTGAGGACAGTGTTTGTCAGCGTGGATGTTGTCACGTAAGCACCGGTCATTGTCGCGCTGGTGAGATTGGCATTCGTCAGATTGGTCGAACTAAAGAATGAGTTCGAGAGATTCGCGTTGGTCATGGTCGCGCCTGTGAAATTGGCGGATGTCATCACTACATTTGACGCGGTTGCATTTGTGAGGTTGGCGTTTGTGAGATTGGCCGACGTCATGGTCGAACTCGAAAGTACTGCACCCGATAAATCAATGCCGGTCATATTCACACTTGTAAGTGTGGACGAAGATAAGGCCGCGCCTGACGCGTTGACACCCGCGCCAATAATGTACCCATTCCGTGCGACATACCCCGTCGGCAAGGTTGCTGAAGTCAGGTTCGTAATACCGCCCGATTGAAGACGCGTAAGAATCGTAGACGCACCGCTTATATTTGTGTTGGTCATGACTGTGTTGGCCAGCGAGATTCCCGAGAGGTCCACGTTGGTCAGGACGGCGCTGGCGAGAGATACGCCTGGTCCCACAATAAATCCGCTTCGGATGACATAACCTGCGGGGATGGTTGCGGTCGCGGCATTGACGAGACCACCGGTTACAAGTCGCGTAAGTGTGGCGCCGGTGAAATCGACTGTCGCGATATTGGCGTTTGTCAGTATCACGTCCGTTAGATTCAATGTCGAGAGATTTGCGCCGGGGATGGAGACCCCATTTCCAAGAATGAACCCGCCGCGAACCACGTATCCGGTGGGCATGACGAGGGAGGATGACGCACCGCCTGTAACACCGCCACTCACGACGCCTGTCAAGGTTGTTTGCGAGAGATTGGTCGCGGAAATATCGACGGTGGTGAATGTTGCATTTGTAAACACGCACCCAGACAGGTCTGCGCCGGTGAGTTGGACGCCAGTGATGTCGATTCCCGAAAGGTCGGAAAGCACACCGCGGATGAAGACATACGGTCCAAGAATATATCCATTACGTGCAACATAACCCGTCGGAAGTGACGCTGTGTCGGTTCCGGTAATTGCGCCGGAGGAAAGGCGCGTAAATGTGGCGCCGGTGAAATTGGCGCCGGTCACGGTGGTCCCTGCAATCGATTGACCACTTAGGTCCGTATTCGAGAGATTGGCGTTCACGAGGTTGACATTCGGTCCGACAATGAAACCAGCGCGGACTACATAACCGGAGGGTAGGGTTGGCGCAGTGATGCCGCCCGCACCCGCACTCACTCCGCCAGTGATGATGCCCGTCAGGGTTGTCCCTGTGAATAACGCGCCAGAAATATCCGTATTTGTTAGCGTCGCGGTTGTCAGGTTAGACCCGGCGAAATTGGCGCCCACGAGAGATACACCGGAGAGGTCTATGTTTGTCAGGGTCGCGTTTTGCGTGATGATGCGCGGGCCGAAGAAGTAGCCGTAGGTGGCGCGGGCGACGTACACGGCGGAAGGGAGCGTTGCTGTATCGGTTCCCACGAGACCACCTCCACATATCATGGATGTCACCGTTGCGCCAGCGAGGTTTGTCCCTGTGATGTTTGTATTTGTAAATGTTGCGCCAGTGAGGTTTGCATTCGTCAGATTTGCGCCAGCAATGGTAAGACCAGTGAATAACTGCGATGATAATGTTGCACCGGAGAGGTCCACCGATGGGCCTACAATGAAATTATTGCGAATGACGTAATTACTTGACGGCAGGGTTGCGAGTGTCGGATTGATGAGGCTGCCAGAGACTAAGTTCGTCACGGTTGCACCCGAGAGATTCGCGCCGGAAATGTCGACACCTGCGATTGAAACCGAGGTGAGGTCCGTATTCGAGAGATTCGCGCTGCGTAATATGACGGACGGACCCACAATGAATCCATTTCGCGCGACATATCCGGTGGGAAGTGTGGCAGTCGCGAGGTCCACGAGGGAACCGGTGATGACTCGTGTCAATGTGGCGCCCGTGATGACCGCGTTTGTCATAGTTGAACCAGTTATCGTCACACCCGATAAATCGATTCCTGTTGCGACTGCGCTCGTAAGGTTGACGTTGGGGCCAACAATGAATCCGTTGCGAATGAAATAACCGGCGGGAAGTGTCGTGACGGTTGCGCCGGCGGTGATGCCGCCAGAGAGGACACCCGTGAGTGTTGTGTTGGTGAAGATGGTGGATGCGACATTCGTATTCGTGAGAACCGCATTTGTCAGGTTGGCGCCGGAGAGGTCGACGCCCGATAGGTCCACGCCACTGAGGTCTTGGTTCGAGAGATTGGCGCCGCGAAGGACGACCCGTGGTCCGACAATGAAACCGTTTCGCGAGAAGTATCCGCTCGGGAGCGTGGCTGTATCTAGGCCAGTAAGACTTCCAGTTATAATCCCGGCGAGATTTGTGGATGCGCCGCTTATGTCCGTATTCGTGAAATTGGCGCCGGTGAGCGTGATTCCGCCGGAAAGGTCGATGTTTTGAAGCGTGAGCGACGAGAGATTGACGGAGGGGCCGACGATGGTGCCGGTGTTGCCGGTGCTTGCGCGTGCGAAATATCCGGTGGGGAGTCGGGTTGCGGCGGCGGCGGCGGTTCCACCTGTGAGTCCGAAACTGCGTAAACCCGTTACGGTTGCACCTGAGAGGTCAACGCCACTAATATCCATGTTGAACAGTGATGCATTCGTGAGGTTGGCGGATGTGAGGCGGGTTCGCGTGAGGTCGGCGATGCCTGCGCCGGAGATATCTAGGTTTGTTAAGGTAGTGTTCGAGAGATTGACGGCGGGGCCGACGATGACTGAATTATTGTATAGAATATAACCGGTGGGGAGTACTGCGAAGCTTGCATTACGCAGATTACCAGAGACAAGATTCGTCAAGTTGGCGCCGCTTAGGTCGGTTCCCGAGAGGTCTGTTCCTGCGATGGATATACCCGAGAGGTCAACGGAGGAAAGTGCCGACCCGACGAGCGATACATTGGGGCCGACGATGACGCCATTACGGAATACATATCCGGCGGGGAGGGTCGCGGTGGTGGTGCTGGTGAGGGCGGCGGTGCGCATATTGGTCAGGGTTGCGCCGGTGAAGATGGCACCCGATACATCGGAGTTGGTCAAGAGGATACCCGAGAGGTCGGCATTGGTCAGGTTGGCGCTGGTGATACGGACATTATTTCCGAAGATGGCGCCTCCGCGGCCGATGTATCCTGGAGGGAGAGTGGCGGTGGCGAGTCCGATGACGCCGCGCGAGAGAATATTTGCGAAGGTTGCGCCGGGGAAGGTCGCGCCGGATAAATCGCTGGAAACGAATATTGCATTGGTTAAGTTGGTGAGGTTCATGGTGGCGCCGTAGAGTGACACATTGGTGAAATTGGCGCCGGAAAGGTCGGCACCGAAATAGTTGGCGGAGGTTGTTGTGAGGGTGGTGGTGATGCTGCCGCTGCCATAGTTTGCATTATCGGATGCTTGGGTTGCAGTGATGGTGCTGGTGCCGAATCCTGTGATAGTAACGGTGGTACCGGCGATGGTGGCGACGTTGAGGTTACTGCTTGTATACGAAAACGCACCGGTGCTATTACTGGTGGGCGCGGTGAGTTGGAATGGGGCAGCGGTGGTTGCTTTGGTGATATTGGGGAAGTTGGAGATCGTGGGGGGTGGGTATAATACTATCATGGCAATACCGCTGGAATTAATGCCATCGCCACCATATAATGCATATGAATTGCCATTTATCGTGGTACTAGTTAATTTAGTGTATGTATTATTCGTCTCTCGACGATAGATGTATGTGCCATAGTTCACATAGGTAACTCCGGATATGGTAACTGGCTCTCCTTCATCACAAGCAATAATATAATTTATATCCGTTACGAAAGGAACTGTTGCAGTAGATGTTACATCAAGCGTTGTGACATAGTCTGGAATAATAATACGTAATGTTTTATTGCTTGGTATTGACGGGTTGAATTGTTGTAGATCTTTTGTTTGTGATATTGTAAACACATTATTATTTAGAGTTGTTAAATTAGCTCGACGGCGATTTTCCTTTTTACGGAATATATTATATCGGTCCATATCTGTGTAATACGAATATGACATATCGTATGTAGTTGCACTGGATATTATAGCAGCGAAAGCATATATAGTAAAATATACAGTAACAACTCCGGTACTTATATTGCCGCCTGCGTATTCTCCCCATGATACAATACTAGTATCTCTTTTGTGCGCAGCGAACGCCAGTTCACTCGAATATACTGCGATAACATTAGAATTTAAACTTCCCGATACAGCACTTGAATTACCACCACTGGATGAGGTTGTTGGCCAGGTAATAAGGCTTCCATCACTTTTTAAAGCTGCATAATTGCTTTGGTTCGAGTATATTGACACTACATCTGAACTGAGATTTGATGGTACTGGAACGATACCAGAGTATGACGCACCCCACGCGACAACACTACCATCTACTTTTAAAGCTGCGAATGAAACCATAGTTGAATTTACTGCGACGACACCGGAAGATAAACTTGCGGCTACTGTACTTGAATCGCCACCACTACCTGACGACCCCCAAGTTATAACACTTCCATTGGATTTTAAAGCTGCGAATGCATTGTGATTTGCATATACTGTGATAACACCAGAAGATAAACTTGCAGCCACTGAACTTAAATCACCAATAATATAGGACGACCCCCATGTTATAACACTTCCATTGGCTTTTAAAGCCGCAAATGCACTTGCAGATGAATATACTGCGACGACACCAGAAGATAAACTTGCAGCCACTGTACTTGAATCGCCACCACCATTGGACAGCCCCCATGTTATAACACTTCCATCGTTCTTTAGAGCTGCGAATGCCTCATTATTTGGATATACTGCGACTACACCAGAAGATAAACTTGCGGCTACTGTACTTGAATCGCCACCTCGGGTGGGTTCCCCCCAGGTTATAACACTTCCATTAGCTTTTAGAGCTGCGAATGCACTGTGATTTGCATATACTGTGATAACACCAGAAGATAAACTTGCGGCTACTGTACTTGAATCGCCACCACTATATGACGACCCCCAGGTTATAACACTTCCATTAGCTTTTAAAGCGGCGAATGCACCGTTAGTTGAATATACTGTGATAACACCAGAAGATAAACTTGCGGCTACTGTACTTGAATTGCCACCACTATCTGACGCCCCCCAGGTTATAACACTTCCATCGGTTTTTAGAGCTGCGAAGGAATCAGAAGTAGAAGACACCGCGACAACCCCAGAAGTCAAACTCGCAGCGACATTAGTTGTACTTCCACCATATCGGGAATCACTCCATGCGGTAACACTGCCTGTCGCAAAACCTTTCGTGGAATATTCCCGAATATTGTACTTACGTATAAACAACACCCCCCGGTACTCCTCAATCGCCTCCGTGAAATACACGGTTTTCAGGTTCACTCCTGCATGAGTTTCAAGGAACCAGTCTCCTCCCAGCGAGGCTGCGCCCGTGTCATCGGTGGATGCGCGGATGGTGACGCCTGTCTGCGCGCTCAGCGTGTCGATGATGTACTTCCAGTCGGGGTTGGAGTAAAGCGCGCATGCCATCATGTCGAAATACGCGGCGTTGATTTCCGGTGTTGTCTGGCACCACGTGATGAGGTCGCGCAATGGCGCCCATGATGCGAGTTCGGGGTCGCGGTCGGTTATGCCTGAAACGATACTACTGATCGGTGTGTTGTCCGCAGCAGCAGCGACTAAATTATAAAAGGGCCGATTGTAATTATGCTGAAGTAGACCGATGCATCGTTGCGGGGGTGTATCGCTAACGACACACTCCGCCTCTGCCGCTGCCTCTTCCGCCGTCACGATTCGCCCCTTAATATCCTCTACGGTGTCTGTGTAATAGTCGAATAATACCGGAATACATATATTGGTGTCGACTGCGACGAGGATGGTTTCGTAGTCTTGGACTCTTTTGTCAATTAAGAGTATATTTTTTGGCATTCCTCTATTCCTCCTTATATGAAGTACTGTTTTTTTGTTCACTCCGAAACCCATTTCCCTAACGGGAAACTCAATTTCTACATTAACAAAAAAAACGGTATTCTATTCAGGGAATCACACTATGACCTTTTTTTGTGAATGCAAGAATGGACGTCTCCCCGCCAGGAGACTGATGTCTGGAATGAATGGAAAATGACTTTTTTTGCCTCCGGAAAAATGGAGTTCCTCGTAAGAGGAACGGTTTTTGGAGGAGGCAAAAAAAATTGAAATGATTTTTCACCTACACTATCATTGACAGCTTCAAGCAACAAGTACAACTACCACCACGAATACAATCATGTTCTCCTTTCTCAGAACCGGCGACATCCACAATACCATCAGAGGTCTCACCAATCTCCCTGGACTCTTCACTGCGGACGGCGACAAAATCAAATATGCGCTCCTCAATCATTCGGCGGCGATGCGCAAAAATCTCGGCAACGGCGCTCCCATCTTCACGAATATCCGGCAATGGGAGGCGGAACTCGAGCAACGTGACATCGCCAATATCACGAGTGGACGTCTGCCTTCCATGGCCGAGAATGCGGCGGCGGCGGCGGCGGCGGCGGCGGCGGCGGCGGCGGCGACCACCCATTCATCGCTATTCACCGACAACACCCTCCGCATCGACAACGCCGCATTGGCCTTCATTATGGCTAAAGAACTCGCGTTTCTCAACCGAACCATCCAAATGATTTCACTCATCGCGGCCAGGTACCAAGAAGAACAAGATGACCTCCTGTGGGGTCGGGGTGGCAGCGGCGACGGCGGCGATCTCGAATCCGGTTGCGACGGCGCTGAATACGGTGGCGACGAAGCGGACGCAAATGAAGAAGAGTATTATGAAGACGACAGCGTGCCTACACCTGGATTACCTACATTGCTGCAGCGTTCGTGTTCGTCCTCATACCGCGGCACTGCGCCATCTACCAGTACAAACCAACTTTCGGCTACATTCCTCATTGCAAGCGGCCGCCTTCGTGAACGATTCAATTCACTATGTGAGCTTACTGGAACCGGTGGCGCCGTCCTCGTGAATGGAATGACGTCAATGGACCGCCCTCACAATGCGGTGAATCTGGAAAAACAACTCACTGCGCAATCTCTCGTTATCGCAAATATCTTCCTTCATTTCGAGGCATTCGACGCCGAACATCGCGACCCAGTTGTCATGGTATTCCTAGAGTTGCGCGACATCTCTGTATCGGCCTGGCAGATTATGTCGATGTTTGCGTTCTCCAACCTCTTTCGGTTGACACAGGGAACCGAGTTCGCCATACAGTATCAACCTGAGGATGCGATATTCTCACAGGGGCGCGATTACTGTCTGCCACGACAATCGGTGGCGGTGGCGACGGTGGTGGGGTCGGTGGCGGAGGCGGCGGTGGCGGCGGAAGATGCCGGAGGGGAAGCGGATGCAGAGGCGAAGGCTTGGGCGGATATGGAGGCAATCGAGTACGACTAATATTCATCCACGATTCGAATTACATGATAAAACGGTAAGTAAGTGTAATAAAAAAGGTATGTGTTGTGTCGACTAACACTTTTTTTATTACACGTGGCGATGGAATCACACGCTGTCCGCAAATAGTTTGGGTTCAGCGTAGAACCGGAAATTGTCATAGTCCGTGTAGACATCCCGACTCACGCTGTCTTTGAATGTGTCGTACTCCAAAATGACACCCGCGCATTGAACGCATGCCGTGATGTTTTGCCGGTCCGTCACGTACAAGTTGCGGTAGTGGATTTGAATGTCCCACTTTTCATCACCTATCCAGTCCTGCTCCTCGTTCGTTTTCGTGTGTACCTGAATGAGCGGTTCGTCTTCTCTATCATAGTACCCGGTATATTCGGCCATCCCGATGACTTGGCCGCCATGTGGTTTCGAAGTGATGAAGCAC
>Ga0078894_10003615_pt1 | contig 11740 bp, 8 predicted proteins | sample LauGreSu1BDMLBSD_2_FD_67506 | JGI IMG/M metagenome (GOLD analysis project Ga0078894, IMG submission 67506) | Freshwater lake microbial communities from Lake Michigan, USA - Su13.BD.MLB.SD (version 4) (version 4) | ecosystem: Environmental > Aquatic > Freshwater > Lake | place: Lake Michigan, USA... | reverse complement strand
GCTTCATCATCCTCAGCGCCTTCGGCAGCTACCAGACCTTCCACTACGCGGAGTCGAACGCGTTCTGCGGTCAGGTCTGCCACGAGGCGATGAACCCCGAGTGGGTCACGTACCAGCGGGGGGCACACGCGCGCGTCGCCTGCGTCGAGTGCCACGTCGGCGCGGGCGCCGAGTGGTTCATCAAGGCCAAACTCAACGGGGCCCACCAGCTGCTCAGCTACACCCTCGACACCTACGAGCGGCCGATCGCGACCCCGGTCCGCAACCTCCGTCCGGCGCAGGACACCTGCGAGCAGTGCCATTGGCCCGAGAAGTTCTCCGGCAACGTCGAGCGCGTATTCAACCACTACCTCTCCGACCGCCGGACCAGCGCCTACACGGCCCGCTTCCTGATGCACGTGAACACCAACGTCCCCGGGCACCCGCCCGGCGGCATTCACTGGCACGTCAGCCGCGACGAGCGCGTCGAGTATTACGCCACCGACGAGCAGCGGCAGACCATCCCGTGGATGCGGGTCGTCAACCAACGCGACGGCACCACGCGGGTGTTCCGCACCGACGAATTCAAGGGCGAGCCGCCCGTGGACCAAATCCGGGTGATGGACTGCATCGATTGCCACAACCGCCCGGCCCACGCCTTCCCGACCGCCAACGACGCGGTCGAGGCGGCCCTCCACGCGGGCACGCTCACGCGGGAGCTCCCCAACATCAAACGGGTCGCCGTCCAGGCGATGACCCAGCCGACCATCACGCAGGACGCGGAGGCGCCACAGCGGATCGCCGACTTCCTCCGCGCCAAGTACGCCGAGGATGCCCAGCGCGCGGCGGTCCCCAGGGCGATCGCGGCGGTGCAGGAGATCCACGCGCGGACGATGTTTCCCGAGCGCCAAGCCGACTGGCGCGTGTACCCCGACAACATCGGTCACAAGGACTGGCCCGGCTGCTTCCGGTGCCACGACGACAAGCACAAGGACGCGCAGGGCCGCAAGGTGAGGGCGAGCGACTGCAGCTCCTGCCACACGCTGCTCGCTCAAGGCAGCGGCCCGCAGCTGGAGCTGCTCAATGCGCGGGGACTGGACTTCAAGCACCCCGGCGGCGACCTCGACCCGGAGCTCTCGTGCGTGGACTGCCACAACGGCGGCGTCCAGAAGTGAGCGGCGCGCCTACTCCACGACAAACCGGAAGCCGATCTCGGGGGAGCGCGTGGACTTGGGCACTTGGACCAGCGGCAACTCCGCGGCGCCCTCGGGCGTGAGGTAACTGCCGCCCGCGGCGAGGGCCTGCGGCTCATCGCCCGCGGCCAGCCACTCCGCCACGTTGCCGAGGAGGTCGCTGAACTCCGGTGTTCCGCTCCTCACCTCGGGTACGGCCCGCGTCAGGGCGAGCCCCTTGCCGGCGAGGCGGGGCGCGCCTCGCTGTTCCCGGAGCGCGGCGCGGTGCTCGGCCTCGTCAGGCAGGCGGACGGTCCGCCCCAGCACCAGCGAGGCCCGCAGGCAGAACTCGACCGCCTCGGTCCAGCTCACGCTCTCGACGGGGAAGAACGGACCCTGGCGCTGGCTGGGGTTGTGGTTCATCACGCGCTCGTAGAGGCGCTGGGGCACCTCGGAGGCCAGCAGGCGGCGGTCCGGCGCGCCGGGCAGCGGGGCGAGCCGCTCAAGCAGGCCGTCCTGGAGGGCGGTGAGCTCGGCGGCGGGACGGTCGAGGAAGACGAGGCGGCGGCGGAGCTCGGGGTCGAGGCGGCGGCTGAGAGGGAACTCGGCGCGGGCGGCGTCGAGGCGGGCGAGCGCGGCACGCACGGCGGCGAGCGCGGCGGGGAAACGGCGTTCGCGGAGGGCGGCGGCGGCGGCGCCCGCCTCCCGGGCGGCCTCGGCCACCACCGCGGCGGAGGCGGCGCCCTGCCGGCGGGCGTCGAGTTCCGCGGGCAGGTCCCTCGCCGCGAGGCGGCTGCGGGGAAAGGCGGTGTTGAGCTCCGCCTGCGCGTCACGGGCAGCGGACCACAGGGGCGTGGCGGCGGCGAAGTCGCCCCGGCCCTCGGCGGCCTCCGCCTGCGCCCGCAGGCCGGCCATGCGCTCGCCGAGCGGCTGGGCCTCGATCGTGGCGAGGGCCGTGGTGATCCGTTCGAGGGCGCCCCAGTCGACGTAACGGGAGGTGGGCTCGCGCTCGTGGATCGCCTGCTGTGCCTCACGCCACGCGCCATAGGCGCGGGTGGCGGCCGCCCAGTCGCGCGCAGCCTCGGCGGCCTCGGCGTCGCGCCGCGCCGCGAGGACCTCTTGGCGGAGCCCCAGCAGGACGGGATCCTCGGGGGGCGGCGGCGGGACGCCGCGCGGGCCGGCGGCGGGAAGATCCGTCACCGGCGCGGGCGCGATCCGGGCGGGCTCGGGGAAGGCGGGGGCCGTGGTGGCGACCGCCGGGGGCCGCCGGGGCTGGTCGCGCCGCAGCCAGAACAGCAGCACGCCGGTGAAGACCAGCAGGAGCAGCGCGGCGAGCGGGCCGACGAACGGCGCGAAGCGTTCCCACCATTCGCCGCGCTCGCGGAGGGCGGAGTTGCGGACGGACTCCCGCGCGTCCGACAGCGAGGTGCGTTTCTCGAAGCCGGGCGGGGTCACGGGGTGGCGGCGGAGGACTGCAGCGCGCTCCGCAGGCGGGCGATCAGCTCGTTGTCGGCCGGGCGTTGGAGGCGCAGCAGGACCTCCTCGAGGAGGGCGCGGGGCGGGCGCGCCTGGGTCAGCACCTTCTCGAGGGCGGCGGTCAGGGCGGCGCGATCGCCCGCCTCGAGCTCGAAGCGCACCAGCTCGGCGCGCGAGTCCTCGTTGAGGGAGTCGATCTCGCAGATCCGGCGCAGCAGCGGCAGGGCGGCCGCCGCGCCACCGGCGCGCCGGACCTCGCGGGCGACGAGCAACCCTTCCCAGCCCAGGGGCGGGAAACGGTCGGCGAGCTGCTTCAGCTCGGTGGCGCCCTCGAGCCGCTGGCCGGCGCCGAAGAGCGCAGCCGCGCGCAGGCCGGCCCACAAGGGAGGCCGCGGGACCACGGGCGCGGGCGCCTCCGCCGCGTCGCCGGCGGTCGCCGCGCCGGCCTTCGTACCCTCGCCGGCCTTCGCGCCATCGCCGGCGGGAGCCTTCGCCGCCACCGGGGCGGGCGCGGGCCGGGCTGGGCGTTCGGGCGGGAGGAGGATCTCGAGGGCGCGCGGATAGTTGCCCGCCAACACCGCCGAAAGCCCCTGAAACATCCGGACGGCCTCGACGCGGTAGCCTTTCTCCTGGGCGAGGGCCATCACGCGCTCGAGGAGGGGCTCGTCGCCGATCTGGGCGGCGAAGCGGGCGAGCATCAGGATGGCCACCTGATCGCCGCCGAACATCGCGAGGTAGGAGGTGACCTCGCGCTCGCGGGCGGCCTGCTCGTTGGTGTCGATGTAGCCCTGCAGCAGGTCGAGGCGCGGACCGGCCGAGCGCGGGTCGTTGAACTGGCGCAGGAGGGCGAAGCGGCGCGCGGGCTCATACTTTCCGGCGCGGCGGTTGAGGCGGACGAGCTCGGCATACAGCTCGTCGCGCTTGCCGAAGCGGCCGATCTCGCGCTCGAGGCGCTGCAGCGCGGCGTCCTCCCTGCCCCGCTCCCACTCGCAGCGGGCCAGCACGATCTGCCCCTCGAGGGAGTTCTGGAGGCCCCACGCGTTGATCACCTCCTCGGCCTCACCGAAGCGGCCGTAATCGAAGTGCACCATCGCCTCCTGCAGGGCGATGAACTGGTGGGCGAGGTTGCCGTCGGGCACGACGGGCAGCATCCGCCGGGTGAGCTCGAGGATGCGCGTGAGCTGGCGGGCCTCGCGCATCCAGCCGAAGGTGAGCACCAGGTAGTCGAGATCGGGATCGTACGGCAGGCCGTCCGCCAGCACGTCGATGGCCCGCTGCGGCAGGCCGAAAATCTGGGCGAGCTGCGTGGCCACGGTACGGCGCACGGTCAGGTCGGTGCGGGCGTGGCGGAGGCCCGCGAGGAGGAGCTCGCGGCCGGCGAGGTAGTTCTTGCCCTCGATCTCGGCCACCCCGCGCGCGGCATAAAAGCGGCCGAGGGAGAGGCGGAAGGTATCCATCCGCACCGGCATAAAGGCGACCTGCCAGTAGGGCGCCGATTCCCACCCGCGCTGGTAACGGAGCAGCGACCAGATGGCGGCCGCCCCTAGGAGCCAGGCGGCGACCGCGGACACGCCGAGGAAGATCGCCAGCCGCCGCCAATAGAAATGGTAGAACGCCCCGTCGGACGTGCCGAGGCGCACCCACAGCTTGAAGCGGTGGGCGCGGTCGTTGGGATCGAAGATCTTCGCCTCTGCGCGCTCGATGGCCATTGGGTTGGGAACCACGGCGCGCCCGACACCCCGCCGCGCCCGCCGCAGTTGGCCCGGAAGTACGGTTAGCCCAGCGGCGAGTGCAAACTGAAACCGGCCGATCCCCGGACGGCGCGCTCCGCGGAGCGCCTAGTACATCGCAATCTTCCCGCGCTGGTTCAGGTCGCTGCCGCCGGCCGGCATCCGCTGGGTGTTCACCCAAAATCTGAGACCGAAGCCCGCGGTGTCGCCCCGGTACTTTTCGCCCAGGTGATCCGTGCGCATCAGCTCGACCGACTTGCGGCTCAGCCGGCGCACCGCCGCAGGCAACGCGCCCGCGGCGCGGGCGTCACGCGCGAAACGCGCCGGCGCCGTTCAGGAGCCGGCGGGGAGCAGGGCCTCGATCCGGTCCATAATCGCGTCCATCCGCGCGATCAGGGCGCGGTACGGCGCGGGAGTGGCGAGGTCGACCCCCGCACGCCGCACGAGCTCGTAAGGATGGTCGGAACCGCCGGCCTTGAGCAGGCCGAGGTAGGTGTCGACCGCGCCGGGCTCACCGGCGAGGATCCGGTTGGCGAACAGCTGCGCGGCCGCGATCGAGGTCGCGTACTGGTAGACGTAGAAACGGCTGTAGAAGTGCGGGATGTAGGCCCACTCGACCGTGACAAGGTCGTCGATCGTGAGCACACCCTCGGCGTGGCCGTGGTGCCGGCGCAACAGGTCACCGTAGAGCTGGCTCAGCCGCTGGCCGGACAAGGCGCCTCCCCGCTGGACGACCTCGTGCATCGCGAGCTCAAACTCGGCGAACATCGCCTGCCGGAAGAAGGTGCCGCGGAGGCCCTCCAGCGCGGAGCCGAGGAACGCGAGGCGCTCCCGGTCGCTGGTGGCGACGCGCAGCATGTGCTCGAGCAGCAGGGCCTCGTTCACGGTCGAGGCGATCTCGGCCGTGAAGATCGGGTAGTCCGCCGTGGGGGCGGGCTGGGCGCGGTTGGCGAGGACCGAGTGGATGCCGTGGCCCCACTCGTGGGCGAACGTGGTCAGCGACTCGTAGTCGCCGTTGTAGTTCATCAGCACGTAGGGGTGCGCGTCGTGCACGCGGCCGCTCATATAGGCGCCCGAGGTCTTGCCCGGACGCGGGTAGGCGTGCAGGTAGCGGCCGGCGAGCGCGTGGGCGAGATCGCGGCCGTAATCCGCCCCCAGCGGGGCGGCGGAAGCGAGCGTCAGGCGGCGCCCCTCGTCGAGGGGAAACGCCCGCTCCCCGGGCAGCATCGCCGGGTAGATGTCCCAGTACCGCAGGTCCTTGATCCCGAGCAGGCGGCCGCGCAGGCGGAAGTAGCGATGGAGGGTGGGTAGGCCAGCATTGGTCTCCGCGATGAGGGTGCGGTAAACCGCCTCCGGAATGGCGTCCGCGTGAAGGGCGGACGCGAGCGAGCTCGGGTGGCGCCGCACGCTGGCGTTGAACCAGTCGGCCTTCACCTGGGCGAACAGCGCCGCCCCGAAGGTTCGCTCGTACTCCCGCATCCGGCCCCAGAAGGCGCGGAACACAGCCTCGCGGTCTGACCGCGACGGCGCCGCGCGCCAACGCGTGTACCCCGCCTGGTCCAGCCGCGCCTCCGTGCCATCCGCCAAGCGGATCGTCGGCCAGGGCAGGTCCGCGTTCGCCAGCACCCCGTAAATCGAGCCGGCGGAGCCGGTGACCAAGGACGTGGCGGAGAGCACGGCCTCCGCCTCCGCGCCCAAGGTGTGGGGCGCGCCGCGCAGGATCTCCCGGAGCGGAAAGCGATGGGGGGCGAGCCGGGGCTCCGCCGCGAGGTAGGCTTCGATCCGCTCCGCGCCCAGCGCGAGCAGCTCCGGCCGCAGGTAGCTCACGGTCCGGCTAAACTGGCTGCCGAGCAGGCCCATCTCCTGCCGGCGCTCCAGCGGTGGGGCGAGCCGAGTATCCTCGTCCGCCTGAAGCGAGGCGTACGAGTAGAGGCGGATGAGTTCCCGAGTCCGCTGCTCGATCGCCACCAAGGCCTCGAGGAGCACGCCGGGCCCCTCGCCAAGGCGGCCCGCAAACGCGCCGAGGGCCGGCAATTCCGCCGCCAGCCGGTCCTTGGCCGCCCGCCACGCCGCCTCGTCGCGATACAGCGGGGTGAGGTCCCAGACGGCAAGCGGGTCATCGGCCGCCGGCGCCGCGGGGGCGGAAGCGGCGGGAGCGGGCGTGACGTTCAGGGCGGCGGCCAAGACGGCCGCCGCCGCGCGGGACGGCAGGAAGGACATCTGGCCGAAGGAGCCCGGGAGCGGGACCGCGTCAATCCCCGCCGGGGATTTTCTTGAGCTCGGCGCCCGCTGCGGCCTTGCTGCCGGCCTTATGCGCGTCTTCCGAATGCTCCTGCCGCTGCTGTTGGCGCTGGCCGGGGCCCGGGGCGCGGCGGTGCCGGATCTAGCCCGGTTCGTCGACGGCGCGCTACGCCGGGCCTCCGCGGCGGGGCCCGAGCTGGAGCAGGCGGTCGCCGCCGCCCGGCCCATCCTTCCCCGGATCGCGGCCGCCTCCTCGCCCGCCATCCCGGAGGCCGCCGGCAACCCCTGGCTCAGCCCCCATTCGCTGGGGCCCGGCATCGCGGACTACGCCCGCAACTCGGGCGGCGACACCCTCCACTTCGAGACCTTCATCGAATCCGCCCGCCGGATCGTCGCCAAGGGCCAAACGGCCAAGCGCACCCCGGACGCCACCAGCCGCTGGCTCGACGCCCAGGCCGCGCGCATCGAGGCCGCCCTCGCGGCGCTCGGCCCCACCCCCGCCCGACCCGCCCTCGCCGCGGCGGCGGCCGACCTGCGCGTCATCGCGCTCTTTGCCCGCTTCCACGCCCGCCGGCAGATCACCGCGATCCACTACAACCTCTTCCGCCGCCAGCTGAAGCTCACCGAGCTGATCGCCGCCACTTTCCAGGAACGGGACACGCTCAAGGTCTGGACGGACCTCGTCGAGGCTGCCGCCGCCGGTCCGGAACCGGGAAAGGACGACGCCCCCTCCCGGCGCGACCTCCTGCCCCATTGGCGCGAGGAACTCCGCCGGCTCGCGTCGAACGTCAAGGACCTCGAGGACCAGTGCTGCCCGCCGGACGAGTCGCTGAAACTCGACGACATCTGGCAACCCACCCTCGACGGCGACCGGAGCCCGCCCACCGTTGAGCACACCGCCCCGGCCACCGCGCCGGCCGGCCAGCCCCTCCGAATCGCCGCCCGGGTGACCGACCCCGCGGGCGTCCAGTACGTGCGCCTCCGGTTCCGGCGCGGCGCCGCGACCACCCAGTTCGCGATGCTCGATATGTCCACCGGCCCCGACGGCCGGCACCAGGCGGCCGTCCCCGCCGGCTTCGTCCTCGGCGGCCAGGAGATTCTCTATTTCATCGAGGTGATGGACAAGCGGGGCAACGGCGCGCATTGGCCGGATACCGACCAGGGTCCCCTGCACTACACCGTGCGGATCCAGCCCTAAAGGCGCCCCCGCGATGCGCCGCCCGCCCGCTGCTCCGCGAGTTTCCGGCGACCAGCTCCTGGGCGTGGCGGTGAGCCCCGTGACCTTTCCCGGCGCCGGACGTCCCCCGCCCCGATGAACCGCGCCCCGGCCCCCCCCGCCTCCCCGCTCCGCGCGTCGTGGTGGGTACTAGATCCCCGCGTCAGCCTACGCGCCCGGGCCGCGCTGCTCGCCGCGGCGGCCGGCGCGGCGCTCACCGCCCTCGGCGCGACGCTGGCGGCGGGCGCCCTCGAACGCGAACTCACCGCGCGGACCGGCGCCCAGCTCGAGGCTGCCGCCCAACAGCTCGCGGACCGGCTCGACCAGACCGTCGCGGAACACCTCCGCGTGCTGCGGACAGGCGCGGCCCTACGCGTGGTGCGGGCTCCGGCCGCCCCGGCCGAGAAACGCCAGGCCCTCCTCGACCTGCTCGACCCGCAGCCGGAACTGGCGTGGCTCGCCCTCGCCGACGTGCAGGGCCGGATCACGGCGGCGACCGCCCTCTTCCCGGAAGGCGCGGACGTCGCGCTGCAACCGTGGTTCCGCGGCGCGCGCGAACAGGCGTTCGCCAGCGACCCCCGCGAAAGCCCGGCCCTTCCGCCCCGGGCCAACCGCGAAGAATCTCTGGACGGCCCGCCTCGCGCCTTGGAGCTGGCGGTCCCCGTGGCCGACGCGGATGGCAACCCGGCCGGCGTCCTCGCGGCGGGCCTGCGTTGGGACTGGACGCGGGACGCCCTGCGCGCGGCCCTGCCCGAGCCGCTGCGGCGGGCGCGGATCGGCGCGACCGTCTACGCGGAGGCGGGCACGGTGCTCCTCGACGCGGAGGCTTCCGGCTGGAGCCAGCCGCCGGAGCTGCCGGCGCTACCCGAGGGCCGACGCTGGCGAGGACAATTCAACGAGACGGCCGCGGACGGCGCGGGATACCTCAGCGCGTTCGCGCGCAGCCGCGGTTTCCGCGACCACCGGGGGCTCGGATGGGTGACCGTCGCCCGGCAACCCGCGGCCGAGGCCCTCGCTCCCGCCCGGGCGCTGGGACAGCAAGTGGCCGCGACGGGGATCGCCCTGACCCTGCTCGCGGCGGGCGCCGCGTGGTTGGCCGCCAGCCGGATCTCGCGCCAACTGCGTTCCGTCGCCGCCGCGGCGGACCGGATTCGCGGCGGGGACGTGCTGGCGACGCTGCCTGGAACCGGCGGCGAGGAGGAGGTCGACCGGATGTGCCAGGCCGTCGGCCGCCTCGTCGAGACCCTGCGGCCCCCGCCCGACCTGAGCCCGCCGCCCGCGCCGCCCCCGCGGCCGCCGCGGACCGGCTTCCACGTCTAAGCCGGTAGCCGGGCCGGGCCGCGCCGTTTCGCGCGAGCCACGGCTCGACAGCGAGGGGGCGCGGGGCTTGCCTCGCACCACCCCCCGATGAAACGCCGCTCCTTCCTCTCCGGCCTCGCCGGCGCCACCGCCGCCCCGCTGCTCCCCCGCCTCGCCGCCGCCGCGCCCGCTCCGGTCGCGCTTGGCCTCGATAACTTCGCCGTCCGCGCGATGGGCTGGAAGGCCCCGGAACTCATCAAGTACGCGGCCGCGCAGAAGTGCGACGTGCTGCTCATCTCCGACCTCGACGCGGTGGGCCCCCTTGGGGACGAGGAACTGCGGGCGGTACGGCGCCAGGCCGACGCGGCCGGCATCGGCCTCTACGTCGGCAGCTGGAGCATCTGCCCCACGTCGAAAGCGTTCCGGCCCACCTGGGGTACCGCCGAGGAACACGTCCGCCTCGGCCTCCGCGTCGCGCGCGCCCTCGGCTCGCCCGTCTTCCGCGTCGTGCTCGGCAATATGGAAGACCGCAAGACCCCGGGCGGCATCCGCGCCCGGATGGCGGACACCCTCGCGGTGATCCGGGCCTGCCGCCGCGACATCCTCGCCTCCGGCGTGCGCCTCGCCCTCGAAAACCACGCGGGCGACCTCCATTCGTGGGAATTGCGGGCCCTCATCGACGAGGCCGGCCACGACCTCGTGGGCGCGAACCTCGACACCGGCAACGCCTTCTGGACCCTCGAGGACCCGATGGACGTGCTCGAGACCCTCGGCCCGGTGGCGCTCTGCTCGAGCCTGCGCGACGCGATGGTCTGGGAAGCGCCGGACGGCGCGACGATGCAGTGGACGGCGGCGGGCGAGGGCCTGCTGGACTGGCGCGCGATCGCGGACCGCTGGCGGGCGCTCTGCCCGCGGACGCCGGTGATTATCGAGACCATCTCGGGCAATCCGCGGACGTTCGCGTATCGTCAGCCCAGTTTCTGGGAGCATTACGACCGGCGGCCGGAGAAGCTGGCACGCTTCGAGGCACTCGCGAAGCGGGGCAAGCCGATCCCGGCCTTCAAGGCGCCGGCGGGGCCCGACGGCCGCGCGGCCACCCAGAATTTCCAGCGCGCGGAATTGGAGCGCTCCCTCGCTTACCTGCGCACCACCATCGGCCTCGGCGGCCGCGCCTGAACCTGCCCCTCCCATGCTGCGTCGTCACTTCCTTCACCAGTCCGCGGCCGCCGCGGCCGCCAGCTCCCTCGCGCCCGCCGTACACGCCGCCACCAAGGCCGGGCCGCGTCGCTTCCGCACCGTGCTGATCGGTTGCGGTTGGTGGGGGAACAACATCCTGCGCGAGGCGATGGCCAGCGGGGAATGCGAGATCGTCGGCCTCTGCGACGTCGATTCCCGGCAATTCGCCGCCACTCAGCGCAACGTTGCCGCCGGCACGGGCGACCAGCCGCGTGAGTTCAAGGATTACCGCGAATTGCTCGCCGCCACCAAGCCGGAGATCGCGATCATCGGCACCCCCGACCACTGGCACGCGCTGCCGACCATCGCCGCCGTGCGGGCCGGCGCCCACGTGTACGTGGAGAAGCCGATCGGCCACACCGTCCTCGAGGGCCGCGCGATGGTGAACGCCGCCCGCGCCGCCGGCCGGGTCGTCCAAGTCGGCACCCACCGCCGCATCTCCCCGCACAACCTCAGCGCGCGCGACTTCATCCGCTCCGGCCAGGCCGGCGACATCGGGATGGTCCGCTGCTTCGTCCACTACGCGGGCGGCCGCGACACGCCCCGGCCCACGGTCGAGGTGCCCCGCGAGCTGGACTGGGACCTCTGGTGCGGCCCGGCGCCGCTGCGGCCCTTCAACGGCGGCGACCCCCGCGAGAACACCGCCGGCAACCGCGGCGGGATCCATCCCCGCGGCTTCCGCAACTACCTCGACTACGCCAACGGCACCCTCGGGGACTGGGGCATCCACTGGCTCGACCAAGTCCTCTGGATCCTCGAGGAGAAGCACCCCCGCCGCATCTTCTCGAGCGGCGGCCGCCCCATCGCGGGCCCGGTCGTGAACACCGCCGCGGCGCAGACCACCGACGCCCCCGACCACCAGGTGGCCACGTACGCCTTCGACCGCCTCACCGTGCAGTGGGAGCACCGCCGCTTCGCCGGCAACGCCAACGAGAAGGGCGAGAACGTCGGCTGCTACTTCTACGGCACCAAGGGCGTGGTCCACCTCGGCTGGCAGCAGGGCTGGACCTTCCACCCCGCCAACGGCCGTGACCCCGCCGTCACCACGCCGGCCAGCCTGAACGCGCCCGACCACCAGAACATCCGCGAGCTCTGGGCCGACTTCCTCCGCGCCATCCGCACCGGCACCAAGCCGGCCGCGGACATCGGGGACGTCCACCTCGCCACCAATATGGCCCTACTCGGGATGGTCTCCCTCAAGGTCGGCCGCAGCCTCGAGTGGGATGGCGAGCGCGAGCGGGTGATCGGCGACGACGCCGCCCAGGCCCTGCTCCGCCGCGATTACCGCAAGGGCTGGGAATTCCCCTCCGCCTGAACCGGCCGCCCCCGCTTATGCCCCGCCCCGCCCCGCTCCTCGCCCTCCTGCTGCTCGCCGCCGCCGGCCTCCGCGC
>Ga0078894_10003614_pt1 | contig 11742 bp, 9 predicted proteins | sample LauGreSu1BDMLBSD_2_FD_67506 | JGI IMG/M metagenome (GOLD analysis project Ga0078894, IMG submission 67506) | Freshwater lake microbial communities from Lake Michigan, USA - Su13.BD.MLB.SD (version 4) (version 4) | ecosystem: Environmental > Aquatic > Freshwater > Lake | place: Lake Michigan, USA... | reverse complement strand
GGCGAGGAGATTTCCAGTTGAGAGTCGCAGTTGTCTGCAGAAACTAGCTCGGTTCATCCGGGAACCCCGCAAATAACTCGGCCGATACCTTGGCCCTTTGCTCGAAATGTGCGACACAATCAAACCCTTCGACAAATGAGGACTTAAACCCTTGAAACCATCCACCCTTCCTGGGAGCGAACCATTGACAAAACCTGCATTTGGCCTTTGGATGGTAGATAACATATTGTAGCGTTTGGGCACCCCTCAAGGTACGCCAATCCCGCCGTCAGGCAATCGAAAGCAACGCATGAGCTCCCAGGACAAAGCCCCATTTCAACTCTTTCACCTGGACACTTCCGATCAAGGGATCGTGCTGGAGCGCGCTTTGAAGAAGCGTCTTGAGGGGGCGAGTTGGGGGGAGATTCGCGAGTCGATTCGAAGGAGAAAGGTTCAAGTCAACGGCAACCTTTGCTTGGATCCGGTCCGCAAAGTCACGGCGAAGGACGTTGTGAAGCTATGGCGTGAATCGTTGCCCAAGCCGATTGAGGCTTCCGATATCCGAATCGTCCATGTGGATGATTTTTTGGTGGTGGTAGAGAAGCCGGCGGGCATTACGAGTGTCCGCCATTTCGAAGAGCGGAATCTTCCGGACAAGCGTCGACAGCTTCAGCCCACTCTCGAGGAGCTGCTTCCTTTGTCGCTTCTCCAGTACTTTCTTCGCAACTCGCGAGGCGAAAGACCAGCGAAGAAGCTTCCGAATTCCCCGAGTGAATTGAAAGACTGGCGACCGGAAGATCGTAAGAGCTTGGAATTAAAGCTTGAAAAGTTAAAAGTGATCGCAGTACACCGTCTGGATCGCGACACGAGTGGTTTGATGCTTTTTGCTCGTACTCAAGGTGTGGCTCGCTCGTTGATCGAGGCTTTCAAACACCACCGCGTGCTGCGTAAGTACCATGCGGTCGTGCATGGTTATCCGGAGGCGCAAAGCATCGATACGATTCTTGTGCGGAACCGGGGTGATGGTCATCGTGGCACGAAGCCTAAATCGGATGCTAGTCCCACAACAGATGCTAAGCCTGTTGTGGATGTCAGTTCTATAGTGGATTCCAGTTCAGCTATGGATGGTAAGTCTGCTGTTGATACCGAGTCGAGCGATACCGAATCGAGCGATACCGAATCGAGCGATACCGAGTCGGGCGGTGGTGGGAAGCAAGCGGATCCGACCGAGCAACGGGCCATTACGCACATTCGTCCGATCGAGAAGATTGGGCCGTATAGTCTGATCGAATGTCAGCTTGAAACAGGTCGAACGCATCAAATTCGGATCCATCTCTCTGAAGCGGGACACTTGTTATGCGGCGACGCAATCTACTGCAAGCTTGCGGACGGTAGGTTGGTTCAAGACCAAAGTGGGGCGCCGCGTCAGGCGTTGCATTCCGCGACTTTATCATTCCAACATCCGATCTCGGAAGAGAAACTCGAATTCAAAATGCCTTGGCCGGCAGACTTGCATCGTTGGCTGTCCTCGTTACGACAAATCCATTCGAAGCAATAATGCAGACCAGCTTGCAAATGCAAATGGGCTTGCGGGATTTGCTTTTGCAACTTGCTCGCTCCTGTGTTAGCCTTGAAGTTCCTATTCCCGACCTTGATCAGCTAATTAGTTTACTGTTTCGACCATTCAGATCTGCCGATCGCGATCTGCGTTTTTCCGTTTGAAATTCCTGTACCTTCGAAGCCGACCTTGCAATGTTACGTTACTGGACCGCCGGTGAATCCCACGGCAAAGCACTAATCGCCCTGATCGATGGATTTCCTGCTGGTCTTTCGATTGACGAGTCCTTCATCAATCACGAGCTTAAACTGCGACAGGGCGGATACGGTCGTGGGGGGCGTCAGAAACTTGAGCAAGACACCGTGGATATCTTGACCGGTGTATGGCAATCGAAAACGTTGGGCTCTCCGATAACGCTTCAAGTCGTCAACAACGACTACAAGCTTGAACGGCTCAAGGAGCTTGAGCGTCCGAGGCCTGGTCACGCGGACTTGACCGGAGCGATTAAGTACCTAGGCTCGATCCGAGGGATTCTTGAGCGTTCGAGTGCGCGGGAGACTGCTGTGCGAGTGGCAGCCGGAGCACTTGCTCGGCTTTTGCTCAGGGAGTTTGGAATTGAAACCATCGGTTATGTCGTCGAGCTTGGGGAGATGAACCTTGGATCGCAGGGAACTGCGAATCTTTCGATCGAGCAAACTCGTGCTCTTCGCGATCAGAGTTCGATTTATTCGGTTCAGCCTTCATCGGATCCTCAAGCCGAGAAGTACATCGATCAGATGGCTGAGGAAGGCGATACGTTGGGGGGAGTGATCGAAGTCCGAGTCGATGGGTTACCCTTTGGCCTCGGGACACATGCGCAGTGGGATCGCAAGCTTGATGGCAAACTTGCTCAAGCGGTGATGGCAGTTCAGGCCATTAAGGGTGTAGAGATTGGGCTTGGATTCGAAGCCGCTCGGCGTCGAGGATCTCAGGTTCATGATCCGATTCATCACGATCCTGCACAAAGTCATTTGCCACATCTCGGTTACGTTCGCCCTTCGAACAATGCAGGGGGGCTTGAAGGTGGGATGACCAACGGGCAGAGTTTGATTTTGCGAGCAGCGAAGAAGCCGATCAGTACTTTGCGAAAGCCGCTTGATTCGATCCGGATGGAGGACAAGCAGCCGCATCGAGCGAATTACGAGCGAAGCGATGTATGTGCGATTTCTGCGGCTGCGATCATCGTTGAGCATGTGGTTGCTTTCGAGATCGCTTCGGCGCTTGTCGAGAAGTTTGGAGGAGATAGCCTCATCGAGATGAAGGCTCGTTACGAGCTGTTCATGAAGCTTGCTCGCGAGCGCTAAAACTGAGCGATTTTCTCCTGTGTAGTGGGTTCCTTGGTTGAAATCGCACCGCCGTTTGCTTCCAATGGTGCGAGATCGCGCATCGCGATATTTCGAACCCACTACTATTGAGTTTCACTTATGCGCACCGTTTCCTCTCGCTGTGGCCGGCTTACCCAAAGGCCATATTCTGATTCTTTAAAGAGCAGGGTTCGCAATCGGATCGGATTAGCAGCGATCGCTTGGGGAGTGCTTGCTGTAGCAGTTCCCCAAATGCCATTGTCGGGTCATCGCGTTTTTGCGGATGGGCCGGCCGACAATAAAGTGGAAAACATTAGGCCGATTCCTCCGTTGGGGATTGAGGTTCCTGCTGAGGTGCGTGAATCGTTAGTTCAGGGACTGGCTTCTTTGCAGCAAGCGGTCGAGGAGTTGCGTAAAGATAAACATCCTCGCGTTCAAGCGTACTTACCGGACGTCGAAATTTTTTCGCGCGCTGTAGAGATTGCGTTGAATGAAAATGGTTTTTTCGAGATCGCTGATTTTGATCGCGCCAAGGAGTTGATCGCCGAGGGTTTGAGACGCAGCCAGGCCATTTCGAACGAACAGTTCAAAGCAGGCGTGCCGGTACCTTATTGGGCCAGTTTAGACTTAGCTACTGGACGCTTAACAGTTCGTGGGTTTCGATCCAAGCTTGATGGATCCGTGCAGCCGTATGGGGTGGTTGCGGGAAGTGGTGCGGCGTCGGGCCGTGCGGATGTTTGGTGCCGAGGGAGAAGCGAGAAGGGGCTGGAGTTGCAGTTTCTGTCGACTCGTATGAAGAGCCGCGATCCAATTCCATCGGACGGTGTGCTGATGATTCATCCGTTTGGACGTTATTGCAATGCGAATAAGCTAGCCGGTGAAATCGATACTATTGAAGCGATCGAGCATGCAGTGGCGCAGTACAACATCGATCCACAGCGCATTGCCATTCGAGGTTTCTCGATGGGTGGAGCTGCCGCTTGGCACCTTGCGGTTCACTATCCCGATCGTTGGTTTGCGGCTACACCGGGTGCAGGATTTTCCGAGACTCCGGAGTTCCTCAAGGTCTTTCAGTCGGAGGAGCTCAAACCTTATTGGTTCGAAGAGAAGCTATGGCAAATGTACGATTGTCCGGTCTGGGTACGAAATATTCGGATGTTGCCGACGATCGCTTACAGTGGTGAGATCGACAAGCAGAAGCAGGCGGCGGACATCATGGCGCACTCCAGTTGGAATCTTCCTAAGGAAGATCGTTTTGAATTGACCCATATTATCGCTCCAAATACAGCGCATTCGATTTCAGCAGAAGCCAAGCAGGAGATCGAGCGCAGATTGAAATTGCTTGATCCAGGAAGCGAACCGACTGAGCTACCCACAGATTTCACGTTTACAACAACGACGTTGCGGTACAACCGGGCGCATTGGATATCGATCGATGCATTGAAAGAGCATTGGGTTCCAACGAGTATTCGAGTGAATACCAGTTTGTATTTGGATAAGAAACTCACCGGTACGCAATCCTTTGGCATTCGAGTGGAACCCGATCCGGGAGTCACTCAGTTTACGATTGAATTGCCGGTCAAGGCATGGGAGCCAGCCCCCGTGATGCATGTGGAAATCTTCCAGGGGGGGAACCAGGTGGGTGAGGAATATGTGAAGCGAAGTTCCGATCGATCTTTTCGCGCTACGTTTCGGGCTGATGGATCGAAGTGGACATTGGTCTCTCCGGTCGAAGTCCCTTCGAAGGGGTTGCGTAAGCGTGCTGGGTTGCAAGGGCCTATCGATGATGCCCTATTGGGGCCATTTTTGTTTGTGAAGCCTTCGGCGCAAGGCTGGCACAGTGAAACCGATCAGTGGGTTCAATCGGAGTTCGATCGCGCGGTCAAAGAATGGCACCGTCAGATGCGTGGGGATGTTCGGATAAAGACTTCCGAGGAGCTGACGGCATCGGACATTCAAAATTACAACTTGATCCTTTGGGGTGATCCGAAAAGCAATCCGACGATTGCTAAGGTGCTCAATGTGGATGGAGTGTTAAGTGGAGAAGGCAAGTTGCCTATTGAGTGGAGTGAGGATTCAGTAGCGATAGGTCAGAACGCTAAGCGGTCATCCAAGGGTCATATTCCTTTGTTGGTGTATCCGAATCCGCTTGCACCAACTCGATATGTGGTCTTTAACAGCAGCTTTACCTATCGTGAGTACGACTATTTGAACAATGCAAGGCAGGTTCCGAAGTTGCCTGATTGGGCGGTGATCGATTTAGCAACACCGCCGAACGGTCGATGGCCGGGAGGAATTGCGGAAGCAGATTTCTTTGATGAGTCTTGGCAAGTTCGTCCGCCGCAAGTGCGGTGAGTTCATTCGGCTGAGGAATTACGTTCACTGCTTCCCGGAGAAGGGTTCGGTCGAGCGATTGACATCCTGTCGATGATAGCTTCGAAAACGGAGGACAAACAGATGTACGACCAGCGAGAGAAAGCCTTGAGGGATTACGAATGGGCGATTAGTGGGGCTTTGAGTGAAGGCCGAGAGGAAGGTCGTGAGGAAGGTCGTGAGGAAGGCCGTGAGGAAGGCCGTGAGGAAGGAAAGATTGCCGGGTATGAGGTTGGAAAGCTTGCGGGTGAGATCCAAGTACTTCAGAAATTACTTGGCGAATCGGTCTCACCTGATAGCGAGCTGTTTCCGCTTTCGATGAAATCTTTGTACGAGCAACGAAACGAGTTGCAATTAAGAATTCGGAACCGATAAGGGTGCTTATTCTTTTTCGACGTGGAACGTCGTCATAGATTTGACGATAGAGTAGTCGTCGGGGAAGGTGTGGAAGGCTTGGATGAGAAGTTGACGTTCTCGGGTTTCGATATGGATGAAGCTGATTGCGCCGAAAGGCATTCTGCCGCTTGAGTCAAACGAGTGGATCATTTCGTCGGGTGAGACGCATGATTGCAGTTGGTTTTGGAGCATCCAAAACATTTCGGCAGAGAAGTGTTCGAGTTCGAATTGCGAGCGGTATCTCAGGCCGCGTTTCCCTTCGAGTTCATCGGTGGATCGTCCGCGAAGTGGCAGGGAAAGGAGCTTGCGTTGTTGTGGAAGAGATTGCTGCTTGGAGCCGACGACTTCGGAGAGAGTAGCTCCGCGTGAGCCCGTGAAGGAGATCAGGTGGCCATCGCTGGTGATATCGATGCGGGCTCGATAGTTTGTTTTTTGAATTGTTCGTGATTGACAACTCAGAACCAATTCCGGGTGAATCGATCTGCCGAAGACACTGAAGACATGTTGCGATACCGTAGGTCGAATCGAAAGCACGGGATATTCTCTTGAGTGTCGCGAGGAGAAAAGTTTGGTGAAATCGAAACGAGCGTGGGTACGATTCGATCGTGACGAGGTTCGGATTATAACGGGTGGAGCGCATCGCAACCAAGGTCAACTTAGGTTGAACTGAAAGTCTTCGGGAAATGTGTAAAAATCATCAACTGGGTGTTGACATTCAGTTAGTTCGACCCACTTTACAGGGAGCCCCATTGAATAGTGCCCGAAGTTGCTTGCGACGCACAGCAGTCGATCGCCAAGCACAGCAGTTGATTGCGATGCACTGCAGTTGACCGCCAAGCACTGCAGTTGATCGCCATGCGGTGGGGGGATCTTGCCTTGCAAACAAAAAGCATGGCGTGAGCAGATTGCGAACAGTGATTACATAGAAGGTTTTTTATCAGATGTCTGAGCCATGCAAGTCAACGACGATTCGAGGGCGATCATGCACATTGTAATGGCGACCTCGGAAGCGATTCCGTTTGCCAAGACGGGTGGGTTGGCCGATGTCGTGGGTACTTTGCCATTGGAGTTGGTCAAGCTTGGGCATCATTGTTCGGTATTCTTGCCGGCGTATGCTTGCGTCAAAGAAGTACTGCAGGCCAGCCGTTCAGAGAATCGCCATTGGAGTATCAGCGAGGGGGTGGCAGAGATAACGATCGATCATGCCGGGATGGCTTGTACGGCGAAGATTCATCGAGTTCGATTCGATCCGCACGGAGTTGATTTTTATTTGGTCGATCAGCCGATGTTCTTCGATCGCCAAGGTCTTTATGGGGATTCTTCGGGAACTTTCGGGGACAACTCTGGGCGGTTTTGTTTCTTTTCGCGGGTGGTGGTCGAAGCGATAGAAAAGCTTGGGTTGGCAATCGATATCATTCATTGCCATGATTGGCAGACCGGTTTGATACCCGCTTATCATCGAACGAGGACGCATAACTGGAATTGGTACCACCATGCGGCATCGGTGATGACGATCCATAACATGGCTTACCAAGGTCGATTTTGGGGGCCGGACATGGCGCTTACGGGACTCGATGGACGCTATTTTAACTGGCAACAGATGGAGTTCTTCGGTGATTTGAATCTGCTGAAAACAGGTTTGGTTTTTTCTGACATGCTAACGACCGTTAGCCCGACTTATGCAAAAGAGATTCAGACACCGGCTTCTGGGTGCGGGCTCGATGGTGTTTTAAGAGCGCGTGCTGATCGTCTGATCGGGATCGTCAATGGAGTCGATTACGGCGTATGGGATCCGAGTGTCGACGAGTATTTGACAATGAAGTACACCGTCGAGAATTGGCGGGAGGGGAAGGGGGTTTGCAAGAGGCAATTGCAAGAATCCCTTGGATTGCCGATGCGACCTGAGGTGCCCATGATCGGCATCATCAGTCGTTTTGCCGAGCAGAAGGGCTGGGATTTGATCATTCAATTGATGCATTGGTGGGTCGATCATCAAGATGTTCAATGGGTGATTTTAGGTAGCGGCGAAGAGCGGTACAGCACACCGCTTGCCCAGTTACAAGCGCGTCGACCAGACCGAATCGCTTTGCAGTCTCGTTTCTCTGACTCCCTGGCGCATCGGATCGAAGCGGCCGCCGATTTGTTTTTGATGCCAAGCCAATACGAACCTTGTGGCCTAAACCAGCTTTATTCGCTTCGTTACGGCACGCTTCCGGTCGTACGGGCCACTGGCGGACTGGCTGATACGATTGCCGATGCGACCATTGAACGCATGTCGGAGCGAACAGCAACCGGTTTCTCGTTTGTCGATTATTCCCCAGAAGCCCTTGCGGATGCGACACTGCGGGCTTTGACGATTTTCCGCGAATCCCCGAATAAGTGGGGTGAAATTGTCGAAACCGGAATGCGTCAGGATTGGTCATGGAAGCGAAGTGCCGAAGCGATGCTGGATGTCTACCGACGGGCTCGCGAATTTGCAGCCATGGAAGGACGACTGTAGAATAAACGTTTGTAGACTAACGGCCTAAGACTGTAAGATAGAAGGCATACAAGCTGCAGGCGCTCCTCTTCCGCCGCTCGCTGCCGACTATCGATGCTCATTGTTTGGGCAACAACAGCCTCATCGAGCCATTGCTCGGTCACAACCTCGAGTGTGGGTTGGAGTCCTTGGAATGGTTCAGCAACAACAACGGAAGTAGGAGCGGACTTTCGATGAATCAGATGCGGTATGACTGGCTCAGCGATCGCTGGGTGATCTTTGCACCGAATCGTCTTTCCCGTCCTGATGATTTCGCAACTCCTCAGCCACCATCTACGGCAGCCCCTAAAGGGCCTTGTCCTTTTTGTCGAGGTTATGAGACGCAGACCCCAAGCCCTACGCTGGTCTTGCATGCGCGTGGAGTTGATCCCACGAGTGAAGATTGGCTGGTTCGTGTCGTCCCCAACAAGTTCCCCGCAGTGAGTCATAGTGAGTTCGATTTAGGAGAACCGGCCTCGACTCACTCCCCAACGAACCTTTTTCTCAAGCGGCACACGCAGGGAGCTCATGAAGTTTTCATCGAGTCGCCGAATCACGTAAGCAGCATCACGGAACTTCCGTTTGACCACGTGGCAGTGATTTACCAAGCTTACCAAGAACGATTGTTAGCTTATCGAAGACTCGGGACGATGCGGTACGGAGTGGTTTTCAAGAATTACGGAATGGATGCCGGAGCCTCGCTGCTTCATACGCACAGTCAGTTGATCTGTACCGATTTTCTTCCTAGCGATGTAAGCAAAGTCCAAAGGCGTATGCAGCAGTACATGGAGGAGCATCGTCGCTGTTACGTCTGTGATGTGATCGAGCAAGAAATACAGAATGAGGAGCGGATTGTCTCTCAAAGCGAGCATTTCGTCGCGTTGTGCCCTTTTGCATCGAGGCTGCCTTACAGTGTTTCCATCGTGCCTAAGCGTCATCAGAGCCAATTTGAGGCGAGTTCACAGGAACTGCGAGACGATCTTGCAAGGATAACCATGCGAGTCTTAGGTGCGATCGAAACCGAGCATCCGCGGGCGGCTTACAACACCATTTTGCAGACCGCACCTTTTGATCTGACTTCGCAAAATATCTTCCATTGGCGGATGAAAATTATCCCCAGGTTATGCAAAGTCGCCGGCTTCGAATGGAGCTCGGATTGCTTTATCAACACCGTTACCCCCGAGGAAGCGGCCTGCCGGTTGCGAGCCCGCTGTGAGGCTTCTGCACCCTGTCCGGTGCCCGTTCTTGGCGAAATCGGTAAACCTGTGTATAAAACAACCCTCGCAGATCGCGATTCGAACTCAATTTCTTCCTTGTCCGAAAGGTCCCGCAATGGCGGAATCCAGTAAAAAACCGGAACGAGCTGCCCCGGAAAGCACCTCCAAAGGGGACGATGTATTTAATATCGAACGCATCAGCCGATTGATCGAACTGATGAAAGAACACAATCTTGGCGAAATCGATCTTCGCCAAGAAGGCCAACGCATTCGGCTTTGCGGCGTAGGGCATGGCATGCCTATAGTCCAAGCTCCGATGTTTGCTCCGGGAATGATGCAAGCGGCTGCACCTGCACCGCTCACCGCCGCCCCTGCTGCGGCCTCAGCCGCCGCTGCTGCTCCAGCAGCCGATGCCGATGGTCCGCATATCGCCATCATCCGCTCACCCATGGTCGGGACTTTCTATTCGAAACCTAATCCGACGTCGAAAGACTTCGTGGAAGTCGGCTCGAACATTCAAAGCGACACCGTCATCTGCATCATTGAAGCGATGAAGGTCTTCAACGAAATCCCAGCTGAAACACGCGGGAAAGTCGTTCAAGTCCTAGCGCGTAACGAGGAAGCTGTCGATGTGGGCAAACCCCTCTTCAAAATCGATACTCGAGGTTAATTGCTCTCTATGTTCAGTCGCGTTCTGATCGCTAATCGTGGCGAAATCGCCTTGCGCGTTATCCGCGCTTGTAAAGAACTCGGGATCGAAACAGTCGCTATTTTCAGCGAAGCCGATCGCGGTTCTCAATACTTGGATTTGGCAGACCAAGCATTTTGCGTTGGCTCCGCAAAATCGATGGATAGCTACCTGCGAATCGATCGCGTGATCGCCGCCGCCGAACTTGGAAAAGCCGACGCGATTCACCCCGGATACGGGTTTCTCGCCGAAAATGCTCACTTCAACGAAGTCTGCCGCAGCTGTAACTTCGAATTCATCGGCCCATCTCCCGATGCAATGGAAAAGCTTGGCGATAAAAATACCGCTCGTGAAATGGCTATTGCCGCAAAAGTCCCGGTCGTTCCCGGAAGCGATGGGCTTATCGAAAGCGAAGAAGATGCGATCAATGCGGCTCGCAAGATCGGGTTCCCGGTTTTGATCAAAGCCACGGCCGGTGGCGGTGGAAAAGGAATGCGCGTTGCTGCCGACGAAGCGTCGTTGCAAGCAGCGGTTGTTCAAGCCCAGACGGAAGCGAAAGCCGCGTTCGGAAATCCCGGCGTTTACTTGGAAAAGTACATCGACCGGCCTAGGCACGTCGAAGTCCAAATCATCGCTGACCAGCACGGCAACGTCGTGCATCTTCACGAACGCGATTGCTCCGTTCAGCGTCGCCACCAGAAACTCATCGAAGAAAGCCCATCGCCACGGCTACCGGAAGCGACGCGCAAAGCGATGTGCGATGCGGCCGTGCGGATGGTTCGGCAAGCCAATTACTACAACGCGGCAACGGTCGAATTCATCGTCGATCAACAAGACAATTTCTACTTTATCGAAGTCAACGCGCGGATCCAAGTCGAGCATCCAGTGAGCGAAATGGTCTCCGGGATCGACTTGATCAAGACACAAATCCTAGTGGCCGCTGGAGAGAAGCTCAGTTTTACCCAACAGGATATCAAGCCACGTGGCGCGGCAATCGAATGTCGGATCAATGCCGAAGACCCCGATCGGAATTTTCAGCCTTGCCCGGGTAAAATTCAAACGATGTATCTGCCGGGTGGCTATGGGGTGCGGGTCGATTCCCATGCTCACGCAGGTTATTCCGTGCCACCTCATTACGATTCGATGATCGCGAAATTGATCGTTCATCGCGCGACGCGTGAAGAGGCGATTGAGACGATGCAGAGGGCTCTGAGCGAGCTTCGAATCACAGGGATCAAAACCACTGCGGCTTTCCATAAAACGGTTTTGGCGCAACAAGAGTTCGTCGATGGTACCGTCGACACCAAATGGGTTGAACGAGTCTTGTTACCGCGACTTCAATCATCCTGATACGCCGCGTAACTGGATTTCTGTAGGCCGAGGTGCCTGCACATGAGCACCGTCATTCTCGCACTTGCCGTCGCTCTCATTGCGTGGCTCTATTCCTCGGTAGGTCATGCAGGAGCATCCGGTTACATCGCCGTGATGACTATTGCTGGCTTAGCACCTGCGGAAATAAAACCGATCGCCCTGTTTCTAAACATCCTCGTCGCTTCCATCGCGTCGGTGCAATTCTACCGGGGTGGCCATTTTTCATGGAAGTTGTTTTGGCCGTTTGCATTGTTGGCAACGCCGTTTGCTTTTATCGGCGGTGCAACCCAGATTCCCAT
>Ga0078894_10003613_pt1 | contig 11742 bp, 8 predicted proteins | sample LauGreSu1BDMLBSD_2_FD_67506 | JGI IMG/M metagenome (GOLD analysis project Ga0078894, IMG submission 67506) | Freshwater lake microbial communities from Lake Michigan, USA - Su13.BD.MLB.SD (version 4) (version 4) | ecosystem: Environmental > Aquatic > Freshwater > Lake | place: Lake Michigan, USA... | reverse complement strand
CGCTTCGCTCAAAGTAGGCGGTGTCATTGGCCGAACGGCAGGTCAGTCCATCACTGCGAAGAAGCGCCTGGGGCATGGACAACTCTGACACAAATGCACTCATGGTAGCCTTCCGATCAGGCAACGTGCTACCCGCGTGATACAAATTGCTCTCCATGGAAGGAATATACTGACTCGTTACACACGCCCGATCCAGAGGTTGATCCAGAGTGCGAAGAACCGACTCTTGATCAATGGCGGCGGAGTAGCGACCGGGTGGATAGACACCCCCACCCATGGGAAACACCATGTCTGCGGGGGGGAGCGGCGCCTCTCGGGTCGGCGCGCTCGTTTTGTATTCCATACAGACCTTCACAAGGGGGCGAAAGTCCTCAGGCAACGTCACATGACGGGTAGGGAGAATGTGACGAAGCATTTTTGTCGGATCCCAATGAGATGTCAGGCACACGGGGGGAAACAAATCGCCCTCCACGGTGGGAAAGGGATAGGCGCTCACAAAGGGAGAGGGCTGGCTCATCTTATTATGTCTTATTATTATTTGGATTATCTTTGGACGTGAGCGCAAGATAACTCATACGTCGCGGATCGTTGGGAATGGGGATGGTAGGAAGTTGGCCCCATCCTGTTTCACGGTTGGCAAAACTGACCTCCTCATCAATCTGAAACGTCGCATTCCATTCATTAATGTCCAGCGTAAAAGGGAGATACTGCCAGGCGGGAGTGAGTTGGTCGTCGTCGTAATAGATTTTAAATTCCAAGTGATCCAGTTTCCCAAGTGGCACATCCAACACAACAGGATTTTGAATGACGGTTTGGGAAAGACCCGTATCACCAATGGCGCCCATGAGGATTTTGGCCGCCATGAGTTTCACCTGACCCGTCGTTTCATTGGAGATCGCATAATTCTCTTTCATGCCAATGTCCATGTTGTTGAACCCAAACTCAGTATTCATCTGAATGAAAAAGTTCGTATTTCCCGAGGATGTAATGTCCGCAATGGAACTGAGGAGATTGAAGTTGCCGATCGTGTTATTCATCATCCCCATGCGATAATTCAGTCCACGAATGGCAGTGTCCACGGGAAGACAGGAATACCAGGAATTGACGAGATCCTGGATGACGGCACAGCAGATGGCAGAGCAGTCCTCAGGAGTGGCCCGTGCTAGTTCCGCCGCCGTGTATCCAGGGACATAGAGGGACTGATGGGTCACAAAGGATACAGGGAGACTCTGTTGACTCGTATACGTCTGTGTTTGAATCATTTGATCGGGCAGAACACCCGTATATTTCGTAGACACATAGTCGTGATAGTCCTCTTGGACATGCCCGTGGAAAGAGGACAGTGTCTGCGTCACATGTTGATGAAGATCGTAGTAGCCCGACAGGGAACTGTGGTAGTCGAGAAAGTTCGTAAATGTCATTCCCGTCCCTGCATAATTTCCATAGATCCGCCCGATGGTGCTCTGATAGGCAAACATCGTTGTGAACGCCTCATCTGCATGAAGATGATCCGTGTGAAACGTAGACTCCGTCGTATGATGCTCCACACCGCCCTGGTAGCGATATCCTGATGCCATGTGATAGTGGTTCAGCACCGTGCTCAGATTCCGCTCTAGGTGTTTATAGATGGAGGCGTATCCGATCACATCCTTTTTAAGGAGCGGGATGGAATGATGTTGAAGACCATGAGCGCTCAGTTGTTGTGCCACAATGTCGGCGTGTTTTCGTTTAAATTCTCGTTGAAGCGAGGGATGAAGCGTATCATGGACGGTTCGGAAACGCCGATCCGAATCGCTATAGGACCAGATGTATTTATTGATGTTTCGAAGTTCAAACGTCAGATGGCGACGGTAGACATCAAGTGTCCCCTGATTCAGACGGCAGATCTGTTCATACACGGCACTGTCCAGACCCAAGAACGTCCCCATGACCTGTTGGTAGACCGCGTCAAACGTGGTAGAGGGATCCACTTGGAGAAAAGGGAGCGCCCGTTGCGTCGCGAGAGCCTCTTTGAGAATGGGGTAGTAATATGCATTGAACGCGATGGTCTCCGTAATGACCGGAAAGGAGTCCACATGATGCTGCGAATAATACGTATTCATGATGTCTTCTTTGGTGTGCGTGCCGAGTCGGCGCAGGGTCGCATCGGACTCAAAGGAGTCACCAGGCTCATTGAATAAGACTAGGATATCCCGTGTATTCACAAAGATATCTCGGAATTGTTCGTAAGTGATGAGATTGAACGGGGGCGTGCGATTGGCCTTCGTAGTCAGTTCCTGGGCAATCTGTTTATTATTGTACGTGCCATCCGAGAGAGACAGGGTCACCAAAAGGGGATTTCCCGTATCATTCACACGACCGGCTTCTATGATTCCTAGCGTATTGGCCTGTGTGGTGCAGTTCATCACATTGATACAAGTGCTAATACAGGTAGAGGGGATCCCCCTTTCCAAGAGGGTTGCTATAAGGGAACTTGTAAAGATGGCGGTTTGCGACAGATTCGCAGCGCTATTGGGAAAGGACAACTGCACGAGTTGAAACTTCGTCACATTTTTATAGACGCGAGGGAGTTTGATCTGAAAGTTGTAAGGAGTGGGGTATACTTTTTTGTCACGATTGGACGATTTAAGACTGAACAGACTCGTCTTGACCGTTTTGGGTGGGTCCAGATAAACCATGTCTTTGGTGGTATCCATGCTCTTGTCCATGAAGAAGGGCGCATTGGGAAGAGGTCCGCGCGTTCGAGACTGTTGGGAGAGATTCAGAGACTTTGACTGGGCTTGCGCATACGCCGCGTCTGTCACTGTTTTTCGATCCACCGTTACATTTTGGATCGCCCCTGTCACAGATTCCGTCACGCCTGGTGCCCCCGTCATGACGGCCCCTGTGGGGGTATTCTCAATATGGCTCGTGAGCATGCGCTTGATCGCAGGAGGGGGCTCGTCTGAAAGGAGAGGTCCATCTGCAGGAGCCCGAATGAGAGCATAGCGCGCATCACGCGCCTGTCGGATCCGACGAAGTTCATTGGGATCCTCTTCTGCCACATATTCATCTTCTGTACCTGACTCATCCGTTTCCTCTAACTCGTTCGCATCCGCCTCTTCATCCGATTCATAGGGAGTATAGTCCGCAAGGGGGCGACTCATTCTATCTCCATGGTTTGGATTTTCTTTATATGAGATCTAAAGGGCATAGAAGAATGGACAGAAGTAGGAATTCTCCATGAACCAAGATTCCGCACACTATCATGATTCGGAAGTCTATCAGGATCGTGAAAATACAAAGAAGCAGAATGCGAACCTGTTTCTCTCCAATAATGCAAACCCCTTTCTGATTTCGCCCTACAACTTCCCTTCGTTGGCGGCGTATGCGAAGAATGATGTGGTCGCTGATATTTCCTCTATTATTTCTACTGTCATTGCGGATTTAACGTCTATCATTGATTTGAATACGTTTACGTTAACCATCAGCACCATTACGCCCATTAGTGAGATCTTAGATCCTACTCAGCGCGTTCGTATGGCAGGACAGATCCTTCAATTCGACGGCCTGGATACGCTCTTTCTCTCCAGTGTCAACGCCATGTCCATTACATCAGGCTCCACGATCAGGATAACATCACCCCTTACGTCTGTAAGTAATGTGCTCATCGTATCCACTCTGAGCACAACGAATCTGTCCGTCTCCACGTTACAAGGATCAAGAGGATTATTCAGTTCCCTTACGACAAGTTCTCTCTTGGCGAGTATCATAAGCACGATTGATCTTTCTATGAAGGACTTTCAAGCATCAAGTGGATTAGTAAGCACCATTCAGGTGAGCACACTAACGGGCACGAATGCGGCATTTAGCACACTGGCGACCAGCACATTGAGCCTTCCTAATCTTACGACGGCGACGGCTGCAATCAGCAGCCTCACGGCGAGCACGATGGTAGGAAACAATGCGGCGATCAGCACTCTCACGACGAGCACGTTCAGTGTCAGCACGCTCACAGGCGCGACGGCCTTCTTTAGTACCCTCTCTGCCAATGGGACGACGATTCTGTCCACCCTCTCTGTTAGCACCGTCACAGGACCGAATGCTGTGTTTAGCACCCTGTCTGCAAGCACCCTTTCCATTGCCACCATCTCACTGACATCCTTGACGGTCAACACCCTCCTTGCGAATTCAACGATCGGCACGAGCACATTGACGACAACCAATGCGACCATAGGCACAGCATGGATATCAAGTCTCACTCTAAGCAGTGTGATCGGCGAGGATGGAATATTTAGCACGCTGGCGGTCAGCACCCTTTCTAGTATCACCACGGATCTTATCACGGCCCGTCAATTGACGGTCAGCACACTCATTCAAATGAGCACGATCACGGGTCTGCGTGGAACATTCAATTCGGTCATCAATAATTCTACGATCAATACGAGCACGGTCACTACCGTCAATGGATTTTTCAGCAGTCTCACCACGAACTCTACCCTCACAACGAGCACGATTAATGCAAGATTTGGGGCCATTAGCACCTTCGTGGTAACCAATGGAACCTTTAGCACTCTCACAGTGAACTCTACCCTCACGACGAGCACGATTAATGCAAGATTTGGGGCCATTAGCACCCTCGTGGTAACCAATGGAACCTTCAGCACTCTCACCGTGAACTCTACTCTCACGACGAGCACCCTTCTTGCAGACTATGGAGAGATCAGCACCCTCGTGGTAACCAATGGAACCTTTAGCACTCTCACTGTGAACTCTACTCTCACGACGAGCACGATTCTTGCCAACTATGGGGCCATTAGCACTCTTGTGACGACCAATGGAACCTTTAGCACTCTTACCGTGAACTCTACCCTCACGACGAGCACGATTCTTGCCAACTATGGGGCCATTAGCACTCTTGTGACGACCAATGGAACCTTTAGCACTCTCACCGTGAACTCTACGCTGACGACGAGCACGATTCTTGCCAACTATGGGGCCATTAGCACTCTTGTGACGACCAATGGAACCTTTAGCACTCTCACCGTGAACTCTACGCTGACGACGAGCACCCTGCTAGGCAACAATGCAACAATGAGCACGTTGAATATTCTCAATGATCTCACGGTGAACTCTACGCTCTACTTCTCTAGTTTGGTGATGATTCCTGGATTTTTGACGACACTCAACACAGGCTATACGAGTTCGATGGTGATTCGGATTGGAGTGAAAACGTGTTTGATTCCTGTCGTGGTGCTCTAGGGTGGAGGCGCGGAGCGCCCCCACACCCCCCTCTCCCGTGGAGCGGACGTGTATTTACCTGACCCTCTTCCTATGGAGTGGGTGTGTATTTGCCTATATCATGTGGAACGTGCAGCGCCTATATATAAAGCGAAGAGGTATATAACAAATAGGCATGAGTGAAGATCACTGGACAGAGCAGAGCCGCTATCAAACCCTACGAGAATACAAAGTAATTGCACCTGATCGGATCGAAATCATTTGTCACGATGTGTTGTATTGTTCTTTTGGGGGTCATCCTGATCATATGACGTCTATTGATCCTGATGGAGGACCCTATTTATCGGTGGGAAGGATGATTCGATCGTATCAGATCAAACGCATCATTTCTTATCAGCCATGGAAGAAACAAAAAGATAAGATAAGGATCGTATTGGAAGTTGTAAAAATAGAAACATAACATACACTGACGTGGGTGAATATATGCCCACTCCATGGGAGAGGGGTGTGGGGACGCTTGCGTCCCCACTTAACTGCAATGATACGAGCATCCCACAAACGCCGCCCGATACGTCACACCCTCATGCGTCACTGTGATACACTGATAGGCATCGCTCTGAAGATCAAATGCGCACGACATCGTCGCCTTTGCCACCGTATAATTGTGAAGCACATCATCATCCTGTCGTCGCCCATAGCCAGGAACCACACTCGAACAAATGTAATCGCCATTCTCGATCGGCCCCGCCACATCCGTCACCCACACCGCACCTTCTCCTAGGCCATTGACGCGCACCATGGTATTCAGACGATCTCCCCACTCCGTCGTATCATCACATGAGATCGTTCCATCCGTGTTATAGGAGTCGTTCTTGACGTTCGTGAGCACACCCCAGACTGCCTTATCCTTGTCCTTGGTCGTCAACTGAATATAGGGAAGCGCCTCGGTAATCGTAATGGCATCTCGTCCCGTCGTCACCTCGCCCGTCACAGGATTGATGGAATAGTATCCCTTGTCCGCCGAACTCACAATGAGCCCCACATACTTTGCCACATCGTCCTTGAGCGACATCTCGCCCTCCACGGGCTGATTCGCGTGCTGTCCTGTGAAATACGTGCTGGCACCGAGAATGGACCGAAACGGCACCGTGCCCGATGTGCCATACACATACAGACTTGTGCCATACATCGTAGGCATGAGTGTGGCATAAGACAGACCCGTCAGCAACGTCTTGGACGCCGCATCCGCGGGCATGGCATTGCTGACCACGAGCAACCCGTTCGTAATATTGGTGGACGAGACGACGTGGAGACGGGCACGAGGAACCGTGGTGCCGATTCCCACTGAACTCGTAAAGGTGTTAAAGCCCGCCCCGTTGAATGCGTTTCCACCCGACAGATAGGCCCGTGCATTGATCTGGGGCTGAATAAAGTTCGTCGTCCCCACCAAGTAGTTTAGTTCGGCAGAAGACGCGTGGGAAGAGGAAAGATAGTTTAACCCGTTGCTGACGACGGCGCGACCTGGGGTCAGCGCATTGATTTGGAAGTCTTGAACGGCATAGGTGGATGTAATCGTAATCGTATCGGTATAGACATTCGCAAACGTGGCAGAAGAAACGCTGATGGAATCGGAGGGAGTCAGTTCTCCGTTGGGGCCTGTCACGAGCACACGGTTCTCCTCCACGGGCTCATCATAGGGGCCAAGAAGATAGGTATTGTAGCGAGAGTCATCGTTATAGGTCCGAACGATCAAAGGGCCACTGTTGACAGAGACCACCCCACTCGATAGACTCATCTCTATCATCAGACAAGAATGGAATATGCATCTATACTCGCATCCAGATGCGCATCTATACGTGCATCTATGTTCTTTGCTCGTGTCCACGTTGGGCCATATTAAATATCCGGAACATTCAACAGAATGCCGGCAGGTGGAGGGCTATTACAACTGGTGGCGACCGGCAAGCAGGATTTGTTCCTGACAGGAAATCCCCAAATTAGTTTTTTCAAAATGGTCTATCGGCGCCATACAAATTTCGCGGTAGAATCCCAGGCCATGTATTTTGACGGCACACCCGATTTTGGTCAGCGCATCACGTGTCTCATCCCTCGCCGCGGCGATCTCCTAGGCCGTGTCTATCTGGAAGTAGTTCTCCCACCGATACGAGACACGAGCGGTAATATTCTATCCTATACAAGTTCCATTGGTCATGCGCTCATTAGCGAGATCACGTTTGAAGTCGGTGAACAAGAGATTGACAAACAGACGGGGGAATGGATGGAGATCTGGACCCAATTAACGACCTCGTCCTCCCAACGGCAGGCTCTGAATCAATTGATTGGGCGCACAGATTTGTATAATGCAGCCGATGTCCTTTCCGCAGGCGCATCGGGCAATATTCGGCTCCTCATTCCGCTTCAGTTCTATTTCTGTAACAACCCAGGACTCTATCTGCCCCTCCTGGCACTTCAGTATAGCCCCGTTCGCATTACGGTTACGCTCCGACCTCTTTCGCAATTGTTTTGGATCTCTCCACCACAAGGCACGGGTGCCCAAGAGTTTTGGAACCCCGCATGTTCGACGGTGGTGGACTGCACACAGCACCTGACGAGCATCCAGTTGTGGGGCGATTTTGTCTATCTGGATACGGAGGAGCGCCGTGCATTTGTAAGCAAGACGCATGAATACTTGATTGAGCAAGTCCAATACACGCCCGCGCAATCGATGACGGCCCAACAGAATACGGCAACCGTTCAGGTGGAATTCAATCATCCCATTAAGGAGTTCATTTTTGTGGCACAGAGAGACACGATGGCCTCCCGTAATGAGTGGTTTAATTATAGCAATTTGGCAAAAGGTGAGCCGACTCCCGCTCTTGTGTTTCCGTTTTTAAACAGTAATTCGCCCGCAGGCCGTTTGGACCTGATTTCCACCGCGAAACTCCAATTGGACGGATATGACCGGTTCGTAAAGCGCAGCCCTGAATACTTTCGTCTTCAGCAACCCTATGATCACCACACGACGACTCCGGTCGATTCCTTTATTTATAATTATTCCTTTGCGTTGCGACCGGAAGACATCCAGCCAACGGGAACGATGAATGCGAGCCGCATTGACAGCATTGTCTGGCAGTTCGAGATGAACACGGCATTGACCAATCCTCTGATGCCTCTATGGCAACAGCGTGGCCCCTGTCAGATCCGTATCTACGCACACAATTATAATGTATTTCGTGTGATTAATGGATTTGGCGGACTTCTCTTTACGGTCTAATGTCATAGATCGAAAGGCAAACGCAAACGCAAGGAGAAAAGAGACAAAAAAGACCTCTTGTCACAGTAATGAGCACGGAAGTGTCCCAGTTGAAATATTGGAGGGAAGAGGAAAAAAACACCACCAATACCAATGCTAGCGGCTCTCCCATGACGGATGCTCTGTCTTATCATGTCTTCCTGGGTCTATCGGTGCTCGGAGGTGCCATTGGTCTCGATCATTTGTATCTTCGTTCCCCCTTGACGTTTCTCGCGAAATGTGTCGTCAACATGCTTTTCTTCGGTGTCTGGTGGTTTTATGATGCATCCCAGGCGATTTTTAACAGTGATGTGGTGAAAGTCTATGGCCTAGGTGTGCCAGGTCTCGGTCCGAAGGGCATTGCCGCAGGCGTCTTGGCCAGTGATACGCCCAGTAAAAAGCACATGAACTTCTTTCTCTATGCGTTGGCGCTCATGGCGGGAGGGATCTTTGGACTGGACTCTTTTTTGGTGGGGGACAAACAATCGGGCATCATTCGTCTGATTTCCATGATCTCCATGATTGGTCTCCCGATTGCCCTCGGATGGTGGGCCTACAAACTGTTTACGTTCTTTTTCTACACCAAGAAGATTACGTCCCAATACAAGGATTACTTTGGAGCGCCTGGAGAGTCCACGGAAGACCAGGCCTCAGGATTCCTCACGCGCATCATCATGCGTGTTCTGGAGACCGTGCGGGGACCTGCGGAAGTGATTCTCAAGCCCGTGACGGATACGGTTCAGATGGGCATCAAGACCGTGGGAGAGACGGTTACCACGGGACTGAAGACGGTGGACAATACGGTGATCCTGGGGAAGGCGGTGGTGGACAAATCAAGCGAGATTGCGACCCAGGTGACAGGGGCGATTGATGCACTGTCTCAGGCGGGATCGTTTCTTCCTGCGACGTCTCTGTATTCTAGCATCACTCCTGAAGCGGTGAAGAGCGCAAAGAGCGCTCTCCAGTCAGGCGGCGCCTTCGTAAACAGCGCAAAGAGCGCTCTCCAGTCAGGCGGTGCCGCAGAAGACCTAAACGCATCCTCCTATGTTCTCCTAGGAACCCTCCTGATCGTCGCCTGCTCAGGATTCATTGCCACCTTTCTCCGCAGTAACGTTCGTAAACATGTCCCACGAGATGACTCCCCTCCCGAGCCAGGAGTTCTTCGAGGGTCTGATCAAAAAGAATCAACCGCATGAGCCGATTGTAATGATCCGTTTTGGCGCCAGTTGGTGCGGTCCGTGTCAGAGACTGGATACGAAGGCTCTGCTGGATCTCAGTCCGCAGATTACCTGGTATTATTGTGATTTGGATGAGAACGATTATACACCCGGCTATTGTGGCGTGAAGAGCATCCCGTCTTTTCTCGCGATTGTGAATGGAACCCCGCAGCCGCTCTTTCAGAGTTCAGACACTGCAAAGGTGATTGATTGGATGCGAGGGGGCTTCAAGAAACCGTAAACCATACTACGTTATACCCATATGATCCTATCCTCTCATGAACCATTCATGGGATGATAGAATACAACACATACAGCCCATACAAGCAACTACGAAGCAAACATGACGCGCCCGCGCCCCTCCTTCACCTCATAGACATTCCATGCCTCCGAAAACACGCGCATCTCACATTTTCGTTGGGCCAGAAAGGGATTGCTCCGAATATTGGCGAGTTCCAGATACAGGGTGGGGCGATCTGCCGTGCTGAGATTGACCGATCCCTCGGGCTGTCGCTCCATAGGATACACGGCGCCAAATCCATCTCCCGTGGACCACTCCATGACGCCGATGGCTCGCCCTGGTGCATTCTCCGAACTGGCCAGCACCGCCATTTGTTCCCATACGGCGGGCTCCAGAATTTGCTCTCGGTCCTTTCCTGCGATAAGAAGTTTCAGCCGATAATAAAAGCGCCCAGGTGGCTCCGTTTCGGGCTGTGTCTCGGTAGGTGCACGATCGTCAAAATAGTCGTTCCGAAAGTCATCCAGGCGGTTTTGACGGAGCGCATTGGATGATCGGAAAAACCAGAAGAGGCGTTCGGTGGGATGACGCCCCTCTAGGATGCGTGTCACGGCCGAGGTGCCCCCTTTGTCCAAAGAGATGAAATCCAATTCTCCAAAGGAGAACTGATTTTCAAAGAGGCGCCGAAAGGGGATCGTGAGGGGCTGCGTCCGAAGCAACTCTTGCATAGCAGGAGAGACATAGTGTTGGACAGTGGACAGCAACACGGTGGGGGCACCGATGTTGACGCGACCAAGAGGGGAAAATACGTGTGGTGTTCCATCAGGAAACAGATACTGAAAGGCGGGGACGTTCCAGGGAGCGGGTTTGTGGATCTCATCGCTACAGACCACGAGATCTTCCAGATTGCGAAGGGTAATCCGAAGGCGAAGGGTCTGCCAGGGCATGGCGGTCAATGGAAAGCCTCCATCGCCTGGACACTGCATCCCAGGGAGGGGAAGGTAGATGCGAAGGGCGCCAGGGGTTGCGCGCAACTGAATCCCACGATGCGCCGTCTGTCCACCAAGCGTCTCTTTCCATCCTCCTTTTTCCAAGGCAAGAAAACGGCTGTTTCGTGACCCCTCAGTATGCTGCTTTGCGAGAAGACCGTCTCCGCTCCACTCTTGAAGTAAGAACTGATCCTGATAGAATTGGATGCGCTCAAAGAGGTAATAACCGACTCCGTTCACGTATCCATAGGATACTCCGCCTACCTGAGTCGTAATGGGATAGAGTCCATTGGCTACCTCGGGATCCATGGGCATGCCCCCCGCCATTGTGGGGAGAGGAGGGAGCCACGAGGGCATCGTGACATCCAGGGCGCATTCCGTCATGATGTCGGCATATCGATCAATCTCCACTTCAAAGGTGGTTCCGAAGGCGGTGCCATTCAGAGGGACGGCGGTGCGCCGTTCGGCCAGATGGGGGGCGGAAGATGAATAGCGGGGATCATGGACAAAGGTGCTCTCTGGATCATCCTTTACAAAATACCGATCTTTCACCCCGCGCGCCACGAGTTCAAAGAGGGCGCCCTGACCACTGGATGCATTGACCCGTGCCATCTACTAGGAGAGATGCTTCAATCTTCTTAGATCATGTCCAAAAAATTGAGCGGCCTTTAGAAACAGCAGACAGCAAACAGTAGACAGTAGACAGCAGACCATGTCCCTCGTGATCGTCGAATCACCAGGGAAATGTAAAACGATTCAGGGATACCTCGGGCAGGGATGGCGTGT
>Ga0078894_10003608_pt1 | contig 11745 bp, 10 predicted proteins | sample LauGreSu1BDMLBSD_2_FD_67506 | JGI IMG/M metagenome (GOLD analysis project Ga0078894, IMG submission 67506) | Freshwater lake microbial communities from Lake Michigan, USA - Su13.BD.MLB.SD (version 4) (version 4) | ecosystem: Environmental > Aquatic > Freshwater > Lake | place: Lake Michigan... | reverse complement strand
TAAATGTTTCTCAACTTGATATTGTTGTTGGTATCGCTGCCAGTGGTCGAACTCCTTATGTACTTGGGGGACTTGAATATGCGAAAAAAGTTGGCGCTTTAACCATTGCCATCACCTGTAATCCAAACTCTGAAGCAGGCAAGATTAGTGATCATGCTTTAGATGTTGATTCAGGGCCAGAGCTCTTGGCTGGATCAACTCGATTGAAATCTGGAACAGCTCAAAAGATGGTTTTAAATATGATTTCCACAATTTCAATGGTTCGTCTTGGAAAGACCTTTGGTAATTTGATGGTGGATCTTCAAATCAGTAATGAGAAACTTCAAGACCGTGCCGTGCGAATAATTGAGAAGGCAACCGGAGTTTCGAAGAAGGAGTCAACAGAAGCATTACAAGCATCAGGACATGAAGTTAAAGTTGCGATCTTGATGCTTTTGCTCAACTTAGACCCAACTGCAGCACGCACAAGACTTCATGCCTCCTCGAACCGCATTAGGGAAGCGCTCACAGAGTCTTGATTATCAAGAATTGTTATTAAAGTCAGAAATTTTCAGTAAGTATTCGGATAAATACTTTAAAATCAATGATTCTGGGTGCTTGACGGATTGCCCAATACGCAGCATGATTTTTCATGAGTGAGGCGAGGCGGTGAAAGAAATTTTCATGTTGCCGAGACCGAATAACTGATGTGTTCAAATTGAATATGTCATCTAGGAAGGAACTGCATAGTGATTAGTAAAAAGAGATTTCTAGTTGGCGGAGTGGCCTTAGCGTTAATTGCTGGCACTCTTGTTTCAACTCCAGCAAAGGCAGCAAGTTCTGAACTTGTTATCGGATCTGTTTTGGATATCGATAAACTGGATCCACACACATCAACAAACTTCGCAACCGTGCGTGCACTTGGTTTGGTGTATTCAAGCTTGGTAGAAGTTGGTCCAGGAAATAAGTTGAAGACTGGTTTGGCATCATCATGGTCTTTCAACGCTGCCGGAACTCAACTCAGGCTCGTACTTCGTGAGGGCGTCAAGTTCCACGATGGTTCAACATTTGATGCTGCAGATGCGAAAGCAAGTCTTGAAAGAATTTTGGATACAAAGACTGGTGCAGCAGGGCGCGCAAACCTATTAACAATTACTAGCATTGTTGCTTCAGGGCGTACTCTTACTTTGAACTTGTCTGTACCAAACGTTCCAATTCTCGCTGCACTCGATGGCGTGAACATGGCGATGCTTTCTTCAGATGATATTACTGCTGGAAAAGTTGGCGGAAGCAACAAGCCAAACGGTACTGGCCCATACAAGTACGTATCATGGGAACCAACTCAGTCAGTAAAGTTTGTCTCTAATCCAGGTTATTGGATGGGTGCACCGAAGATTACAAACTTGACTATTCGAGTTATTCCAAACGAATCATCAATTTTGTCTGCAATGAATGCAGGAACGATCCAATTTGGAATTGTTACTGATCCATTGATTGCTAAGCAGATCAGCACCAAGTCACTCAAGTTGTTTAAGGTGCCCGCACTTGCTTATTACGCATTGCAACTCAATACAAAGGTTGCACCTTTTAATGACAAGAATGTCCGTTTAGCTATTCAGTGCTCTATTGATCGTCCAGAGATGATTAAGACAGCCATGCTGGGTGAGGGTGCCGTTTCTGGTCCAATCACAAGCCCTGCTTACAAATCTGATCCAAACGCACGTCCATGCCCAAAGGTTGACATTGCCAAGGCTAAGGAATATTTAGCAGCAGCTGGCAAGTCAAGCGGAGTTACATTCAAGGCACTTGTTACAAGTAATGGATGGGCTACATCAGTTGCAATGGCACAGAACTTGAAGGCACAGCTTGCACGCGCAGGTATCACCATGGATCTAGACATCGTTGACCAGGCAACATATGTTCCTCGTTGGCTGGGTGCAGATTTCGTTGCAACTCTTGCAAACAATGGTGGACGAATTGATCCAGACACTATGTACACCCGCTACTTCACTTCAACAGGAAACTTGAACAAGGTTGCAACATATTCATCAGCAACTCTTGATGCTAATTTCTTGAAGGGTAAATCAAGTGGAAAGACTGCAATTCGAACCGCTGCATACACCGCTATCTCAAAGGAGCTAGAGGACAACGCTGTGTGGGTTTGGCTTGCAACACCATATGAGTATCGCGTCGCAACTAAGGAACTAAAGGGCTTTGTTGCTCTTGCAACAGGTTCATTGTTGCCGCTTCGCTCAGCTTCACTCGGATAATAAAAATCTGGTGCGGCGCACGACATAATGTTCGTGCGCCGCACTATTTTTAATTCTGCTCAATCTAACGTCGGGAGTTCATTAAATGCGGTTGGCCAAGACCTCCGGTATCGCTGCCCGCTTACTTAGTGTTTTCATCACCCTTTTTGGAATTTCTGTTTTCATCTTCATTGTTCTTCGTGTTATTCCAGGCGATACGATCACAGGATCTTTAGGTATCGAGACAGGCGTGTTAACGCCAGAGCAGATCGATGACCTGAAACGCTATTACGGCATCGATAAGCCTTTGCTTTTGCAGTACTTTTCCTGGATTACCTCCTTCTTGGGCGGAGATTTAGGTTTTGCCTACTCAACAGGTGTTTCCGTGCTTACCCTTACCGCCTCCTCCCTTCCAGTAACCATTGAATTAGCTCTCTTTGGAACAATTTCAGGCGTCATTATGGGTATTGCAATTGGAATGTTTAGCGCCAAGAAGCCTGGAAGTGCACGAGATTTCTTCGGACAACTCTTTGGGCTTCTTGCATTAGCTATTCCTGGTTTCGTTTTGAGTACAGCAATTGTGACAATTATGGCCAATAAGTTTGGTTACTTTCCAAACGGTTATGAATACATGACCCCTTGGGAGGATTTGTGGATGAATCTTCAGCAAATGCTATTTCCATCAATAGTTTTAGGAATTGCTGTGGCAGCGCCAGTAATGCGCACAACGCGATCGGCATTACTTGAGACAGTAGATAAAGACTTTATTCGCACAGCTTTTGGTAAAGGTCTAAAGAACCGAACTGTTCAATTTCGACATGTTTTAAGAAACTCATTGATCCCAATTGTCACAATGACGGGTATCCAATTTGGCTATCTACTTGGTGGCGCTGTAATTGTTGAAAAGATTTTTGCACTACCTGGGATGGGCAGACAAATCCTAGATGCGATTAATAAGCGCGAATATGCGACCGTTCAAAGTAGTGTGATGATTTTTGCTATTTTGTTTGTAACGATCAACTTGGTAACAGACATAATCTACCGACGCATAGATCCGAGAATTAAATGACAACAAAAAAGCAAGAAAAGACTTGGATCCACTATTACTTTAAGAGCACTAGTGGCGTAGTAGGAGCAGTCTTGGTCTTACTGATGATGATCATTTCAATTTGTGCGGCTTTTGGTTGGACCACGCATGATCCATTAGCCCAAAATCCAATGGATGCATTACAAGGACCTTCATCAACCTATTGGTTTGGTACAGATCAATTTGGTCGCGATGTTTTCTCAAGAGCAATGGATGGGATGAGACGATCCATGACTGTTTCAATCGTTGCGGTTGGAATAGCAGGATTTATAGGTGTTTCATTGGGCGTTTTGGGTGGTTTTTTGGGCAAGTGGCTCGATGGTTTTGTTGTTCGTTTGAGCGATGTTATTTTCGCTTTCCCAGCGATCCTGTTAGCGCTAGCGATCGTAAATAGCCTAGGAAACTCTTGGATTGATACCTCTCTTGCCATCGCAATTGTTTATACGCCTATCTTCATTCGTGTTGCTCGTGGTCCCGTTTTAACAATTAAAGAATTAGATTACGTAAAATCAGTTCGAGTTTTGGGATTCTCATCTCCACGAATACTTATGAGCCATGTGCTTCCAAATGTTTTGGCACCAATTCTTGTTCAGATTGCTCTATCTATGTCATGGGCAATTCTTACCGAGTCTGGATTAAGCTTCTTGGGACTTGGTACGCAGCCTCCCGATGCATCTCTTGGATTAATGGTTTCAGAGGCACAACCTATGGCTGCTTTTGCGTGGTGGACTTTGGTGGCACCATCTGCATTTATCACCTTGGTTGTTGTTGGTTTGAATTTAGTAGGAGATGGTTTGCGAGACTCCTTGGATCCTGCAAGGAGACAGTCATGAGTAAACCACTGATCGAGGTTAAAAACCTCACAATAGAAACCTCTGAAGATTCTAGAACTCTCGTCAATAACATTTCTTTCGAGGTGTTCCCAGGTGAAGCGGTAGGAGTTGTTGGAGAGAGCGGATCTGGCAAGACGTTAACTGCGCTTTCAATTCTTGGACTACTTCCAAGAGGCGTTGTGGCGCGCTCCGGAGAAATCAATTACTCAGACTCAAATTTATTGACAGCCTCTGAAGAGTACCGACGCTCTATTCGCGGCAATCAGATTTCCATGATTTATCAGGATCCAATGACCGCCCTAAACCCAGTCATGAAACTTGGAAAGCAGCTTTTTGAGGTACTAGAGGCTCATGACTTACTGGATTTGGAAGCCCCGCAGAAGGTCTTTAACGCATTTAAAGAGGTTGGAATTCCAGAGCCTGACCGTGCTTTAGTGAGCTATCCACATGAGTTTTCAGGAGGGATGCGCCAGAGAGTTATGATCGCAATGGCAATGATTCTTTCCCCTAAGTTATTAATTGCAGATGAACCAACAACAGCGTTAGATGTCACGATTCAACAACAAATTTTGGCTTTAGTTTCAGAGCAACGCAGAAAAACTGGAATGTCCATGTTATGGATCACGCACGATCTAGGAGTGGTTGCAAACCTAGTTGATCGAGTGATCGTTATGTATGCAGGAAGAATTGTTGAAGTTGGCACCGTTAAGGAAATCTTCACAAATCCTCAGCACCCCTACACACATGGATTACTTGCGTCTTTGCCAAAGTCCAATGTTAAGAGCCGTGAAAGATTGATGGCAATTCCGGGTGTGCCACCAAAGCCGTGGTTGGTAGAAAATTCATGTGCATTTAGTCCACGCTGCACTAGGGCAACAACCGAATGCTTCAATGAAACGCCAAGCCTTAAGCCAAATGATTTCACCAAAGCAGCTTGTTTTCATGAGATTGGAACAAGTAAATGAGTTTAAAAATAGATAACGTAGGTAAGCAATACAAAGTTAGGGCAAGCAAAGCCTCTATCAACGCACTTAATGGCGTTTCAGTTGAACTTCAGGTTGGACAGACGCTCGGAATTGTGGGCGAAAGTGGTTGCGGAAAGTCAACACTTGCGCGATTAATTGTTGGACTTGAAAAGCCCACCAATGGTCAGATTACTTGGTGTGAAAAACCAATCGGGAACAAAGATTCGACCACGCTAAAGAGTCATCATTCAAATATTCAACTTGTTTTTCAGGATCCCTACTCATCTCTTAATCCTCGACAGAAAATTGGGCAGTGCATCTCTGAGGTTATAAAGACACACAAATTAAGAGCAGGCAGTGAGATCCAAAAAAGAGTTGAGCAGCTTCTACTTGAAGTGGGAATATCACCTGATCTACAGCACAGATATCCGCATCAACTATCGGGTGGACAGCGCCAAAGAGTAAGTATTGCAAGGGCTTTAGCCTCCGAGCCAGATTTACTTATTTTGGATGAGCCAGTTTCAGCGCTCGATGTTTCTGTCCGGGCAGATGTTATGAACCTTCTCTTTGATTTAAGAGAGAAGTTTGGATTGACATACATCTTTATTAGTCATGATTTATCGATGGTTCGTCACATAAGTGATTTCATCGCAGTTATGTATCTGGGTAAAGTAGTTGAATATGGCTCTTGGTCTGATGTTCTAGACAATCCGAAACATCCGTATACCAAAGCACTCATAGATGCCATGCCCGACCATGAAAACGTTGGAGCAACGAAATACGAAAAGGCCCTATTAGGTGAGGTTCCAGATCCAGCGAACATGCCAAGCGGCTGTGCATTCCATCTTCGTTGTCCTATTGCCACACCTAATTGCAAGGTACAAACGCCAGAACTTATTCTTCTAGACAACCTACATTCTGTCGCTTGCTCGGAGTTAAAATCATGAAAATTCTTGGAATGATGTCTGGAACATCTTTTGACGGTATCGATTCCGCGCTTTGTGATTTCAACATTGTTGATGACGAAATCCAGATTCAGCTTCTGCACTTTGAATCAAGTAATTATTCTGATGAGACGAGAAAAAGAATTGTTGACGCGATGCCTCCATTGCCAACAATAATGTTTGATGTGTGTGTTTTAGATACCCTTATTGGTCAGTCATTCGCTTCGGCAGCACAGACTGCTATTTCCAACAGCAAGGTGAAGCCTGACCTCATCGTGTCTCATGGCCAAACCATGTTCCACTGGATTGATGTAGAAAATAAGGCCCAAGGAACTCTCCAATTAGGCGAGGCGGCCTGGATTGCTGAAAGCACGGGAGTCCAAGTTCTTTCAAACATTCGCTCGAGAGATGTAGTGGCAGGTGGTCAAGGTGCACCGTTAGTAAGCGTGTTAGATCAGTTGCTGCTCTCTGACAACCGAACTCCACAAGGATCGCTTAATTTAGGGGGGATTTCTAACATAACCATTACTTCGCAGTCGATGAGCCCGATTGCCTATGACATAGGTCCAGCAAATGGTCTAATGGATGCGGCTATTTCAGCCTACACATCTGGAAAAACGACTTATGACAAGGATGGACAACTGGCTGCTGCAGGTGTCGTGAATCAGAAACTCTTATCCGAATTTTTAAAGCATCCTTACTACGAAATTAAAGCCCCTAAATCAACAGGCAAAGAAATTTTTCACCTTCCGTATCTTCTTGAAATTCTTGGGCCATCACAAGACTGGATCATTGAAGATGTTCTTGCCACACTTCTTGAAGTAACTGTTGAGACGGTCGCTCAAGAAGTTGACAAGTTTAATTTAAGCTCCCTATATGTTGCCGGTGGAGGTTCTGCCAACAAGCAACTCATGAAGAGAATGCAAGAGAGATTAAGTACGTGCACGATTCACAGTATCTCTGAACTTGGAATTTCGACTCAATCCAAAGAAGCGATTGCATTTGCACTAATTGGATTTTTGTCGATGCATGGATTACCAGGACAGATTCCAAGTTGTACAGGAGCAAGCGGTGGAAGAATTTTAGGCTCTCTCACACCAGGTGCACATGCTTTTAATGTTCCTCAGAAAATTGAAGCGATGCCAAAGAGGGTTAGGATTTTAGAGTAATGTTTGCATTGACCATTTCAATTTCAAGCGTATTCCACTCTGGTGTAATTCTTTGTTCACCGGTTGCAACAAACCCATATTTTGAATAAAGAGATTTTGCGATTGTGTTGTCATTAAATACCCAAAGGCTCATCTCGCCAAAACCCTTTGATCTGGTTTCTTCAATCGATTTCTCTAGTAACCGCTTCCCAAATCCCTTTCCCGCAAAACTGGGTGAAACGTATAGTGAAAACAAGTGTCCGCGTTGTGGAAACTTAGGGTCACTCCCAACCCTAAAGACTCCAATACAGTCATCGTTTTCTAGCGCAAGGAAGGTTTTTCGCTCAAGATTTGCGGACAACGCCTTACTCCAGAGTTCAGTGGCAGCCTCTAAATCCATAGAATCTCGTGCCTTTTGGCTCAGAATTTCGGAGTATGAAATATTCCAGCATTGTAAAAATAAATCAGCAATCTCTGGGACATCCGAAAGTGCTGCTGGTTTGAATTCCATGCCTAGCAGGTTACTATATTTTAGGAGTAATGATGCTTAATCCTGAATCAATTACTTTTTCAACACATCAAATTTCCTTAAGGAGTAGATTTCAAACAGCTCTGCGATCCATTGATAATTTTGATGTCTATCAATTGAAGATGGTGCTACCTAGTGGTGAAGAATTATTAAGTGAAGTTGTCGCAACACCTGCCATTACTGGTGTTTCTGCAGAAGTACTTGTGCGAGATGTACATGAAATTCTCATTCCCATCTTAAAAGAGTCTTCACTAGAGAATGCTGAGGATCTTTACAACAATCTTTCCGTAAATCTTCCCAACAACCCAACAGCAAGAGCATTAGGGGACTTGGCACTGACTTCACGAAATAAGTCATCACAAAAAATAACTATCAAAACTGATGTCACAGTTCCGATCTGTAATGTGGAAGACATGGGTTTATTGCTCAGTGAGAGAATTTCTGAAGGGTTCACCGCTTTTAAAATCAAACTGAGTGATGATTCTCTTGCAAATAACCTTGAGAAAATCAAGATTCTTAATCAACTAACGCCACAGGACAGTATTTTAAGAGTTGATCCCAATCAGTCGTGGAGTGTTGACTACTCGATTACATTCCTTGAAGCACTTGAGTCACTTTCTATTGGGCTTGAGTATCTGGAACAACCAATCCACAAGGATGATGTGAAAGGCTTAGCACTAATTCGCCAGAACTCATCGACTGCAATTATGGCTGATGAGGCTTGCTTTAATCTTGATGATCTCAATGGAATAATCGAGATGGAGGCTGCGGATTGGGTAAATATCAAGATTCTAAAGTCAGGTGGAGTTACTCCTGCCAGAGAGATGGCCGCAGTTGCGCTTAACAACGGATTACATCTCTCAATTGGATGCATGATTGAAAGCCCACTTGGAGTCAGAGCAGCGATGCAATTAGCCCATGAATTTGCACCTGATGAAACCCATGACCTAGATGCTGCATGGTGGTACCTTCAGGAGAAATTAAAGTATGAGGGCGGTGCGGTGAGATGAACACATGGGGCATTGTCACAGCAACTAGTTTTCAAGGCGAAATCTCTAGCTCAAGCCAGGGCTATCGCAGGAGCTTAGATCGTGAAATTCCAGAAGAGATGGATTTTTTTACACAGTTTGATGTGGCATCCCTAACCAAAATCATCTTTACAACCAACATATTGATGCTTTCCGTAGATCGCAACCTTCTCAATATTGAAGATCCCGTTCACAAGTATCTTCTGGGATGGAAAGTTGCCGACAAAGAAAAAATCACAGTTCGCAACCTTTTGGAACATCAGTCCGGGTTACAACCTTGGTTACCCCTCTACGTGCGATCTAAAACCGCAGATAATGCATTTGATGTTATTGCGCAATCTCCTCTAATAGACAAACCCGGAGAGAAGAGAATCTATTCCGATCTAGGATTTATTGTTTTGGGACAAATACTAAAGAGTATCTATGGCTCAAGTTTAGAAGATATCTTTGAAAAGGAATTGAAACCCGAGTTGAATCTGAAGAGCACTCAATTTGCACGTCCTGCCCGACACGATAACGTTGCTGCCACATCAGTTGGTGATTCTTATGAAATGCACATGATTTCATCTGGAACACCATACAAAGTTCCTGAAGCGATTGAAGAGTTTAGTAATTGGCGCACTCACATTCTTTCTGGTGAGATAAATGATGGAAATGCTTTTCATGTATTTAAGGGGATTTCTTCTCATGCAGGCCTGTTCTCGGATGCAACAGATCTGATTAATCTCTCAGGTATCTACCTTGATGCCTTTAGTCAAGATGGTGTTTTTAGCTCCAAAACGCTTCGTCTATTTCTAGAGACGAGCTCTGATCCAATGCAATGTGTTGGTTTTAGAACCTGGTCGATTCCAACCAAAAATAGTGATGTTCTTATTTATGGTCACACAGGATTCACAGGAGTTGCCTTCGGTTTCTCACCCGAACTGAATTTTTCCGCGGTCATGCTGACCAATAGATTGCACTCGCAGGAAGAGTTTGTTAAGACTGAGGAGCTGTGGATTCCTTTTCTTGAAAGCTCGATATCAAAAATACTGTAGATAGGGCTGCGGCTGCGGCTGCGCCAAGTGTCACATCTCTAGATTCCGAGCCTAGAAAGATTTGAGCAAGCGCGGGTATAAGAACCCCCCCAAGTGCGCCAACCAGAACAAAAAGGGTCGCACTCTTTATTGCTAGTGACTCCTCGTAGAGGATGACAGCTAAACCAATGATGAAACCGTAGCAAGGACCCGCAAAGAAAATCGCTAGTACTAGAAGAGAGAGAAATGCACCTCGCGAACCTCCTTCGTTCATTTGAGATAAAAGAGCAAGTGATAAAGAAAGTCCTGATGACCAAAGAATTGCACTCGCCTTAGTTGAAAAGTGCTTCGAACTTGTAAAGGTTCCCACAACTCGACCAAGTGTCATACCTGCCCAGAAGATCGATGTGCCCAAAGGTGCGCTAACTAGGTTCTTACTAATATTCTCTGTAAACAGAACTGCAGACCAGCCTGCAAGAATAGTTTCAGCTCCAACATAAAAGGCCGCAGTAAGCAGCAGTAGGTATACTTTTCTGTTTGCAAGTTTTAATACTAAGAAGTTCTTGCTTTGTGGATATATCTGATCGGTTTGAAAAATACCGCCTACATAAATAGAAACCACTGCGATTGCTATATTTATGTAATGTGAAGCCTCCAGTAGATCAAAACCTATGATTGCAATTGGCGTGAGAAAGGCTGAGGCCGCTAGGTAAATCCCAAGGCGTGTGAGCAAATTACCAACTTGCGCCGATTCAACTCGAGCAATCGAGGTAATTAAAACTTCCAACTGACCAAAACCCAAACCGATAATCAGAGAAGATGCAATAAAGAGTTGTTGTGAATTAAGGATTCCAATTCCCAATACTCCAAGAGTTTGCATGGCGATGCTGATTCGCACATGGTTGGTCGTGGTCAAAGATTTACTGATAAATGGGGTGAGGCCGATTCCTAGGAATAAACCGAAAAACAAACTAGGGACAGCTGGCATCAATTGCTCTATCGGTATCCCTAATTGATTACTTCGCAGAGGAATTGTGGCCGGGAGCGAGGCAGTTGCGGCGCCCATTAAGGCAAATACAGCACCTAACTTTGCCCGCTTTTTCATATAGCAAGATTAATGCAATTGCTGTGTTTCACCCCTTGACTCATTGTATTTTTGGCATTATTTTTCATCATAACTGTTTAGCGCTGAAGCTTTTTTTCGTGGAGGAGGTAAGGTGTTAAAAAAGAAAATCACCATCTCTACACATGAGCATAATTTTAGTGATCTTTTGGGGGAGATAAAAAGCTCCTTTAATTCTTTCCATGCAAGTGAAGCATTAATCGCAAACTGCGTCCTGTCGGATCCAATTGGTGTTTCTCAAATGAATATTTCACAACTAGCTGATTTCTCCACAACATCAGTAGCTTCAGTTGTCCGATTTAGCAAAGCAATTGGATACAAAGGTTACCCGGAGTTCAGAATGGCACTTGTCGGAGAAGTAAGTCGCCTTGGGTTAAATGTTTCAACTGTTGCTGAACTTGATAGTGGAATTACGACAGATGACTCAATTGAAGAGATCATCAAGAAAATTGCACTTGCAGATTCGCGTGCAATTCAAACAACTGCCGAACGTTTAGATGTTAAGAGCTTTAAAAGCGTGGTGGATGCTTGGGATGCAGCATCCACAATTGGAATTTTTGGTTTAGCTTCTAGTGGTTATGTCGCGATGGACTTACAGTTAAAGCTTAACCGTCAAGGTAAGAATGCTGTTGCTTGGCGAGATGCACATACTGCGCTGACATCTGTGTCTTTGTTAAAGGCAGGGGATTGTTTAGTTGCAATTAGCCATAGTGGAACAACCTTGGATGTCGTTGGTGTTATAGAAGAGTTTAAATCTCGCGGGGTAACAATAATTTTGATTACTAATGCGATCAGAAGCACTGCAACAGCGCTTTCCGATGTAGTTCTACACACATCCGCACGG
>Ga0078894_10003607_pt1 | contig 11747 bp, 7 predicted proteins | sample LauGreSu1BDMLBSD_2_FD_67506 | JGI IMG/M metagenome (GOLD analysis project Ga0078894, IMG submission 67506) | Freshwater lake microbial communities from Lake Michigan, USA - Su13.BD.MLB.SD (version 4) (version 4) | ecosystem: Environmental > Aquatic > Freshwater > Lake | place: Lake Michigan, USA... | reverse complement strand
CTGAATCGGCTTGAGTGATTGGTGTCGCAGTAAAGTAGCTCTTCCATCCCAAAAAATCCATTGCTATTCCAAGCCATATTGAAGACAGACATCGCTTGTCTCTTTCCAGGCAATTTTTTGATACCTAGAGAAAATCGAGCTGTATCTGTAAATCCAAATTCCTGTAAATGACAAGAAGCACAGGCTTGAGTACCATCTCTAGATAGCATTTTTTCATAAAAAAGCATTCTACCCAATAATATGCCTTGAGTCATCAATGGATTATCTGAAGGCAAGTCTGGGGTGGGTAGATTGCCGATAGTAAGTGAATAAGGCTCATTGGTCATAGACATCATATCTTTTTTGCAACTCCAAAAAGCTGTAATGGATATGAGAACAATGAGAAAAATATAAATTTTTAAATTCTTCATTTTTTTAAATTTTGATTGTTAATAAATGAATGGTCTGTTAGCGATTTTAGAAATGATACTAGATCTTGTTTTTCAGATTGAGATAGATTGAGTGGCTGAACTTGATTGCTTTTGTTAATATGATTTTTACCTCCAGAATTATAATGATCGACGATTTCTTCTAAAGATTGGAAAGAGCCATCGTGCATATATGGTGCAGTCAATACTATATTTCTCAATGTAGGTACTTTGAATCTAGCTCTATCGGATTCCAATCTAGTCAGTCGCATTCTGCCATTATCTCTGTAGATTTCATACAATCCATTATTCTCAAAAGCATAATTGGTTAGATTAAAACCACTATGGCATTGAGAACAATTTGTTTTTGAACTAAAAAATAATTTCATTCCATTGATTTGAGATTGAGTCAATGCATTTTTGTTATTATGAAAATAGTATTGATCATAAGCTGAATTTCCACTGATAAAACTTCGCTCAAAATTGGATATGGCTCTAGTCAGTACGAAAGCATCTAATTCTCGATTGTATGCCTTTCGAGATAGCTGTACATAGAATGAATCTTGCTTTAACTTGTCTATAATATCCAAAATATTGGTATTGAACTCATCGTGCTCTTGGATAGGAACCAAAATTTGCATTTCCAAGGTAGGTACTCCTCCTGCTCTTGTAAAATAAGGGTTGTATCCAATATTAGTCAAACTAGGTGCATTGGATTTGCCAATAGTATGATTATCACCAAAACTTAAAGGAATCGTATCGCTAAAAGCTTTTTCAGCGTGGTGACACGAGCCACAATTTACCGAATTATTGACAGAGAGACGATTTTCATAAAATAATTTCTTACCAAGTAGCCATCTATCGTAGCTGTATTCATTACCTTCGGGATAGTGCATAGCAGGAAAATGACTCGGCACCGATACCAAATCGGATAGCGAAGTCGTTCCATTTTCTTTTTGGCAACCCAAAATTAAAATGAGAATAAAAAAGCCAATAAATCTATCCCTGTGCAATGTCATTTACAACTTATTCTACAATGAGTTTTTGAAATACTTCTTCGCTATTTTTAGAAATTGATTTCACGAAGTAAATTCCTTTTGGATATTGACTTAAATTCAAATCAATTTCATTTTTAGGGGAAACATCTTGCATTTTTTTACCAAAAATATCAAATACTTGAATGCCTGTAATGGTATTTTGTGGGGTCAAAACAATTTTACAAGAGCCGTTGCAAGGGTTAGGATACATCGAAAATGAATTGGTATTTGCTGAGCTAATCGAAGCATTACCGTCTTTAGTGACGATCACTTTATAGGTTTTGGTCGTATTGTCTTCAGCCGAAACGATATAATCCAAAGGGGTAGAAAAATTCTGACCAGTATTGTAACTTGGACTTGTAAATGCTTCAGGCGAAATAGAAAATGTAGGTGTAAGATTTGTCAAATTAGTAGCAGAAGAAACCTTAACTGATATTGTATTGGCACCAATGGTAGGCGTTCCGACCATATTTGGTAGTGAAAATGTGAGAATGTCTTTAGCCGAAGAAAGCGTTTTGGCTTTAAAGACAAAATCTCTAAAATTCTTCAACATATCTAGATCTGTAGCATCAGCACCGTGATCTACAGGACCAGCTGTGATATTGATACCTTTTAGAGCTTGTATGATATCCGCTTCAAGACTGATATAGATATTTGTATCGCGTTTTGTTCCAATCAATGTTTTGGTTTGGCTAAAATAATTAGGGTCGCCTAAACCGTGCATTTCAAAAGTTGTATTAAATGTAGTTCCAGATTTGCCCTCTATAGCTGCAAATCTATAGCCAGCAGACCAACCCCAATGCATGGCAGGGGATTGAGGTCCAAGAGGTCCAAAAGTCTGCATAGCAGGATCAGCGTGATTGATAGGGGTATCTACACCAATAGAGAATTTGATACCTTCTATATTGGTGACATTGTATTTACCTAGGTTTTCTACTACATCTGCGCCTGTTTTGCTTAAAATTCGAGTAGGTACAGACATCATCATTCCCCCATCGTGTATAATGGAAATACTTGAAATATAGTAATCAACTCGTGTGATTTTAAAGTCTTTGGCTAGATTGTTTTTACTGGCTTTGTTTAAAGCAAATGTCGAGTCTCCAAGTTTGTGCTTGATTTTGAGATAAACTGTTTTTTGTGCATTGAGATTGAGCAAAAATGCAATTGCGATAGTGGTTAAAATTATTTTTTTCATTGTGAATGAGTTTAAAGTAAAAATAAAAATTTATTAGATTGAATTTATAAAAATAAGGGCAAATCTGAATATAAAATATACAGAAAAACTATTGCATAAGTGCAATAGACAAAAAATAGAAATAATAATTCCTAAATTCTAAAAACCTGAAAAAGGATAGTGTAGGGTGGCGAATGCCCTGTGGGCAATTCGTAATTTAATAATCCTAAATAATGGAATTCACCTTTGAATTGAAATAGAATTTGAATTTGTGCGAGGACAAATTCAAAATTCATTTTTTTATTAGAAACTTCTTTTTTGAATATTTTGTCAGAATTGTCTGCTTTGAGTTGAATCTCATCGTCTGAACAGCAGTTTATATGTCCTTCGTCTGAATGGTCACATTCGCATTTGAAATTGAGTTGAAATCCGAAAATATTGTATGATTTCTCACCTCCACATTCGTGTACGCCTATATTCCAATTCGTAGTAGAAAAGAGATAGGTGGTTAAAAGAAATAAAACAATTGTATTTTTCATTTTTCTTAATCGCAAATATAACTAATTTTTAAGTTGGTATGCAAATTTTTATAAAAATAAATATTGATTCGACTGAGAAAATGTTGGTAAATATTCATCAAAACTTCATTCTCTGAATTCTCACTGCATTTAGAATCGCTAATAGAGCCACTCCTACATCTGCAAAAACTGCTTCCCACATCGTAGCTAACCCACCTGCACCTAAAATAGGGACAATGGCTTTAACAACAAATGCAAGTATGATATTTTGCCAAACAATTTTTCTGGTTTGTTTGCTTATATTTATTGCCATTGGGATTTTACTTGGCATATCGTCTTGTATTACTACATCTGCTGTTTCTATGGTAGCATCACTGCCTAAACCACCCATTGCTATACCTACATTGCTTAATGCTACTACTGGTGCATCGTTCACCCCATCACCTACAAAACAAACGGTTTCATTTTTAGCAATGAGTTCTTTGACTTTATTTACTTTGTCTTCTGGCAATAAATCGCCATAGGCGTTTGTAATGCCTAATTTATCGGCTACAAATTTGACTACTGTACTTTTATCCCCACTTAACATTGTAGTTTTTACACCTAATGCTTTTAATTTGTCAATAGTAATTTGTGCATCTTCTTTAATGCTATCGGCAATGGTTAAATAACCAATAAATATTTTATCGTATGCAATAGCAATTAATGTATAAACAATGCTTGCTGGATCAATATCGTATTGGATAGAAAATTTGTCCATTAACTTAAAATTCCCCACTAATAATTCCTTGTCATCTACAATAGCTTTTAAACCGTGTCCTGATATTTCTTCTACATTTTCTAACTTGATATTGCTATCAATTTTTCCAACATAATTATGAATGGCTGTAGCAACTGGGTGTGTACTTTGACTTTCCAAAGCATTGACCATTGCAAGTATTTCTGATTGATTAAATTCAGGTTTAAGTATTACTTCTTGTACCTTAAAAACGCCTTCGGTCATAGTGCCTGTTTTGTCCATCACCACATTTTGAATCTTGGCGATTAAGTCTAAAAAATTAGACCCTTTGAATAAAATGCCATTTTTGGAAGCAGCACCTATTCCCCCAAAATAACCTAAAGGAATGCTAATGACTAATGCACAAGGGCAAGAAATAACGAGGAAAACTAATGCTCTGTATATCCAATTGCTAATGCTGAATGTTGAATGATTAATGCTTAATAAGTCAAGTTGAAAAAAGTAAATTAAAAATGGAATCACGACAATTAAAGTTGCAAATAGAACCACGATTGGGGTATAGATTTTGGCAAATTTTCTGATAAATAATTCTGTTGGTGCTTTCTGTGCTGTGGCATTTTGGACTAAATCTAAAATTTTGCTCAACTTGCTATCGGTATAGGCTGTCGTGACTTGGACGAGAGCTACCGTATTTAAATTGATCATTCCAGCGAGTACAGTTTCACCTTGTTTTTTCGTGTCAGGTTTGCTTTCGCCTGTCAATGCTGCCGTATTGAACGAAGCATTTTCTGAAATCAATTCTCCATCTAAACCTAATTTTTCACCAGGTTTTAACTGTATAATTTCTCCAATGTTTACAAGTTCTGCTTTGACAGTTTTTGGTTCATTATTCCGAATAATCGTCACTTCATCTGGTCGCTGATCGAGCAGGGTTTTGATATTGGCTTTGGCTCGTTTAACAGCCATCGCTTGAAAAATTTCTCCAATAGAATAAAACAACATCACAGCGACTCCTTCAGGATATTCACCGATAGCAAATGCACCGATAGTCGCTATACTCATCAGTAAAAATTCAGAAAATATTTCTCCTTTTTTGATACTATGAAATGCCTCTTTTAATACAGGAAATCCGACCGGCAAATAAGCTAGTAGATACCAAGTGATTCTTACCCAACCAGTAAACCAAGCTTGTGGAAAATAATGATCCAATGCGAGAGCAAATAACAGTAAACACAATGAAGCAATAGGCAATAAGAAATAGGCAATGATTGAGGGTAATTTAATTCCAAAAATAGTCAATTGCTCATTGCTTATTGAATCGTGATTATGTCCATCGTCTTCTGCTTCTGTAGCACAGCATCCGACTTCTTTATGTTCTTTTTTCAACTGTAAATTGGCGACTGAATTTATTTTTTCTTCTTGAGTACAACAAAGTTGTTTTCCTTTGTCATCGTATAAGTGTTTATGTTCCATTTTAAAGATTAATGTTTAGTGATTAATGTGAATGACCTTCGCCTTGATTGGTCAATTTGGCGTTAATAAAAAAAGCACCTTTGGAAACAATCTTCGTGTTTTTAGGAATATCGACTAATGGTGTGATCGCAGTATATCCCATATTGGATATGCCTTTGACGACTTCAATTTTTTCAAAATTGGTCGTAGCAATTTTCTTTCCTATTATTTCATCTTTCTTTTTATCACCATGATCGTGTCCATCACCTTCAGCGTGTTCTTCAGTGTGTTCTTCGGCTTTTTTGTCTGTCACGATAAAAATATAATCTTTGTCATCGGCATTGACTATGGCATCGTTGGGAACGGATTGATTGGTATTATTGGTCAGACTGACTATCGCTGTGATATTCATTCCATCTATCAGACCTGTTTTATTTCCTTTGACATTGCAGTGAACAGGTATGGTCTTGCTTTCATTTTCGAATGCAGTACCTATGCTGAATACGACCGCATCATATTCCGTCGTAGGATTATTGGTCAATGTGAAATGAATGGTCTGCCCAATTTTTAATAAAGGTAAGTCTTTTTCAAATACATTTAAGTCCAAATGCAAACTGCCATTATCGACTATCTCGGCGACTGGTGAAGATACATCCACATAGCTACCAATTTTGGCAAATACATTGCTAACAGTGCCGTTTAGTGGACTTGTGACGACCAAAGTAGATTTTAGATTTGAGTTAGAAACTGAATTGGGATTGATACCCATCAGTTCGATTTGCTTGGAAAGAGATACTTTTCGAGTTCTTAAATTATTTAAATCTGCCGTAGCGCTTTGTAGGTTTTTTAATGCTCCTGCGTTGCCTTCGTTGAGTTGTTTTTGTCTAGTCAATTCTTGCTCGGCGAAAATAATTTTATTGCCTATGGTCAAATATTCTTCTTGCAATTGAATAAACTGTGGATTGGCTATGGTCGCTATGGTTTGTCCCTTTCGTATAGGCGAACCTATCTGTACATTCAAGGATTTAATCACACCTCCATAGAGCGAAGTCGCATTTCCTTTGCTTCCATTGGGGACTTTGAGGTTTCCATTGGCTTTCATCGTAGAAGTGAGTTCTTTCAACTCTATACTGCCAAGTTCTATGCCGACCGATTTTATTTGTTCATCGGTCAATGAAGCGATCATCCCTTCAGACTCACTATGTTCGCCGTGTTCTTCTTTTTTGGATTCTGAAGCGCCGTGGTCGTGTCCATCTCCTTCTTTATGATTGTAGCAAGAGGTCAATGCCATAAAATAAATGCTGTAAATTAATAAAATGATATATGATTTCATATGTTGGATTATTGATTGGTTAAAGAATAAATAAGGATTACAGATTGATTGATTTGAAATATAGCTTGTAGATATTTTAATTCAATATCTGTCGTTGTTTGTAATGCAAAAAGATATTCTACATAACTAATATCGCCAGATTTATAACCTAGTTGAGCTGATTTGATAATCTCTTGGGCGTTTGGCAAGGCAGTTTGTAGATAATAGTTGTATTGCTGTATATCTTGCTGATATTGAATTAGGGCATTTTGCAATTGAGAAGTAAGGATTGAAGTCTGATATTGTACTTGCGATTCTAGACTTTTTTTCTGCAATTCTAAACTCTTCATTTTCGCATTAGTAGCATTTAAAGTCAAAGGAATCGCTATGCCTATATTAAATACATTGAAACGACTGCTAGAGCCAAAATACTGCTCTTGTCCATCTATATTTTGAAAGCCGATCAGTGATTGATTGGTATATCCAAATTTGAAATCTGGCAATGATTGAGCTTTCTCCAATTTTTTTGATTGTTCAGAAATTTGAATATTCTGAATGATCGATTGAATGCTTGGGTGATTTGAAATTAATTTATTATTTGAAATTTGGGATAAAGTCAAAGGAAGATATTTATCTGATTTAGCGAGAGATATTTGCACCTCATTATTGAGAATAACTTGTAAATTTTGTTTAGCAGATTTCAAATAGACTTCATTTTGAAGAGCCAATAAATTGATTTCACCTTTTTTGGATTCAGCAGTACTGATTTCTATTTTCTTAATATCTCCTGTTTTGTATCTCAAATTGGCTACACGAATAAATTCTGAATACAAACTATCTAATCGTTGTAATTTTTGTTGATTGAATTGCAAATATTCAATCTGATAATAATAGGTTCTAATTTTTGCTTTTAACTCATTGACAGTATTGTTTTTTTGAATTTCTTTGCCTTTAATCTCTGCTTTGATTAAATTGGATTTAGCTGAAAACACTGCTGGAAAAGGAATCGACTGTGAAAATTGAAATGCATTATCAGATTGAGAACTATTGTATTGTCCAAATTGATAATTAGCTTCTAATTTTGGTAGCTCAAAACTTGTTTTTTTTAGAATTTCAGCTGACTGAATATCTAGTGAACTTGTTTTTAACGAAAGACTACTCTTTAATCCTAGGTCTATTGCATTTTCTATAGTTAAATTTTGAGCATTAATAGTATATCCAATAATTAAAATTAGAGATACGGAAAATATTTTTTTCATTTTAAAGTTAAAATTGGATTTTGAATTAAAAATAATATAAAGCAATGGCAACACAAATAAGGTCAAAAAAGTAGCCGAAATTAAACCACCAATAACTACTGTCGCCAAAGGTTTCTGCACTTCTGCACCAGCACTGCTACTCAATGCCATAGGTAAGAATCCTAAACTTGCCACTGTCGCCGTCATTAAGACAGGTCTCAATCTAATTTTGGTACCTTCAATAACTCGTTGAATGATATCTTTCCACCCTTCTTTTTCCAATTGATTGAATGTACCAATAAGCACAATTCCATTTAAAACCGCTACTCCAAATAAGGCAATAAAACCAATTCCTGCACTAATGCTAAATGGCATATCACGAAGTAATAAAGCGAGAATACCTCCAATCGCACTCATTGGAATGGCTGTGAATATCAACCCTGCCTGCTTGAAAGAACGGAAAGTAAAATACAATAACATATAAATGAGTAAAAGCGAAATAGGCACAGCTATCATTAATCTATTACTCGCTTTTTGTAAATTCTCAAATGTACCACCATAAGTGAAATAATAGCCAGACGGTAAGTTGATTTTAGTGTTTAATTTCTTTTGGATTTCTTCAACTACAGACTGAACATCTCTGTCTTTGACATTGAAACCAATAACTATTCTTCGCTTTCCTGCTTCTCGACTGATCTGCGCAGGACCGATTTTGTAGTTAATATTGGCTACTTGTGATAATGGAATTTGATTGCCTGTAATCGTAGGTATCATCAAATTATGGACATCATCTATATCACTTCTATAAGTATCATCCAATCGGACTACTAAATCAAATTTTCGTTCATTTTCAAAAACAACACCTGTGCTTTTTCCTGCAAAGGCAGTGCTGACGATATCATTGACATCTTTTATAGTCAATCCATAATTTGCCATTCGTAGTCGATCGTATTCTATATTGATCTGTGGCAGTCCATTGACTCGCTCAATTTGTGGTGAAGTTGCCCCTTCTACAGACTGAACTAATTGCCCAACTTTGACAGCATAGTACGAAAGTGAATCCATATTTTCTCCAAATATTTTGACTGCTACATCTTGACGAATTCCTGTCATCAATTCATTAAATCGCATTTGAATCGGCTGATTTTTTTCAAAAAACACCCCTGGGATAATTTCTAATTTTTCCATAATTTCATCAGCCAGTTCGTCGTAGGATTTATCATTTTTCCATTCATCTTGAGGCTTGAGAATAATCATCATATCTGTAGCTTCAGGTGGCATAGGATCTGTAGGCACTTCTGCACTTCCAGTTTTCCCTACGACCATTTTTACTTCATCAAATTTTTTGATAATTCTGCTAGCTTGCATAGAAGTTTCGATACTTTGGCTCAACGAACTACCCTGTGGCAAAATGCAATGAAATGCAAAATCACCTTCAGCCAATGTAGGGATAAATTCGCCTCCCATATTGGCAAATATAAAAAGACAAATGGCAAAAAGCAACGAAGTAAATCCAATGATAATTTTTTTATATTGAATAGATTTGGTTAATAAAGGTTGATATTTAGATTGGAAAAAATCCATCATTTTATCTGAAAAATTCTTGTTATGGCTGATACTTTTGGGCAAAAATAATGCACACATCATTGGAATATATGTCAATGAGAGTATTAATGCACCTATGATTGCAAATCCAACGGTCATCGCCATAGGTCGAAACATTTTGCCTTCTATACCGATTAATGATAAAATAGGAATATAGACAATTAGGATAATAATTTCACCAAAAGCTGCACTACTTCGGATTTTGGAAGCAGAAAGAAAAACTTCATCATCCATCTCGTTTTGTGTTAGACTTCCAATAGCTTTTCGTAATCCTAAATGGTGTAAAGTAGCTTCTACAATAATTACAGCCCCATCTACTATCAATCCGAAATCAATCGCACCAAGACTCATCAAATTTGCACTCACTCCAAATACATTCATCAGTCCTAAAGCAAACAACATAGAAAGTGGAATAGCAGAAGCTACGATAAGTCCTGCACGAAGATTTCCTAGAAATAATACTAAAACGAGAATGACTATGAGTGCTCCTTCTATTAAGTTTTTCTCAACGGTAGACATCGCTCTGCTCACTAAATCCGTTCGGTCTAGAAAAGATTCAATGACAATATCATCAGGCAAGGATTTTTGAATCGTTGGGATTTTTTCTTTGATACGATTGACGACTTCATTGCTATTTTGCCCTTTGAGCATCATTACGATTCCACCGACAGCATCTACTTCACCATTAAAAGTCAAAGCACCATATCGAACTGCGTGACCAAATTTTACTTCTGCTACATCACTTATCAAAATGGGAACATTTCCAGTATTTTTAATAGCAATGTTTTTGACATCTTCCAATGAAGTGACCAATCCTATTCCACGAATAAAATAGGCATTCGGCTTTTTGTCGATATAAGCACCACCTGTATTCTGATTATTTTTTTCTAAAGCTGTGAAAATCTCTGGAATACTCACACCCATCGCTTTTAAGCGATCTGGATTGACAGAGACTTCGTATTGTTTTAATTCGCCACCAAAACTATTGACTTCTGCTATACCAGCAGTGCCATTGAGTTGACGCGCCACAATCCAGTCTTGCATCGTTCTCAAATCCTTGGCATTATACTTATTTTCACTCCCTTTTTTTGGGTGAATTATGTATTGATAAACTTCTCCTAAACCAGTGCTGACCGGTGTAAGTTCTGGTCTGCCAATACCATTGGGTATATCTTCTTCCGCCTCTTTTAGTTTTTCATTGATCAGCTGCCTAGCAAAATATATATCGACATCATCCCTAAATACAACGGTAATTACCGATAGTCCAAACCGCGATATACTTCTCACTTCTTCGATATCAGGTATATTGGCCAGACTTTGTTCTATAGGAAATGTGACTAGCTGTTCCACTTCTTGACCAGCCAGTGTGGGACAAGAAGTGAAAATCTGAACTTGATTATTGGTTATATCAGGGACAGCGTCTATAGGTAATTTTGTAGCACTCCATATACCCCATATTATGAGAATCAAAGTCAGAAAACCTATGACGATTTTGTTTTTTATACTAAATTTAATTATATTATCTAACACTTTATTACTGTTTAATTTTTAATGATAAATGACAAATTGCGAAATGCAATTTTCATTGAACTAGAAAAAATAGTGTTAAACGATTATGATTTACCTATTGTAAATACACTTAAAATAAAGTTGTAGAAAAATATTAATCGTTTATCACTAACAATTAATACTGATTTTGGGTGGTTGCCATATGCTTCCAAAGAAATTGGAAACAAAATTTGTTTTGTAATTTGATTCTTTTACAGAAATAGATTGAATATTAGGTTCAATAAATCGAATAGATTTATGAGCAAAAGCGATTAAAGCCATTCCACAACAACTGCAATTACAAAATGGACTACAATAGTCTTTATGATCTTGGCTGTGATTATGAGAATGCGCGATTTCTGTTTTTGAACTGGAATGACAATCATTATGTGAGTCGCTACAAGGCACTCCTGTAAGAAGTGATATGTATATAGCCATAAAGATTGTAAAAAATTTCATTCACGCAAAGCTAAATGTTTTGTTTTAGTTGTCAATAGATTTTTAAAAATCAGTTCTTAATTTATGAATACTGGTTTTGTCTGGGCAGAAAAAGATAGTGGTGCGAAGCACCTGTATCTTTTTCTGCGAAGGGTTGTGAATGATTTACTTTTTGTAAAATGTTTAGTTTGGAAATAGGGTAGGTGCAGAATGGAATAAGCAGACTTGGTTTAGCGTTGAGCGTTGGGTCTGCTGATTTCTTTCTGCAAGGGTTGGGAA
>Ga0078894_10003606_pt1 | contig 11752 bp, 10 predicted proteins | sample LauGreSu1BDMLBSD_2_FD_67506 | JGI IMG/M metagenome (GOLD analysis project Ga0078894, IMG submission 67506) | Freshwater lake microbial communities from Lake Michigan, USA - Su13.BD.MLB.SD (version 4) (version 4) | ecosystem: Environmental > Aquatic > Freshwater > Lake | place: Lake Michigan... | reverse complement strand
GACTACAAAGGTGATAACTTATATGAATTCATTTTTTCTGAGAATTTGGATGATATTTGGGGTCCCTCATGGGACAGTATTCCAGCAAATGGATACCCATCTCCACCAGATTTAAAACACATAACTAAAGTTGGGACTTTAAGAAATACCGAAATTGAATTTGAATTAATCCAAAAATCTGATTACTTTGGAATGTCCGATGCCATGGACGGAGTAGTTGCCTTAGGTTGGGAAATGGATAATAACGGATACGAAAAAGGTAGAATGGTCTTCAAGTTTGGGGAAACAGAGGAAAATGTAAAAAATAAACTTTACGAGAGAGATTTAGTTCTTGAGTTTGAAAAAAAAGTTGTTTATGAAATCTAAAATTATAAAACTTCTTGATATGGGTCTCTCTAAGGGACTCATTTCTAATTTGACAGAGAGTCAAATAGATTTATTATATTCTAAAATGGGTCTGACAGAAACTACAATGGTTTCTAAAACAGATTCCGCAACTATTCAGAAACTCAAAACTGAGAGAAAACCATTTGAGGTCTACGAAAAAGAGGTTAAGGAAGACGAAGAAGACCCAATGGACTTTGAGAAAGGTGAAAGAACTCAAGACCCACACCAAGTTGGTCCATCTACTGATGATGGGTTTGGTAATTATGATGACGGTACTGGTGAGTTTAATGAAATTAAAAAAAGTGATAATAACCCATGGGCTATTTGTCATTCACAGTTAGGTTCTGAAAGAAACGCTAAGTTTGAAAGATGTGTTAGGTCAGTAAAAAGAAATTTAGATGAGGGTAAATCAGGTATGTCTTTTTTTATTGAAGAAGAAATTGTATCTTTGGTGGAAAGATACGTTCAACCAAGAATAACAAAAGGAGATTTAGTCAAAATGATTTCAGAACAACAACCGGCAACTGCACCACCAAAGACCAAACCAGGTGTAAAACCAACACCAAGAACAAGACCTGCACACCCAGGTAAAAACCCAAATCCAAATGAAAATCCCGCACCTAAAGCGAGACAAGAAAAATTGGAAGCCGCTAAAGCAGAAATTTTAAAAGCAATACAAGATATTTTGAATAATGGCTAAGAAAATTAAAGAACAGATTGATTACGGGGATACTCCCGAAAGAATGGACCCATCGTTAGAAAGAAAAATTTCTAACCCTCAGTCACCTTTTGCGGTAAACCCTGCATTTAGACTTGCTGAGAAAGATGTTCAACGTCTTATGACCAATAGATTCAAACAAGTTGCTGATAAGTTACGTGGAGTTACTAATACTCCAATCACTTCACAACAAGTTGCAATGATGTTGTATATGCAACAAATGCAAAACATTCAAACTATCATGCAAATTGAAGCGGCTCATAAAGAAGAGCTTGAACAATTGGCAATTGATGCTTCTTTGGATGAAATCCAAATGCCTGACGATTGGTTTGAAATCAAGGCAAACTTGGGACCATTTGAAAGTCCTGAATTTAACATGTCATCTCCTGGTGAAATGACTGCAACTGTAGAACCTGAAATGGATGTTGAAATGGAGAAACATAAGAGAAATCTTATTAATGCCATTATCCAAGGTACTGCAAAAAAGGGACACTACATTTTTCAAAAGCCTGAGGTTAGAGAAAGATTGAACCAAATTGATACACGTCTTTATCCCGCTTATTTAGGAATTATGACAATTAATGATTTCATGTATTTTACAATGGAACAAATGATTGAAATGATGAGTAATACCGGTCAAGGTATTGGTGGAGCGGTTAAATTAGAATCATCAAGTGATGATGAAGATGGAGATGGTGACGGTGCATCAGATACAGTTATTAACGCTTGGGGTTTGATTTTCCCAATTCTTTGTCACGAGGTTATTAAGGGGTTAGAAGAAGCCAAAGGTAGATATGGTTTCCCTGAAGATGCTGACGTTAGACAAAGAGTACAACAAGAAGTGGATACATTACCTATGGAGGCTTGGACTCTTAGAATTGGTCCTGTAATTGTTGAAAAAATTAGATTTGCCCTACCAGATGAGGTCTTTGACGAAGACAATAGAGGACTCATTAACTGGTTTCAAATGGAACTCTATAAACTTCCTGCCGAAGAATTCATTAAGATTATCGGAGATGCAATTTCTGAGGACCCTTCAAAACAATCAAAAGCAAAAGATGCTTTTAGAAGAGTTTTACAAGTTGCAAAGAAGAGTAAAGAAGAGTATGAAGATTATGAGTCAGAGACAAACGATAGTGACTCTGACGAAAACGATGGTCTAGATTTCTTGACAGGATTAGGTATCAGCCGTCCTGATTAATGAATTATACAAAAGAACAAGTTTTAATTGAGTATAAGAAGTGTATGAAAAGCACTCCTTATGCTCTTAAAACGTATTTACAAACTTACGACAATACTGTTTCAAAGTATGTCCCCCTTGAGTTATTTAAAGACCAAGTAACCTTGGTTGAAGACTACGAGAATTACAACGAAAACATTGCACTAAAATATCGTCAGGCGGGTGTGTCAACAGTTACCGCAGGATGGGCCAGTAAAAGGGTTGCTTTTGCTCGTAAAGAAAAACCCGAAAAAATTCTTATCATTGCCAACAAACTTGAAACGTCTGTAGAATTTGCAAACAAAATTCGTGGATTTACAGAACAATGGCCATCTTGGGTGGGAATTGGGTTTTCAGGTGAGAAAAACTCCGCAAGACATTTTAAATTAACTAATGGTTGTGAGGTTAAAGCCGTCGCAACCTCAAAGGATGCTCTTCGTGGTTATAGCCCGACGGTGTTGATATTTGACGAGGCGGCGTTTATTGAAGCTGACAGTGATTTCTGGGCGGCTTGTATGGCGTCACTATCTACGGGTGGTAAAGTGATTGTAATCTCCACTCCAAACGGTTACGACCCAATTTATTACGAAATCTATGACCAAGCTCAAAGGGGAATGAATGAATTCAAAATCACCCCCATGTTTTGGTTTAGAGACCCAAGATATACTAAGGACTTATATTTGGTTAAATGTGAAGATATTGTTCACTACTTACTCAACAAAGAGGAATATCCAAGTGATGCCGTATTTCAATTACCACTAGACCAACCATACAACAGAGATTATGATGAAGTTCAAAACTATATGGACCAAGGATACAAACCTTGTTCATCATGGTTTGAAAGTATGGTTAAAAAACTCAAATACGATAAGAGAAAAGTTGCTCAGGAATTGGAGTGTAACTTCTTAGGTTCAGGTGATAACGTATTTGACTCAAACATCACTCAAAAAATTTTAAAAAATGATATAAAGGAACCTCAAGCCAAATTAATGGGTAACCAACTTTGGATATGGAAAGAACCTGAAAATGGACACAAATATGTTATGGGTGTTGACGTTTCTCGTGGTGATTCTGAGGATTTTTCTTGTATTGAAATTATTGATTTTGATACCCGAGAACAGGTATTAGAATTTGTTGGTAAAATACCACCCGATATTCTTGCTGAGGTTGCTTATAAGTGGGGTAATATGTATTCTGCGTTGTGTGTAACCGACTTAACGGGTGGAATGGGTGTTGCTACGGCAAGAAGATTACAAGAGTTAAGATATGAACATTTTTATATTGACGGTGTTGATATGTCTAACAAATGGAAATGGGACCCTAAAGCCAAAGAAAAGATTCCGGGAATTAATTTTAACAATAAAAGAGTTCAAATTATTGCTGCATTTGAAGAAGCTGTAAGACACGATTTTAAAATTAGGTCATCTCGTTTATTGGGGGAGATGGGAACTTTCGTTTACATCAACGGAAGACCTGACCACCAAAAAGGTCACCATGATGATTGTATAATGTCAATTTCAATGGCTTTGTATGTTGCGGAGATTGCGTTCCCATCATTGGTTAAAGTTGTTAGTCAAACAAAAGCAATGTTAGATTCTTGGTCTACAGTTTTAAATGAAAGTAAGGACCAATCTCAATTTTTTAATCCTCAAGTACCACAATTTTCACAACACGGTATGAATAGAAATCAACCGTATCAACCGACTCGCGATGATTATCAAAAATACCAATGGTTATTTGGTCCTCGCTAGTATTTATAAAAGACTTATTTAGGTTAGATTTAAAACATGAGTTCAGAGCAAAATTATACAGTTTGGCAAAGATTATCAAGGGCTCTTGGACCTGATGCCTTATTAAATCAAGATTTCCCTACATATAAATTTGATAAAAAAGAATTGCTCCGCACAACAGATAAGGCGGAATATGAAAAGGAAAAACTCCAAGCAAGACAATCAATATATTTGGCGAATCAGTTTGCCAAGGTTGAAAGTAATCTTTATAACCAAGCAATCTATTATGAACCAAACAGATTGGCTTCATATTATGATTATGAATCAATGGAATATACTCCTGAGATTGCCGCGGCTTTGGACATTTATGCCGAAGAATCCACAACACCAAATGAAGACGGTTTTATCCTACAAATTTATTCTGAATCAAAAAGGATAAAATCTGTATTGGCGGATTTATTTAACAATGCTTTAGATATTAACACCAACTTACCTATGTGGACAAGAAACACATGTAAGTACGGTGATAACTTTATTTATTTGAGATTGGACCCTGAAAAAGGGATTATTGGTTGTATTCAGTTACCTAACATTGAAATTGAAAGATATGAACTTGGTATGTCGGAAAGAATTAATTCCACTGCTCAGTACAGACCTGACGAAAAACACAAAGGATTGAAATTCACTTGGAAAGCAAGAAACATGGATTTCCAACCTTGGGAAATAGGTCACTTTAGATTGTTGGGTGATGATAGAAAATTGCCATATGGTACATCCATGTTGGAAAAATCTCGTAGAACTTGGAAACAACTTTTGTTGTCAGAAGATGCGATGTTGATTTATCGTACATCAAGAGCACCTGAAAGAAGAATATTCAAGGTCTATGTTGGAAACATGGAAGATGATGATATTGAAGCGTATGTACAACGTGTTGCCAACAAATTCAAAAGAGAACAAATTGTTGATTCAAAAACAGGTAATGTTGATATGAGATTCAACCAAATGGCGGTTGACCAAGATTACTTTATTCCTGTCCGTGACCCAGCACAACCTTCTCCAATTGAAACTTTGCCAGGAGCAACAAACCTTTCAGAAATTGCCGATATTGAATATATCCAAAAGAAATTGGTTACCGCTCTTAGAATACCAAAAACATTCTTAGGTTTTGAAGAAACTGTAGGTGACGGTAAGTCTTTGGCATTACAAGATATTAGATTTGCAAGAACTATTAACAGGATTCAAAAATCTATGTTACAAGAAATGAATAAAATTGCAATTATTCACTTGTTCTTGTTAGGTTTTGAAGAAGAAATTTCAAACTTCACATTAGGTCTTACAAACCCATCAACACAAGCTGACTTGTTGAAAGTTGATTTGTGGAAAGAGAAAATGTTGTTGTATAAAGATACTGTTACTGACCCAGGAAATGGTATTCAACCAGCATCTTCTACATGGGCTAAGAAGCATATCTTCGGTTGGTCTGATGATGAAATCAAACTTGATTTGATGCAACAGAGAATGGAAAGAGCTATTGGTGAGGAACTTAAGAATACACCAACGGTTATTTCTAAAACAGGGATATTTGATAATCTTGACAAACTTTATGGTAATAAAGAAGGTGCACCTGCAGCACCTCCAGGTGAAGTTAGTGAGCCAGCGGCAGCTGAAATTCCGGGAGGTTTTGGTGGAGGTGATTTTGGTGGTGAAATTCCACCGGCACCTGAAACACCGCCAGCTGGTGAGGAAGCGGCTGTTACACCTGAATCAATGAACAAAAGAGATATGAATATCTTATTAGAAAATGATATGTATGGCTCTAAATTCTTAGATTTAAGTATTGGTCAACAAAACTTAGGAAAAATTGCCGATGAATTGGATAAGTTACTTGGTTCGTAATATTTATTTATGAATTAAAACAACCCCAATAAAATGACTTTCGGACAAATTAAATCAATCATTGAGAAAAACCTACTGGAATCTTACAGTAATCCAGCCGATTTTAAGAAATCTCTAAGAGAATTCAAACATAATATTTTAGAAAATAAATCATACTCAAAGTTATATTCTTTGTATGATGACCTTTCATCATCTAAAGGATTAAACGAACAAGATGCTAAAGAGTATCTTGAAGAAGGTATTGGGTTGATTAGACAAATCATAGAATCTATTAAACTACCAATTAATGGGGATAAGGTAGTTAATCAATATTCAGATTTGGATAATTTAATTTATTTGAATAATATTAACATTCAAGAAAGATTGTCATCTAAGAAAAAAGTTTTGTCGGTGTTGATGTCCAAACCAAAAGTTGTTGAGTCTGTAAGACAGATACCATTAAAATCTATGGTCAACATCGCGAATCAAACAATCCAAAACTATTTGGATAATTTAGATGAAAATGTTAAGAAAGATGTATTTCATGTCATTGCATCAAAAAATGGTGAATTGGAGAAAGAGTTTGAAAACCTGAGAGAGAATACAATTCAAAAATTGTCTCAATTAAAAGACAATGAATCAGAGAGTGATGTTGTTAAAACAATAAGTGAAACTATTGATAAGATTAAGTCTGAAAAATTTGACCAAGTTAACTATGTTAGACTAAAAGAGTTGGGTGAGTCTATTGTTCTTGAGTCCTAATCTTTTGTTTATACATTGCAGATAATTTCTTTTTTCTTCTAGCAATAGATTTTTTTTCAAACTCCTTGCGCTCAAGGAGTTTTTTTGTTTGTTTGGTTTTTATAACCTTACCTTTGAGTTCCTTCAAAGATTTTTCTATATTTCCTTTTACAACGACAATTAACATATTATAGAAATATTTGGTAATTGACTAAAATTTACCTATTATTTTCATAAGAAATAAAAGTTTCAAAAAAAACTTAATGAAAAAAGGAAAAACAATTAAGATAAATCAATATGATTCATTAAAAACATCGTATGGTACGGTAGATTCTAAAAACTTAAAATCTTTGTACATAAACCTTCAGACATGGGTATTACCTAAAGATGAATATGAAAATTGGAACAGAATTGTTGGGAATTTATCAAGGGATATTAAACACTCTGTGTATGAAAGTTTGAATACTGAGTTATTCCAAGAAAATTTTATTGTTGATTTAGATTTACGAACGAGTGGGATACAAGTAGGTAAAAAAAGTTTCATGAACTTAGAAATAAATTTGTTCACTAAAAATGAAATTGATTTTAAATCCTCAATAATTAAAGAATCTGTAAAGAAAATTATTAGAGAAATATACAAAAATTGTATTATAAAGAACACTAAGTTCTTATTTTCTGCGTCAAAAACCAATCCGTTAGAGAAAACATTACTATAACTTTATATTTATCAGATAAAAGATATAATGAAAGATTATAGAACTTTAAATGCCGGCGAGATAGGTAAAGGTATTTTAATAGAAATGGACGCGGGGTTTGTGTCTCCTTCAGACCCAAAAAATTCGGAAATTCTTAGAGAACAAAAAGAAATGGATTATAGAAATCCATTTGAATTTTATGCTGTATTACAGAAGTACGGTGTTCCAAATAGAAATGGTAGAGTATATCCTGAAAAAATTTTAAAAAGAGAGGCTGAAAAATATAAAACAGCAATTAAAAAAGGTTTATCTACATCAGAGTTAAATCACCCTGAGTCATCACTTATTGATTTAGACAGAGTGTCTCATTTGATTACAGATGTATGGTGGGATGGTAATATCTTAATGGGTAAAATTAAATTGTTAACATCTCCAGGTTTTCACGAAAGCGGTATTGTATCAACTAAGGGTGATATTGCAGCAAACTTAATGAGACAAGGTGTTACTATGGGTGTATCATCAAGAGGAGTTGGTTCATTGGCAAAAAAAGGTGAACAGAATGAGGTACAAGATGATTTTGAATTAATTTGTTTTGACTTGGTTTCATCACCATCTACACCCGGTGCGTATCTATTTAGTAACCCTGAAGACAGAAATAAATACGAAGAAAACCTTGAAGAAGAAAAAAAACAGCACATTGATGGTCATGGAATGTCAAAGTCTGTTGATTTAATGAAAAAATTATCCGATTTTTTGGGAAGATAAAATTAAATTAATTATGGACGAAAAATTCTTTATTGCAAAAGTTGTTTACGAGTTACCCGATGAAAATTCAGGTAGATTAAAAAAAATCAGAGAAGAAAAATTGGTTAGAGGTTATTCTGTAACTGATGTTGAAGCTAAGGTTACAGAGAAATACCAAGGGTTTCAACACGATTGGAGAATATTCTCTGTCGGTGAAAGTAAGATTGATGAAGTGATTGAATAAATTAAGAGTGGGTAACCACTCTTTTTTTTTATCCATTTTTGGGGTTTTTTACTTACGAAGACCTCAAAAATGGATTTTTTTTGTTTGGTGTAATATTTATATGAAAAATAACTCATGCAGGGAACTAAAAATTTAGTTGAAGAGGCTTTAATTCAAATGAAAAATGTTGAAGATGTTATAGCCGAAAACGCAAAAGGAATACTTGCTTCTACTATGAAGGAAGAAATCAGTCAGTTAGTAAAGGAATCTCTATCAGAACAAGAAACTGAAGACGAGATTGAATTAGATGCTGAATTGGACATGGTTGACATGGACGATGAAGCTGATAACGAAGAGGTTGAACTCGGAATGGATGACATGGAAATGGGTGACATGGAAATGGACGACATGGAAATGGGCGACGAAGAAACAATTGACTTGACAAACGCATCGGACGAAGAGATTTTAAAAATCTTCAAATCTATGAGTGAGGAAGACGGAATCATCGTAAAAAAAGATGGTGAAGACGTACACATCAAAGATACTGATGAAGATGTTGAGTACATCGTAAAATTAGACGAGTCTGAAGAAATGGAAGAATCTATGGATTTTAATGAAGAATTAGATGAAGAAGATGCTGACTTAGAAGCAGTTTTAAGTGCTTTAGGACTTGACGAAGAAATGGACTCTGAAATGTACGAAGAAGATGAAGAGGAAGTTGTTTACGAAATTGAAATGTCAGACGAAGACGAGGACGGTGATATGATGGAAGAAATGGATGATGATGAATCTGAAATGGAAGACGAAATGTCATCTGAAGATTACCACCTTGAGGAAGCTAAAATGACTGTAAAACCTAAAGGCGTAGGAATGGGAAACCCTAAATTTAAGTACGGTAAGACATTACCAAAAAAGGGTTTTGACGAAAAGAAAAAAGAGGGACCAAAAACAATGGGTACTGGTAAAGCTAAATTCGAATTCAAAGAAGAAGAAATGGAAGAAAACTATGGTTCTAAGAAACACGAATACAAACGTAAGGATGTAAAAGGTGTTGAAAAGAAAGCTGGTGAAAAAGATGGACACTACAAGGATTACGAAAAAGAGGAAACTAAAGAAGCTGCTAGAACTTATGGAATGGGCTCTAAAGAAGGTAGAGGTTTGAGAAAAGGTATCACAAACAATCGTAATTACAATTACAGTAATAACGGTGTTAAAGTGGAATCTGTTGATAACGAATTAAAAATGCTTAGAGAGAAAAACGAAGAATACAGAAAAGCTTTGAATGTATTCAGAGAAAAACTTAATGAAGTAGCTGTTTTCAACTCAAACTTGGCTTACGCAACCAGATTGTTCACAGAACAATCAACTACCAAAAAAGAAAAAATAAACATATTGAGAAGATTTGATTCTGTTGAAACTTTAAAGGAATCAAAACAACTCTACAAAACACTCAAAGACGAATTTAATTCGGTTGAAACTAAGAGTATTAATGAAAGTGTTGACAAAGCTGTTAACAATTCAGTAAGTTCAGGTTCATCTCAGAATTTGATTGAGTCTAAGACATATGAAAATCCACAATTCTTAAGAATTAAAGATTTGATGTCTAAAATCTAAATAAACTAAAATAAAAAAAACCAAATACTAAAATGGGAGCATTATTAGAATCAGGTCTTGTTGGTAACATCGGTCTTAAGCACCTTAAAGTTATCAAAGAAGATACAATTAACAAATGGGACAAATTAGGGTTCCTAGAAGGCTTAAAAGGTCACCTAAAAGAGAACGTTGCTCAGTTATATGAAAACCAAGCATCTCACCTCATCAACGAAGCGTCAACAACTGCTGACTCAGGTTCTTTTGAAACTGTAGTTTTCCCAATCGTAAGAAGAGTTTTCTCTAAACTTTTGGCTAACGACATCGTTTCAGTTCAAGCGATGAACCTTCCAATCGGTAAGTTGTTCTACTTCGTTCCTTTCATTCAGGAATACGAAGTTGAAACTGCAAACAACGCTCAACACTACGCACCTTACGGAGCACCTAACGCTTCTTCAGGTCAAACACCTAACAGTGGTTACAATCCAAACACTCAGAAAGACTTGTATGACAAGTTCTACGAAGGTAACGAACCAGCTTTAGACCCACCAGGTCTTTACGACTACTCAAGAGGTGAGTGGACAGCTGTAACTGCAGACAACGCAACTGTTAAGTGGGTTGGTGACGTTATGGTACCTGCAGCATACTCTTACAGTTCAGCAACAACTAAAGTGTTGTTAGTTATGTCAGGTTTCGCACCTGATGGAGCTGGTAAACTTATCGGTCCTGACGGTCAACCTATGGACACTGAAACTTTCTTGGCGGGTATGACTATCAGAGGAGCTATTGGAAACGTTTACACTTCAGCTAACACAGCTAATAACTACTTGTTCAGAGTTGTAACTCAGAGATACGGTAAGGGTATTGTTCAATACGGTCAAAACCAAACCTTAGCGTTCCCAAGTTCTAAGACTGACGGTGGTACTTACTATGACGTTTGTGACGCAGCTGGTAAAATCTACTTGGAAGTTGATTTAACAACTCCATGTACAGTTTCTACAAACTCAATTGACGGTTACTGTGGTACTCCATTCTCGTCTTCATCAGCAGCAAACAACGCGTTTGTTACTAAGTACAAAGTTTACAAAAACCTTGAATTTGAAGATAAGATTGGTGAAGTTTCTTTTGACCTTCAATCTGTAACAGTATCTGTTACTGAAAGAAAGTTAAGAGCACAATGGTCACCTGAAATGGCACAAGACGTAGCGGCATTCCACAACATTGATGCTGAAGCTGAATTAACAGCTTTATTGTCAGAGCAAGTTGCGGCTGAAATTGACCGTGAAATCTTGAGAGACCTTAGAAAAGGTGCAGCTTGGAACTTACGTTGGGACTACAACGGATGGAAGAGATTAGGTGCTAACGCAGTTCCTTACACTCAGAAGGACTGGAACCAAACTCTTATCACAGCAATCAACCAAATCTCAGCTCAAATCCACAAGTCTACACTTAGAGGTGGAGCTAACTGGATTGTAGTATCTTCTGAGGTATCTGCTATCTTTGATGACTTGGAGTACTTCCACGTATCAAACGCAGCTCCTGAGCAAGACCAATACAACATGGGTATTGAGAGAGTTGGAACATTGGCAGGTAGATATCAAGTTTACCGTGACCCTTACTTCCCAGCAAACCAAGTATTGTTAGGACACAAAGGTACATCGTTACTTGATACAGGTTACATCTACGCACCGTATGTACCTCTACAATTAACTCCTACAATGTATAACCCATTCAACTTTACACCTATCAAGGGTATCATGACAAGATACGCTAAGAAAATGGTTAACAACCGTTTCTATGGTAGAATCACAGTTGATGGTGTTAGAACAT
>Ga0078894_10003604_pt1 | contig 11754 bp, 9 predicted proteins | sample LauGreSu1BDMLBSD_2_FD_67506 | JGI IMG/M metagenome (GOLD analysis project Ga0078894, IMG submission 67506) | Freshwater lake microbial communities from Lake Michigan, USA - Su13.BD.MLB.SD (version 4) (version 4) | ecosystem: Environmental > Aquatic > Freshwater > Lake | place: Lake Michigan, USA... | reverse complement strand
CCAACAAAAACGACAACAAAAACGACAACAACGACGAACGATACGGCGTACTGATAGTCGCATGAGACGGCGTTATAGAAATGAAACGTTTGTAGCAATGTAAGTCATTGAAAATATAATATGTATATTATTCAATGGAATCACTTAGCGAAATACACCTGAAATATGACAAAATTATCAAATACTCTGCTTACGCATTCACCGGTTGGTTTTTATCGTGGGTACTTTTTTTTATAATGTCACCCTTTATGCTGGGATATTATGGCAAAATCCGCGGTGCTTCTTTGAACTATGCGTTTAGTTGGTTTTCAATGATTGCGATTATCCTAGGATTAGAGTTGATACTGGGGTAATATTCTGATTTATTACTTATCAGCCGAAAATATTTCGTTTCAACAAGCACTTTCCGTTCCATTTTCAAACCTTTCAAACTTATACAACCGAAAATATAAATTTGAAAGACTTTCTCGCCAAAAATATTCCGTTCAAAAAGCATCCCCAAAAATCCGGGATATTCTAGATTATAATTTTACAATGGCGGTTTTGGGGGATGCAAATCCGCGTTTGTGGTGTTTAGAGCAATTGATACGATACTACTGTAATCTTACGATATTATCGTGTGATGGCGTCAAACTCTGATTTTTCTATGGTCTGGTGGCGTTATGATTTGTAGTAATATGAATAAATGTCCAAAATGCCGTTTGTTCCGGAGACTTTTGAAATACGAAATCGTGCATTTTTCAACAATCCATAAAAATGGGGTTTTGTGACTGAAATGCTGTTAAAACATGATTTTTAGTAGAAAATGTGTGACTGTTATTTTTTCGGCATGCCTCGATGTGAACGACCTCCGAATGCATCGGATGTGTCAGAAAAGCTGCTTTTATTTAGGCGTTTTATTTTGTAGAACTACAGTATAAAACGCCATTATAACCATCGCCATTATAACCATCGCCATCAATGGATAAACCCCGAGTTTGTTATAATTGCGAACCTTGCGGTTTTACAACAGACAATAAAACCGACTATGAACGTCATTTAACTAGAAAGAAACATATCGTTAAAAATATGCCAATAAACCAGAATCCAACGTCTATTTCTAATACATACACATGCCCTTCTTGTTACAAATTATTCAAATGCCGCACAAGTATATATAAACACAAGGCTGTATGTAAAGAAGAAAAAATATCCAGTGATTCTACTTCAATCGCCTGTCCTTTTGCATTAGCCTCTTCCACAACACCAACAGAACAGTATCTACGCGATGTAATTATCAAGAACCAAGAACTAACCTCTGCGATGATGTTACTTATTCAACAAAACACAGAACTACAGTCTAAAATGATGGAACTATGTATAAGCAACACAACGAATAACACAACCAATACCAATAGCCATAACACTATGACTAACTGTAACAACCCCACCTTCAACATGAACCTGTTCCTCAACGAGAAATGCAAGGATGCGATGAACATGAAGGATTTCGTGAATTCCATCCAGCTCAACCTTACCGACTTGGAAAATGTTGACCGCCTAGGTTACGTGGAAGGAATGTCGAATATTTTCATCGACAACCTCGAGAAAACAGACATATACAAACGTCCGGTCCACTGTAGCGACGTGAAGCGTGAAACCTTATATGTAAAGGAAGATAATCAGTGGGAACGTGAAGGACCTGAACATGAAAAAATGGTGAATGCTGTCCTTGCTGTGGAACAGAAGAATGTGGCGCTTGTAAATGAATGGGCGAAGGCCAATCCGCGATGCATGAATAGTAATACTAGAGAGAATGAAACATACTTCCGGTTATCTAAGGCGGTAACTGATGGAGAGAAGGACGGGAATATAGATAAGGTGATTCGGAAAGTAGCGAAGAAGGTAGTGATTGAAAAAGAACCATGATTATGATGGAATCGAAACTGTCGATTATATTTATTCAAAATTCTGTATAAATAATTCTGTATAAATATAATCGTATAATTATTATATCTATTCGTTTTCACTTCATTATGTCAAAACGCGACACTGATTATTCCAACACAATTATTTACAAAATTTTTTGTAAGGATGAAAATATACAAGATGTATATGTTGGTCATACTACTAACTTTGTTAAGAGAAAAAAGGTTCATATGTCATCATGCATGAAGAGTAACAATTCAAATCATAACTGTAAAGTATATCAAGTAATACGAAATAATGGTGGATGGGATAATTGGCAAATGATGATTATCGCCTTTTACAATTGTAAAGACCTTTATGAAGCAAGACAAAAAGAACAATATCATTATATCGAATTGAAAGCGACGTTGAATAGTGTTGAACCGATGAAGACAGAACAGATACACTCTAATATCACGGAATGTATTAAAGATGAATGTGATGATGGTTGTGATAAGGTTGAAGAACTTCACATTCACTCTAATAAAACAAATAATAATAAATTCGTATGTGTAGGTTGTGACTTTAGATGCTCTAAACAATCTAATTATAACATGCATCTTTCGACCAATAAACATAAAAAGATAATAGAAGATAACCACGAATGCCAAGTCACCCCATCCTTCAGTTGTTCCAACTGTAATAAGAAATATTCATATCTTTCTGGTTTGTGTCGGCATAAGAAAATATGTGTGGCGGTTAAACAAGATAAAGCAGAACTGTCAACCAATCCACTATTAGAAACAAAACCGAGTGACAATTTTTGTCAGATGGAGAATGTCAAAATATCATCGGCAGAACTTCAGAATATAATAACCGAAACACAATTTTGTAAGAAAATGGTGGTTGAACTAATAAAAACCAACAACAATTTACAAGCACAAATATTGGAACTGATGAAGAGTTCACAAACACCAGCTATAGAACCAAACCTAGCTTCGTCATCCATCGGAGTCGCATCAAACGGCAACTACAACACTATCAATTCAAAGACCACCAACAACAACAACACATTCAACATGAACCTGTTCTTGAACGAGAAATGTAAGGATGCGATGAACATGAAGGATTTCGTGAATTCCATCCAGCTCAACCTTACCGACCTTGAAAATGTAGACCGTTTAGGTTATGTTGAAGGGATGTCGAACATCTTTATTGATAACCTCCAGAAAACCGATGTATACAAACGTCCGGTCAATTGTAGCAACACCCGAGAGAATGAAACATACTTCAGGCTATCCAATGCTCTAACTGATGGAGAGAAAGATGGGAATATTGCCAATGTGATTCGGAAAGTAGCCAAGAAAGTAGCGATTGAAAAGGCCAATCCGAGAGCAATCGAGGATTCATGAAATACCCATTTCATTTATTCGGAAATTCTCATCGTTCGTAGAACCCGCATGGTTCGGGATTCTTACTTTTCAGCCAAAAATATTTCGTTCAAAACATGACAATTCCAACACTTCTAGTTTCAAAACATCGGCCTCCTATTTCAAAGATTTTCCGACCAAAAATATTCCGTTCAAAATTGCATCCCCCAAAAATGGGAATTTCATAGATTAGAATTTTACAATGATGGTTTTGGGGGATGCAAATGGTGTTTTTATTGCGTTTTTTTTAATATGCGTATTTTTGTAGTCTTATCATATAAACGTCAGCTATTGATAATATATGTGATTTATACGTATTTTACAGTCTGGTGGTTGTGGTAATTTATAGTATGTCCAAATAAATGTCCATTTTGCCGTTTGTGCGTGGAAGTTTTAAAACACGATTTTTGAAACATCAAAAAATGAGTTTGTGACCATTATGCTCTTGTTTGGTAATTTTATCATAAAAATACGTGACTGATAATTTTGGAGTTTGGATGTGTAGATTGGGTGTGGTAGTTTAGACGTATTTTTTGTAGTAATATAAAATATAAGAGAATACAACTATGGCAACTAATAAACACAAATTTAGCTATATGTGTGAATTATGTAACTTTGCATCGAGTAACAAAACTGACTACGAACGACATGTAAATACGCCTAAGCATCATAAAAACGTTCATTACCACACAAATACGCATGAGTCGTCGGTGTCATCTAACCATAATTATACATGTCCCTTGTGTAAAAAAGAATTCAAACATCGGACTAGTATTTATAAACATAAAAACATATGTTCTGGCAAACATGAAACGACACCAACTAACACTTCAAACGTTGATATTCCGGATGTTCCATCACAAGACTATATTTTCGAGGTTATCACAAAAAATCAACAGCTTACAGAAGCAAATCAAGAACTTCGAAAAGCAATGATGTTGTTGATTCAGCAAAACACCGAATTTCAAAGTAAAATGATGGAAATGTGTAAGAGTGGTGGTTTGGGTGGAATATCAAATAGTCATAATACAACCAATAGCCACAACAACAACAACACCTTCAACATGAACCTGTTCCTCAACGAGAAATGCAAGGATGCGATGAACATGAAGGATTTCGTGAATTCCATCCAGCTCAACCTTACCGACTTGGAAAATGTGGGCCGCCTAGGTTACGTGGAAGGAATGTCGAATATTTTCATCGACAACCTCGAGAAAACCGATGTATACAAACGTCCTGTTCATTGCAGCGACGTGAAGCGTGAAACCTTATATGTAAAGGAAGATAATCAGTGGGAATGCGAAGGACCTGAACATGAAAAAATGACAAATGCCGTGCTCGCGGTGGAACAGAAGAATGTGGCGCTTGTAAATGAATGGGCGAAGGCCAATCCACGATGCATGAATAGTAACACCCGAGAGAATGAAAGATATTTCCGTCTCTCCAAGGCAGCCACAGACGGAGAGAAGGACGGGAATATTGCTAAGGTGATTCGGAAAGTAGCAAAAAAAGTAATGATTGAAAAAGAACAATCTTTGGAACATAAACCATAATTCTTGTAAAATTCATTGGTTTCAAAGTATCAAACTTATAATTTCGGAAAACAACCCCGCCAAAAATATTCCGTTTACAATGCATCATTCGAAAATGGGGGGGGGTCATATTCTTGTAAAAATACTGATGCGTATTTTTGTCGTCGCACCATATAATGATATGATATGATAATGTATAACATCTGTAAAGTATGGTGTGGCAGTTGTGGTAATTTTTGATATGTCCAAATAAATGTCCATTTTGTCCTTTACGCGTGGAGATTTTACACCTTTTCTCATTTACACCCTTGAAGATTTAAAATTCTGTAAAGTTTTTCATAATATTATTAATGAATTCATATAGACGTATTTAATATCTTTTACAATAGATCATGAATATAAAACGATAACACGAGTATATCTATCCAAAATATAACGTTACTAGTATTTATTGTCAAATTGATCATTATGAACATCGAATACATCCTTCCGCTTGTCTCCTTTTGGCACACGATTTCATCCCAAATCGCAAAATACAATTCACCCGAAATCACAAATAACGCAGTGAGCTTTATCCATTGTTTTTCTTATATTGCTCATTATCATTATGACTACAATCTGAATTATGCCATACAGATTAGTATCGGATTTTACATATATGATCTCTTTTTTATCATGCAACGTGTGTATCACCAGGATTCATCTAAACGGAAAGATGAAATTAAAAAACAGGTCCCTTTTATTATACACCATATCGCAGGTTCATACCTTTTATATTCAGCATTGACTGACAAAGGTGGTGAATCTATCTTAGGAGCATTTCTTATTCTTGAAAAGTCGAATATCATGATATATGTTTCGTACTATCTGCATAAACAACGTGCGGAATATGTACGATTGTGTGCAGTATCTGAATGTGCTCAACTTATAACATATACGTATTATCGCCTGTTTGCATTATCTGTATTTATCTACGAACACAGTATTCCATTTTTCAATTATCCATTCATTACACAGTTCTTGATTATACTGATATACTTTATGGGGTACGCATGGACTTACCGACTTTTAAAGAAGAACGTTCAGAATTTTTATAAACTCGCCACTCTTTCTAAGAAATATTCTTCGGTAGGATGAAGTAGTGCACCTGCACTGGCACATAATTCAGATCATGAGATTAGCCAGCAAGGGTTCCGGAACATATAAAGAAAGTGAAGCGGCAGTATTCGCAAAACTGTTCATTCCTCGACGATGAAACCAATAAATTAGTACCCATCCCAATCGGAATCGAAAACCGCATGTGGTTTGAACATGACATCTTACACCGTATTCGAAAGCGTCAAGACATTCCGAAAACAAAAGGCATTTATTTCTTTTTCTCGTTAGGAACCCATCCATCCATCCCGCCAGGAGTGTTACCATGCATTACGGAACCGTATTGAATTCAATCAACCCCGGGCGCGCGAAGATTATTTCGTTGAGTTGAAGCGACACAGGTACGCAATATGTCCAAGAGGAAACGGATTAGACACCCATCGATTATGGGAATGCTTCTATTTGGATGTTATACCAATTATGCTGAAAACCGACAGCGTGAATATTGGTAACCTACCGATTATATACCTGGATAAATGGAGCGATTTAGATGTGACCACGACACTTGGCGTCAAACACCAAGAACTTAGTAAAATAACAATGAGTCATTATGAGAATAAGTTATTTAAAACTTAGGTAATAAATATAAACACAATTCTATTATGATATATAGTACATCATGAAGGTCATTATAAATAACAATATATACGACATAACCACATTCATATCAGAACATCCAGGCGGTGCCGGTGTTTTTACAAAATATGCTTCTGACTCTTCAAATAACGATATCCCCGACCTCACCGCTAAATTCAACGAGGTCGGTCATTCAGAATACGCGGTGAACCTTCTCGGAAACTACAAAGTCGAAGAATTATCAGAAGATGATCCACGCTTCAAACGAGACCATCATTTGGAATACAATAAGACCAAAATATCGAAACTCATCACGCATGAAGACAAGTTTCATATTCATAAAAGCATGGGTGTTATCTCACTCCTGAATTATTTTTATCTCCTATTTGATTGTCTTTATAGTGGTGCCGAAGCAACAATGACGTTACGAAGTGTAGATGGCAGTTTCATTGGTCTTATTTGGGTGCATACCATTCTCTCGCTTTCTGCACTCCAGTTCCTTATTCCACGTACACGTACTGGTATTTTGCCGATGATCTGGCAAGAGTTCCGCGCACATTCTATCGTCTTTGCAGTACGGAGTTTTCTCATTATAAACGCGCTATATTTCTTATTTAAACCAGAAGATACAACATCCACCGCCGCTCTTGCAGTTCGTCTTGCGTTTGTCCTAGTTGCAATGAAATTAGCCGATTTTAGTACAGAACATCTTCGCGAAAACCCAAAAGAGACGACAACTGCTACGATGCCGTACTGGAGTGACTGTCCGGCGTCACTTCAATCTATGATCAAATATTTTTATACACACTCACAGTTTATGGCGACGGTCGTTTGTCTATTTGCAGAAATTCCGTATATCCTCGCTGTCGCTTTCCCGATCCAGATTGCATCCTTTTTAATGACCCTAGTTCGTAAAAATATCATTTCGGCTTTCTGGTATCATATGTTGTATGGCGGTAGCTTACTTATTGTATACCTGATAAACGCAAGAGACGTTAAATTGTATCCACTCGTCCTTATCGGGTTTGGATTGATATACGCACGTGTCAATCTGAAACTCAATAAGTATATATTATGGTCGTTAGTTGCACTCGTCGGTGGGTTTGCAAAGTATGCAACATCCGATAACGTTTCTGCAAATGACATTATCCATTCTATCGTGTGGTTTTGTGTTCCTTTTTTGTCGTTCTTTTATTATTATGTTACCAATGATGAGGATACAAAAAATGAGATTCGACAACAGTTTACAGACATTGTATTTGAAAAACATAGAATTCGTGAAGAATCAAATCATCGGGTCCAACGAAATATGACATTTGGACGACAACACGGTCAACTTCACAATAAAATTACGATACAGTTGTGCGAAAAGTACCCGAAATACAAGCCAGGTATGTACTTCAATCTGTATTTTGATACAAAGAAGCGGCCGTATACACCGGTTGAGTATACGGCAAATACAGATGAAGGGTTCAAACAAGGAGATACCGCGACATTTTTAATCAAACATGTTCAAAACGGCGAAGTATCTCCGCTTATTTGCGATAAGTATCTAGTGAACCAGACCGTATTTGTCAAAGGTCCATTTGGTGTCAGATATTATGACCCATCCCCGGATGTTCGTTCGTTTGTATGTGACACAGTTAAGATAACTTCGAGATTTATTATAATGTGTTCATGTGGATCTGGAATCACACCATTATATAGTATGGGTATGGCATGGATACAAGATGAACAACACCGAATAGAAAAAAAGAAACATCAAGAACTTCACTACTTATCTTCTTATCGAACCCAAGAAGAAGCGCTATTGCGTGTTTCAACATCTGTCACGGAACCTGCATCTAGTTCTGCGACCGTGAAAGAAAAACTATATATTTCAAATGAAAATACGAAACTTACACCCGCTGTACTAATAGAGTATCTAACAAATATTATCGAAGAACCGGATCAAACAAATACACCAGAAGATGTTACAGTGTTCATTTGCGGAACTCCAGCGTACGCACAAATGGTCAAAGATGCATGTGCAATAACTAGCGCAGGAATCAAGTATTATGAATGGTAAAATAAGTGTATACATACGCATACGTATTTTATTATGATTACTAATCGGTAATTATAATAATAAAATAAATGACAATGAATCAAACAACGATTCTTGGCACAATGCTACTCGCATATATTGTGCCGATTGCATTCGTGTATTACAAATACAAAATCGCCACCGACAGTGCCACATGTACTCGAAGCATATCTAGTATCATTACAAGTCAAGAGCCATTTTTCAACGACATTGCGCCTCTATTCCAAACCAGGTATGTTATCGCACTATGTATGTTTATTATGGCCGCATTTACACTGGTTTACGAATACCAAAGATGCGTCGACTACATGAATTCGCGGATGTGGTCGCTTGCATCGATCGCCGTTCTTCTAATAGGGATTTTCGGTGTTATTTTTATTCCTGAACATGACTCAACGCACTACGTGTTTGCCGGTGCGGCATTCTTTGCCATCGTCGGATTTATGGCGGGTCATACGTTCTGTGCTGGCGCCGACACAGACATCCACGACATTCTCCGTATCTTTCTTTACGCACAATTTCTATTTATGCTCGTAACCGTGATAGGAGTCCTGCAAGATACGGCGATATTCACCATTGAAGCACTCTTCCTCGCTAATTTCGCTGTATTTTACTTCTACCTTCATTATCATACCTTCTGTAGCTCATGTTCGCCATCGCATTCGTTTATCTCATCATGACTATCTTCAATGAACCGTTGTACATCTTCGGCGTGTGCAGCAACTCGTGTCATTTCTACCCGGTAATCGTAGATGTACTGGTACAGTAACAACCCACCGGAAGCAGCCAGAAACACCAACGACACGCCGATGACTGCATCAAATGGCTCATTGAAACAAACAAATGAATATGTGAGTTGAATCACGCGGCGAATAATGTCAAGACCACTTAGAAGAATATTCGCAGGAATAATACTTTGCCGACTATTCAGAATATATATTTTATTGAACATGTAGAGTTGTAGTCCAAACGCGATGAAAAAGTACATGGTCATCGCACTCGCAGTTACCGGCGGAGTATGTTTTACCGTATAAAACACCGCACAGGGTGCTGCAAGAACAAAATATGTTGCCTGAAAAAGCACTTGAAAATCGATATTTGTCATGGTATCGCCGTGAAGTTTCATCGCGTATTCAATGAGATTATTGTACGTCGAATTCAAAAAACACGAGATGAATATAATAACTGTATTTTGAATAACGTTCTGTACAATTCGCGTAGAACCGCCTCCATTTGTAGAATACTGGAATATATATTGTCCAGTTGCCAATCCATGCGATATGACCAATGCCGCACAACTCGCATAATAAAGTCGCGTCACTGGTTTTTTTAGTAAATACTTGAACCACGGTATATTAAATATAATAAAACCGGAACGCAGTATAGTATAATAACTTAGTGTTACCGTATTCAATGCATAAAATACGAATACGGTTTCGACTGTATACAAGACTCCTGTAAAAAGTGGGTACTTCAATATATGTCGGCGTTCAGGTGCAAAGTAAGCTTTTGCACGTTGCCATGAGAAATTACGGATAAAAAGGCAGCCATAAAAAGGCGTAAATACTAGACTGAGAAGAACGCTGAACCATTCATTTTTATATTCGTAGTTATTTGTAATATACTTCATACAAATGAGATATTCAGATAATGTTGCTACGAAGAATATCGAATTTATCACGAGTAGCCAGGTCATACAATGTAATATGACAAAAACGTAATTACTGGTATATAACGTTCAAAAATATGTCTATATCCATTATACTATGTGTAATAATCGATATAAACCTACTCGTGTAATTATAATAAAGATTTCTGTATATCGCTATCGCACATGTCTTCCAATCAACGAAACCGATACAGTACTCCCGAACGTAATGCACCCGACTGTCAAGACTGGACCTCCGTATCAATGAGTAAACCACGGCAACCTAGTACCCCCTCGACGGTAACGCCCCAAACCTATGCTTCCATCGCCGCTACTAAGAAATCAGCGTCGGCCGTTGTGGCAGCTACCACTTTGAAAAGGAGTAGCGACGACGCTGACACTACAAAAAAGACGAAGTATGTCGCGAAGGCAACTAGTGACGCTATTCGAACGGCTCGATGCGAAATGAAACTTACTCAAAAGGAACTTGCACAAAAATGTAATATGGACGTATCGATTATTGCGGAGATTGAACGCGGCGGCAATTGTGTTTACAACCCAAACCATGTAAATAAGATTCAATCTGTATTAGGTGTAAAGATTCCGAGAGCATAACCAATACATGATTATGTATTATGTATTATGTATTATGTATTATGTATAGCTAATAAGAAAACGATGTTGAACCAAATCAATCGCATATTGTAATGTAATAAAATCATGTTCTAACCAACTTAAATATTTGATATAGTAATAATACATACTACTACATCCAATAGAATGGGCGGTCAAAAACACAAGAAACCCGGTAAGTCTGGTGGTAATAAGCATAAGAATAAGGACAAATCTTCTGCGGCGTCAACCACCAAACCAGTCACCATGAGTGATATTTCTGTAGAATTTCAGACAATTATTCTCGATTTTATACGTGACATTCACGGTACATTTCCAGAATATCATGAGGTTCTCACACCTTATTTGGGTTACTCTCATGAAATGAAACCTATGCCGGACGAACTCTATATAGAATTATATACACACTGTCGAATGGTATATCCAGTCCGTTTTTTTGATATTCTTTACAAGAACGATGCACTATTTGCGATGGAAGCGGACAAATCACATGCGACCCAGAACGCTGATGCGGGTACTGAATTTCTCCCTGGCGTCGACTTTCGAGAGATTTGGGCCACGGAGGATATCACCGAAAATACGAAGGACATTATTTGGAAGTATTTGCAACTCGTGTTATTTTCTATCGTTAATAACCTCTCGGATATGGGTTCGTTCGGTGACACAGCAAAGTTATTCGAAGCCATTGATAACAATGAATTGAAGATGAAGCTGGAAGAAGTAATTGGTGAGATGGGTACAATGTTTGGTATGGATGGCTCAGCATCAGAACAAGGCCAACCACCGAATCTAGAAGAGACATTCAAG
>Ga0078894_10003603_pt1 | contig 11754 bp, 11 predicted proteins | sample LauGreSu1BDMLBSD_2_FD_67506 | JGI IMG/M metagenome (GOLD analysis project Ga0078894, IMG submission 67506) | Freshwater lake microbial communities from Lake Michigan, USA - Su13.BD.MLB.SD (version 4) (version 4) | ecosystem: Environmental > Aquatic > Freshwater > Lake | place: Lake Michigan... | reverse complement strand
TGATAAGCACTGGTTGTACAAACAACAAACAAATCGAACTTTTTATCTTTGTCGTGTTGTTTAAAAGTTTCAACATTTTTCTTTAGTACTTCCCAGTCTCCTGTTCTAAAATAAGGATATATATTTTTACCAGAATCTAAGCTCATCATAATTGTTGTTCGAGCTCGTGCCCCAGGATCTCTGTAGCTAGGCATGCCGCCAAATGGCAATAACAATTCATATAGTCTACCCATGTCTGCCTTAGCGTTAAAGTTGCTATGAAAGCAGATGGTCATATTATCTTTATTAGGGTGTTTAGCCAACAATTCTAAGCATGGGAAGAATTGTTTTTGATACAATACTTCACCGCCTGCAAAGTCTACCTTTTCAATGTTAGGAAAGTTAGCATTGATATCATTGACAATTTCAGTCATATTATCAATGTCAAGGTCGATTGATAATGTATCAGTGTCACTGGCTCTGTGCATACGTCTTGTCAATTGAATTAAGCCATGATCTCTGTCTTCTTGATCTGCTTGATAATATTTTAATTTACTCATCCAGCCGCTAGAATAAACATCACTGCAATGTAAACAAGCCATGTTACAAGCATTACTAAATCTTAATTCAATATGTTTTACTGAGGCAAAACTAATTTCTCCGGTTTCTGTATTATAATTACTAGTATCAACAGGATAATCCATTCGCATACTAGGGCCAGCGTTGTCAGCTTCAACGTCTTTGCACAAATGACAGCCAGTACTCCAAGTACCTTCCATCATTTCTTTTCTGTGCTTCTTAAAACCTTCACTATTAATAATATCAGATGGCTTGATAGACTGCCCTTCACCCATGACATATAATTGATCGCTTTGTTGGGGGCAACTGGTAACGAAACCATTTTTATAGTTTATGCCGCCCAGTGTATAGTAACATGTTACTGGTTGATTCATTTATGAAATTCCTCTAAATACATTTCGCAATTTGTTTGCGCCCAATCTCGTTCCTTACAAAAGAAACATTCTCCACATACATGTTCGCTGCCACGGGCATGCCATTTGCCCGGTCCAAACTTAGTGTCCATACCTAATTTATTTGCTTCGCATGATCTAGTTAAGTCTCTTAATTTTTGTAGATTAAAATTCTCATATTGTGCCATTACCCAATCTTTGTTTATCAATAAAAACGGATCCCGAACCGGCCCATCATAGTTGTCAAACCATTGCCACAATTCTTCTTTTTTTAGTTCTCGCATACGTCTGAATTCAGGTGCTTTAGATATTTCTTCTTCTGGATTCATTGTTGTACCGCTGTATTGATGTTTAGCCCCATTCATATGACAGATATAATCATTGAAACTTTGAACTGCATACACTCCTGCATTTGCATTTTCAATGACCCACTCATCAAAAATTGTCTCACCTAAATTTAAATTCTTAAGTGGCGTCATTTCCAGTGCAGGCGGAATAAAACCAATATACAATTCTTTTTCTATGCTAGGAAACATAGCGTCTATATAATCAAATATTTCTCTGGCATTATGTTCAGTCCAACTTCGGTCCTCCCAAAATCTAACTAGTGTAGATACACAAATTTTTGTTTTGGCTCCGGTTGATTCTATAATTCTACATAACAAATAAAATAACATAGTGCTATCTGCGCCGCCACTAAAATTTAAACTTATTGCTTTTTCAGACTTTTTAAAAACTATAGGAAGACCATTAACAACATGAATATTAGGATTGTTAAGATTGTCTATGTTATTGTATATAAAACTTATATGCTTTTTAAATAAATTATCATCTGGTAGCTTATCCCAATTAATATCAAAGCCAAAATTTGTATTCTTTTTAAACATTATTATTCCTTAAATATGATTTTGTTGCAATAGCACTGACCTATTTTCATGTGCCCATTCTCGTTCTTTACAGAAAAAACAAGTACCGCATATATACTTAGATCCAGATATTGTCCAATTATTTTTACCAAATAGGGTGTCCAAATCTGAATCTGTTTGTGAGCATGATCTTGTCATATCTCTTAAATCTTCTATTTTAAAATTCTCATATTGTGCCATTACCCAATCTTTTTGTATATACAAAAATGGATCCTGTCTAGGCCAGTCTTGTAGATACATTTTAAGATCATCGTCACTTAGTTCTCGCAATTGCCTAAATTCCGGCCCTTTTATATCAGTTGGGTTAGTTGTTATTCCGCCAAAGGCTCTTTTTATTTTATATTTCTGACGTATATATTCATTGAAATTGTGTACTGCATAAACACCTGCATCTGCTCCTTCCATAATATGGTTAGCAAAAACGCTTTTGTTATTCGGGCCAAATTTAATGTCTTTAACTGAAGTAAATTCCATGCCCGGAGGGACAAAACCTCGTTCACGTACAATATCTAATTTAGGAAATCTTCCTTTAATATAGTCAATTATGTCGTCAACATTGCCTTCTATAGAACTTTTCGTTTCCCAATGTCTAATCATAGTAATAGCCACTATTTTCGGAAATACGTTCAATGTAGTGATAATTTTACATAATATATATAATAATAATGTACTGTCTGCGCCGCCACTAACATCTATAGAAATAACATCATCATCTTTTTTATAAAAAATAGGCAATCCATTAATAATATAATAATGAGGTGATAACATATGATCAACAAGACGCCGATTTGCATTTTTAAATTTTAAATCATATATTTGTTTCATAGTTGATTTGAAATGATGGTCATCAGGAATATTCTGCCATTTCAAATCAAAACCTATGTCAATATTCTTTTTAAACATTCTTAAAGATATCTTTCATTTCAGGAAATGTAGTATAAAAGTCTGTGCCTCGATGTTTGTCTAATGTCTCTAAGTATTCTTTCATTTCGGGTAATCGATTGCTCCAGTCTTCGCTTTTGGCAAACCGAACCATGCCACGAAGTCTATCAATTCCATAGTCTGCATTTAACCACATTTCTTCAGTGACCTTGCCTTTGTGCCAAGTAGGTACACCCAGTTGCCAATTAGCCTTCCACCATGGAATGAACTCTTCGTACTTGCGTTCGATCTCATCTTTAAACCACATAGGCAAAACTTTAACATTTAATTGTGGCGGATGATAAACAAAGTGATAGTTAATCCCGCCGGCGCCAAATGGCCACATATTAATTTTCTTAAAGCCATGTTCTAGCTTCCACTTTAGAAACTCTGGAATGTAATAGATATTCAATGCTTGTACAGCGCAGGCAATAGTAACTTCTACATTGTTAGTAGTTTCTTGATCCAACTGCCTAAATGCTTCTAAGTTTCGTTCCCATTTGCTAGGATATCTAATATAGTCATTGCGTTCGCCCACAGCATCAACGCTGTAGTGGAACCTAACTAATTTAAAATGACTCCATAGCTCAAATAAGTCTTCTCTCCATTCTACGCCATTACTGTTATAGCGTATTTCCATGTCTTTGGCATAGCCTTGTTTGATACATTCTTCTAAAATCTCGTAATGTTCTTCAATGATTAACGGCTCGCCACCGGCAAAATATAACTGTTTCATATTTGGAACTTGTTCCCATAACTGTTCCCAAAACTGTGGATTATTTTTGTGCCAGTTATAACTTGCACCGTTCTCTTGTCCTTTATTATTCCATCCCATTGTTTCCTTTAGAGACGGATTAGTAATTTTCGGAAATACCGCATTCCATTCCGGTACCCATAAACTACTATCATGTGGACTACACATTACACAAGCTAAGTTACATTTAGTACCAAAACGCATATCAATGTATGCAATATGTGGAGGAACACTGCCGTCTTCTTGTGTATCTTCTAACAGCTTGTCTAAATCTACACGTTGCTTCCAATAGTTAGTTTCCCATTGACGTTTGCTTTTGTGGCCTTCGCGTTCTTCTTTATAACACTTGGTACAACTAGGAGGCTCTTCACCTGCAAGCATTTGCAATCGAGTATTTTTCATGTAGTCGTTGTTCCAACTACTTAAAAAGTCAGTTTCATTTAAGTTAGCTGGTTTACCATCTGCGTTTTTAAGGATGCCAACTTCTCCGCCATGTTTTTTATCATTGGTTGGACCAACGGAACTGGCATTGGCTGTACAGCATACACGCATGTGTCCATTTGGTCTTGTACTCAAATGTACCCATGGTAGAATACAAAAAGTGTTGCTAGGAAGTGCTGCCATTAAGTTTTATCCTTATATTTAAATTCGTTTTGATATGCTTTATTGTAAGCACACGTTCTTACACACCTTGCAAAATGCAAGGGATGATCTGGATCCCAACTGTCCACTAATATTTTTGTAAACCACGGATGTTCCATAATTTCATCAATGCTATGTTTTCTTAAATCATTCCATCCTTCTTCAAAAATACCTAATTTATCATTGATATTTTCTTTATTTTTAAATGCACTATCCCATAAGAAACAGCATGGCCATAGCGTCATATTACTTGCAATGAATATTTCATCTTCATGAACCATTTTACATTTAATACTGCTAATAATTTCTTGCTTTTTTGTATCATAGTCATCTTCAGTTATCATCATCATGATACCGGGTGGTGCTGTCTTTTTCTTTTTATTTGCAATAGAAATAAATTCATCCAACGCTTCTACCAGAGCTTTTTTGCTATGCTCTTTATCTCCAGTTGTTGTTATAACTTTAGTTTCTTTAGTTACTTCTTTTGTTCTCTTGTCACGTTTCTTTAAGTCGCTGATCCAAGTATGCAAACTATTACGCATACCAGTTCTTGTCGCAAACCCATAGCCTAAGCGTTCCGCATGTTTTTGTGCTATTTCTAATTCATGTTCGTTGTGATCAAATACAATATAAATCCATGTACCCATGCCGCCAGCAGTGCTGTATGCTTCGATATTTCGTTCAATCATATTCCAATCTACATTTATACGATATATGTGATTGGTTTCTTTGTGCCCATCTATACAAAAATTGATATCAACCATTCCAGTAAGTTTGCTTAATTTTCCTAATTCAGTCCAAAATTCTGTATCGCGCAGGCCTGCATTAGTACTCAATTGGCAATGTCCGCCATTGGCTACTAGATATTGCACAATGCCCAAGCAATCCTTGTTAATAATCGGGTCTCCTAATACACCGCAGAACTTAAAATTCTTATCACGCATCATTTCCTCTTCAGGAAACATGTTCATGATATCATCTAATGTTACAGTATCAACTGTAATTAAGTCTAAATTTTGTGTTCTGGCACAGCCGGGGCAGGCTGCGTTACAGTTACTAGTAATTTCTAGTTCGATTTTTTTAACGTTTTTTAGTGTCATTTAAATTGTTCCTGGAAGGCATCGTATTTAGTGCCGCATGTCTTGGCGCATACTGCCAACTTTCCTTCTGAACAGCTATTCTTATTCCAACTGTTGGGGATTATTTCTTGCATAAATTTGCCTTCAACAACGTCTTTGATCTTATGTTGTTTTAAATCAAGTGAATCCAAGCCAGCTTCATTGATGGCATTCCAAATTTGTCCACCACGTTCTTTCCAATACCAAACATACATCTGTCCCGCTGTCCAGCAACATGGTTGTAAGTATCCTTCTGCTGTTACATAAATGCTTTTCTCTTCTGCCACTTTACATTTAATAGGTACAGTATCCCAATATTTTTCCATGGGCTTTTTCTTTTCTGGGTCAGTGGTGAACTTTTGACTGCCTGCCTTATCTTTAAGAGCCTCTACTGTAGTAATTAACTCATATGGATCTGACTTTTGGCCTTTTGTTATGTTTTCTAAATTTTTAATGGCCGCATTATGATACTTAGGATCCGTGGGCATGGCTAACAATGCAGTTGCTGAACCTTTACGATTACCTGCTTGATGTTCTTGTTTAACTTCGCCGCGAGTATTGCTAAAGAATCTATTACTTTTCTTGATGTTAAATTTTTCAAAGCCCATTTTAGTTGCTAATGTTCGAGCTTCTTCTACTTGATGTTCATTGTGTGCGAATACAATATAATCCCAGCGAGCTCTGCCACCTGCGTCAATGAATGCCTGTGCGTTTTCCATTATCTTTTTCCACACAGTGCCTTGACGATATAAGTGATTTGTATCTTCTAAACCATCTACGCCAAATATAACATAACCTTTTTTACCAATAACACCAGCAAGTTCTGCCCACCATTCTGGCTTTTTCATACTGCCGTTTGTGTGCATACTTAGATTAAGCTTTGGATTATGTTCTCTAAAGTAAGCAAATGCTTCTAATGTGTCTGATGCCACAGCAGGGTCGCCGTAGTTGCCGCACATATATAATCTGTTTAATTGTTTAATAAAATCTACAGGGAATATATATTCAATATCAGTAATGCTGAGTTCAGCACCATGTAACAACGGACTAACTTCGCCGCCATTTAAGTTCCTAGCGCACATAGGACAAGATGCATTACATGCTTCTGTCATTTCTAAATGCACAGTGGTAATATCACTGTAACTATACATTATTTTACTCCGTAAAGAGCGTACCTTTTGTATTTAGGAAATGTAATTTCTCCGCGATAATAAGTTGTAGTTACTGGGTATTTTCTTAAAAAGTCCGGTAATGTCTCAGAGTAATTTGTATGTTCTTCAATGGGGTCGCTGTTGTTTTCAATGAACACAGTTGTTCCTGGTTTTAGTTTATCGAACCATGTAGTATCCATATGTTCACTACTGGTATTAATAACCAAGTCTGCATCAAGGATCTTATCATAAAATGTTAAATTATTTTCATGATCAAAACAATCATTGATAGATTTATTTTCTACATAAGCTTCTGGATTAATAATGGCTATCAGTTCATTGATACTAGCATCAGGGTCTATACTAAACAATTTATTATAATTGATATCTTTAAGATATAAACTATGATGCGTTAACCATCCACCGATCAATAATACATTATTAAAGTTTAGATTAAATTTGGATAAAATCTCTGCCATCCAAATTTTGCTGAGTACTTGACTCTTAGAGAAAATAATAGGTAAGGCATCTTCATAACCTTCATCGACAATTTGAAATAATTGGTTTACAAACTCATCTTCTGGCCATATAGAATGAAGAGTGCCTACAATATCTCTTGTGGTAATTTCATCACGAGAGCATACATTTGTATAAAAATTCAATCTATCTTCTCGAAATGCCACTGGATATTTGTTATAATCATCGGATATTAAATTTTTAAGAGACCATGGCTTTGATTGTTGCTCTACATATTTTAAATTTATAATGTTTCTTATAAATTGTTTTTTCCTTACATCTTGAACAAAGTTAAAATATTTCTCTATTCCAAAAAGCCATGTAATTTTATCTGTTTCCATCTAATCCCACCCATTTACAAAATTTGTCTTGCAACCAATCAAAGTTGTTTACTATAGTAAAGTCTGCATCTTTTGATCTAGCATACTGCTCGCCATGTCTTGCGCCATGTACAGCAAAGTAACCATACTGTGCTTCTAAGCCAGCATTTAACCACATATTAAGTCTGTCCAGACTTTCTTGGTCATTATTATTTTTATTGATACCTGCACTGAGTTTAACTGCTTCTCTAAATGCAGTACGCCATGTGCTATATGGTGTGTAATTAAATCTATGTTCGCTGGCTAATATGTTTAACTTAATATAACCGTCTGCCAGGCTAGTAGTCATGTCAGGGCGATCCAAACGTTCGGCACTAAAACAATCTTTACTAAACAACTTGATGCCGCCATGTCCATATACTAGGCCATTAATAGGATTTTTTGCTCTGAATACAGCAACATTTTTTGGTTTGAGTTCTATTTGTTTATCAAATGTAAAGCCATCTACAATCCAGCAATCTGCGTCTACAACGTAGAATCTGTCTCCTTGACATAAACTAGCAATATGCTTATGACTTTCAAATATTGTACCAATGCTAGCGATTGCTTCTGCCCATGGTGCAACTTGTAATAGACGTTCCCAATTCTCATTGAGATTATCTTCGTCAGTGTAAAGGAAATATACAGGGGTGTTCATATCAATATTTAGGCAATGTAAATCCATATAAAGGCAATGCGCTTTGATTTAATAATGCAGGCCAACCTAGGCCTTTGCCTGGACTAATATGTACATGCTTAAACCAAATACTTTGTTCAGCATCTAGTTCTGCCAATGGTAGACCTAAACTATCTCTTAAATCTGTTAATAGTTTGCGATTGTGACTTTCTAAATATTCGCCATGTTCGAGAATCTGCGACTGTGTCTCCCAGAATTTATGAAACCAATCATAGTCTGCAATAACTGTATGGTCAAAATTTTCTACGTATAACTTATATGCGGCAAGTCTTGCACCATACATAACCCAAGCGCCATTTTCAATATCTCGGCCCACTGTCATCCATATTAGCCAACGAGCATAGTTAGCCGGATACATTTTGTGCTTAAAATCATGTAATGGAACTTTGTTGCCTTGATCTAAGCCCATCTTAATACCTTCACGAAAGCCAGCTCTAAATGCTTGCTTGGGACTAGAGTTGTTATGAACAACACCATATGTATTATTCATTTGTTTATAGTTTTCAGGATCCCAACAAAAGTCTACATTGTTTGTACCGTCGGTTGGATCTGCCGCTTCATGGCTTTTCATGTTCATGACATGTTTAGTATACCATAGTTTAACGCCACCATTGCCATAGACCAAGCCATTGACTATATTACGACTGCTCCAACTTAGTGTAGCTTCGGCAATATCAGGAGTGAGCTCTACACTCTTACTCCATATACTTTTATCTATTTTACAATCAGCATCCACTGTAAAGAATCTAGGAGCATTGGCAATACGGCCAGCTTCTTTGTGTGCGGCATCAAAACCTTTGACACCATGTACTCTATATACTTTTTCTGCGTTAGGATGATTGTCTAATAAGAATTGAAAGTTTTCATCTGCATTAGGTTCATCATAACTTAGAAAGACTACGGGAATGTCTTTTAACTTTAGTAAAGGGTTTTGCTGTGTTTCTTTTTTAACAGCTTTTGTAATTTTATTATCCAGTGAATTTAGTAAACTCATTTTTCATCCATTCTAAATCATTAATAACTTTCAAAGCTTCCGGATTCTCTGAATGTTCCAATCCGTAATCTCTGCCTTGCTTTGCGCCAGCAATGGCATATTTACCAAAGGGTCTTTTTGCGCCTTTTGTAGTCCATATTTTAAGTCGTTGATTACTTTCAGCAACTACCTTATCTATCGCTTCATCGTTATAGTTTAATTTATGCCGTAATTCTTCATTGGTCAAGTTAGTGGCCAATTTAACACATTCACGAAAAGCACTACGCCATGTGCTAAACTCATCATAGTTGAACTTAGTGACATTACTTACTTGGTCAAACACCTTAATACTCAATCCAAATCCTGTGGTGAAATCGACTGTATCTGGATTCTTAGTTAATAACGATTGCTTAGGTAATAGTTTAACACCTCCGTGACCATATGTCAAGTCATTGATTGGATTAATACTATTCCACAAGCAAAGGCATTCGCTTTCTGGTATGCCCCACCATGTGTTATATTTACTGGGTGTGAAGAAAAATTCAAAATCTTTGACAACAATGGCGTCACTATCTACTACATAAAAATTATTTGTAAGACTACGACGAGCACATTCCTGATGCGCTGCCGTGAATCCAGTTATACCATTGACACGCTTGGCGTGAGGAGCTTTCTCCAGGAGAAGCTCGTAGTTTTCATCAGCGTAGGGTTCGTTGTAACTTAAAAAGAAAACATCTAACATTATACGAGTATTTAATATTTTTACTCATGATAATACAGGTACATTGTATTTCTTATAAAAGTCTTTGGCATCTTTTAGGTTGTTAACCATTGGCTGGCCTTTGATGTTTAAACTAGTGTTCAATAACATTGGACAGCCGGTTTCGCTGTACCAATTTTCCAGTAGCTTGCGGAAGCCAGGACTGTCATTTTTGCCCACTGTTTGTACACGACTTGTTCCGTCTTTGTGTATAATAGCAGGGAACTCATCTGGCTTAGTACAGCGAGCAACAAACTGCATATAAGGACTAGTGTCTATGTTCTTTGGCATATCAAAATAGTCATGAACATGTTCTTCTAAGATTGCTGGTGCAAAGGGTCTGAACTGTTGTCTTCGTTTGATGGCGTTGACTGTATCTTTGATCTCGGGACCTCGAGGATCGGCTAGTAGGCTGCGGTGGCCAAGAGCACGTGGTCCGAACTCAGCCTTTCCGCTAGCCACGCCCACAATTTTATTTGTTTTAAGCATGTCGATAGTTTGTTCAACTGGATATTTCCTTCCCATGTTAGTGCCAAGATATGCTCCTGGCCATGCTATCTGTTCTCCAAAATAAGCCGCTACGGCACCAACACTACTTCCTGCATCGCCAGGGTTTGGCATAATCCATACATTATCCCAATCGCCGGTGATCTCGCTGTTGGCAACACAATTAAGAGCACATCCACCCATTAATATAAGATTCTTACTAGTTAAATTTGTACAAGCCCATGCGCTTAATTTTTGTAAAATCTCTGTATATATCTGTTGTGTGGCAGCGGCGAGATCGTATGTGTCCTGCAAGCTAATTAAATCCGGTCTCCAGTCTGGGCAACCTCTATGTAAATTGCGTTTGAACTTGATCTCCGGAGCTCGAATAGTCTTAAAGAAATCGTTGTATATATCTGCTTTATATTTGTTAGGATCGCCGTAGGCTGCCATGCCCATTAAAATGTATTCTTCTTCATTGGGTTTTAAACCAATGCGTTGTGTCATTGCGCTAAACCAAATACCAATACTGTTAGGATAACTTTGGCTGTAGACTTTCTTTAAACTATTGCCCTCGCCTTGCCAAATAGTTAAACATTCAAATTCGCCAATGCTGTCAATTACAATAACTGTGGCATCTTTATATCCGCTAGTATAGTATCCAGCGGCGGCATGACTTTCGTGATGCTTGCCAAAAACAATGGGCTTGTCTAAATTATACTTAGACAGATATTGTTTAATATTGTTTTCTTTAGCACGAAAGCCCTGACCAGCATATAATTGTCGCACAGTTTTAAGCCATGGTTTTTCATACCAAACAATTAAGTCTGGCTCGCCATATTTTTTTGCGTCTGCTATAATGCCTTCACATAAGTCACCATCGTTTTTGATACCCGAGTAGCGTTCGCTGTGGCCGGCGAATTGTAGTTCTTTATCGTGCCAAACGCTTATGGCAGCATCATGGCTGTTGGCACTAATTCCCCAAATGTTCATTTGTAAATAAAAGGATCTCGTTTGCGTAGTTCTTCTAAGCGTTTTTTAAGTTGTTCTTCCCATTGTAGCTCTTCATCTGTTTTTTCTTTTTCTTCTACAACAGGTTTTTGTTCTTCTTGTTTATCGTTTTCCATAATATCTCCTTGCATATTATTTATAGGTTAACATCTAACCATTCTTTGATGATTTTGGCATATTCTATATGTGCAAAGTATCCAGGATGGCCATCTATAACAGTGAAATTAGTTTCATGTTTGATCTGTTTTTTATTATTAATACACCAATCAATTAAATTAAGATCTCCATTATCGTAACTAATAACATCAGTCTTGTCATAGTTTGCTTTATAATGCACGGCTCTAAGGCCATCCATGATTTTAATTGCTATGCCGGCTCGTTTACAAAAAGAATATAAGCCTGCTAAATTTCTTTCATTGGCTTTGAAATGTTCCATTCTATTATGAAACTTTTCATAGTACCATTTAAAATCTTCCTGTACATCATCTAC
>Ga0078894_10003602_pt1 | contig 11757 bp, 13 predicted proteins | sample LauGreSu1BDMLBSD_2_FD_67506 | JGI IMG/M metagenome (GOLD analysis project Ga0078894, IMG submission 67506) | Freshwater lake microbial communities from Lake Michigan, USA - Su13.BD.MLB.SD (version 4) (version 4) | ecosystem: Environmental > Aquatic > Freshwater > Lake | place: Lake Michigan... | reverse complement strand
GGGTTAAGGGTTTGTGCAGGCGGCGATATTTGTGCCTGCTTTGTTTCAGATTTTTTCCTTCACCAGAAATCAAACTCACATTTCCGTCAACATCCAAAATGGTTGGTTTTTTTCAGCTATTTTTTCGACTCGAATAAACAGCAGAACAGTCTGCTTCAATTAGCAAATTGCCAAGCGGGGTGGCTAGTTGATCGCTAAGCATGCCTTGAATTCACAATATTCGCTCTTGAAACACTTCCAGAAGCTAAAAAAAGTATCTTTGTCAATCATGAGTCTGTACCAACAGGTTAGAGCCTTGCTCTATAAAGAAATTGTACTCGAGTGGCGATCACGCTATGCGCTCAACGGTATTTTGCTTTATGTAGTTTCCACCATTTTTGTGTGTTACCTGTCTTTTCGTGGGGTGCAAGCCATTACCTGGAATGCCTTATTCTGGATCATCATGCTTTTTGCTTCCATTAACGCGGTAACCAAAAGTTTTGTACAAGAAAGTCGGGGCAGGCAATTGTATTTTTATACCATTGCTTCTGCACAAGCTATTATCCTCACGAAAATTATTTACAATGTATTTCTATTGCTCTTATTAGCCGTTCTTGCGCTCTTTTTTTACGGAATAGTATTTACAAATCCTGTTGGAGATCCTGCCTTATACTTGCTAGCTGTAGTTTTAGGGAGTATCAGTTTTGCGTCGGTATTTACGCTGATTTCCAGTATTGCCTCAAAAACCAATAATAGTAGTGCCTTAATGGCCATTTTAAGTTTTCCGGTAATTATCCCCTTGCTCATCTTGCTCATCAAACTATCTAAAAATGCAATGGATGGTTTGGATCGTGCCAGTAGTTACAATGAAATCGGAGTTTTGCTGGCCATTAATCTGATTGTGATCACCGTTTCTTTGCTGTTATTTCCTTACCTTTGGCGAGACTAATTTTTAGTGCTATGCAAAAAAACTGGTGGAAAATTCTAGCCTCAGTTCTTATTCTATATTCCGTAATCGCGGGTCTTCTTTTTGAGGTACCACGCTTACCCATTCTCCACGAAAGTATCCGTAATCTGTATTTCCACGTGCCCATGTGGTTCACTATGATCGTTTTATACCTTATTTCGGTCATTTACAGCATTAAGTATTTGTCGTCGGGAAATGAAAAACACGATTTAATTGCTGTGGAAATGGTCAATACCGGAATTGTGTTTGGCTTTTTGGGTTTAGTAACTGGCATGATTTGGGCGAATTTCACCTGGGGTTCTCCATGGCCAAACGATCCCAAACTAAACAGTGCAGCAATAGCTACACTGATGTATATGGCATACATTGTATTGCGTGGATCAATGGATGAAGAACAGAAAAGAGCAAAAATTTCTGCTGTATACAATGTTTTTGCATTTCCGGTAATGCTAGTTTTGCTGTTTATCTTACCCCGAATGACCGATTCTCTGCATCCGGGCAATGGAGGTAATCCGGGATTTAATTCCTACGATTTAGACAGTCAAATGCGTTTGGTTTTTTATCCGGCAGTTATTGGCTGGATTTTGATTGGCGTTTGGATCGCCAATTTGAGATATCGTACACGTTTAATCGAATTCAATTCTTAATATGAGAGTAGTACTGCTAAGCTTGTTAAGCATCATATTTACATCTTTTTGTGCTTTTGCTCAAGATACCGGTCAGGTAGAAATGGCCGATGGTTTAAGGGCGTCTGGAATGATCTATGTAGTAGTGGCTGTAATAGCCGTTATCATTCTAGGAATGCTGATTTTCTTGTTCGGAATGGATAAAAGAATCAGTAAAATCGAAAAATCTATTTCTAACAAAAACTGATTTTAAAACTTCTATTCGAAGATTTTTTAGAAAAACGTTGTAGTGTACACTATACACTCAGAAATTTTTATTTGCAGGTTTGGCTTTTTTTGATTCAAATTTGCATCAAAATTGCCAAGCTAACTAGTTAGAAAATTTAAAATTTAGTATATGTCTAATTCAAAAGGAGCAGCACATCAGGAACTGAGTTTTTTCGGAGATGTGTGTGAGTTTTTTGATCATGCAGCCCAGTTTACAAATTATCCAGCTGGATTACTGGACCAGATCAAATCGTGTAATAGTGTGTATCGATTCCGTTTCCCGATCAGAAAAGGGGATGGAATTGAAGTAATTGATGCCTGGAGGGTAGAGCACTCTCATCATAAATCGCCAACTAAAGGTGGTATCCGCTATAGCGATATGGTAAATGAAGATGAGGTAATGGCCCTGGCTGCCTTGATGACCTACAAGTGTGCCATTGTAAACGTGCCATTTGGTGGTGCAAAGGGTGGTATCAAAATTAATCCTAAAGACTATACGGTAGCTGAATTAGAAAATATAACTCGTCGTTATACGGTTGAGTTAACTAAGAAAAATTTCATTGGTCCTGCTATTGACGTTCCTGCACCTGATTACGGTTCAGGTGAACGTGAAATGAGCTGGATTGCCGATACGTACCAAACCATGAATCCGGGTCAGTTAGATGCCCTGGGTTGTGTAACCGGAAAACCACTTGCTTTGCACGGTATTGCCGGTCGTCGTGAGGCTACTGGTCGTGGTGTTGCCATTGCAGTACGCGAATGTGTATCGGTAGCAGAAGACATGAAAGCCCTTGGCTTAACCCCTGGTTTAGCCGGTAAAAAAGTAATTGTACAAGGTTTAGGAAACGTAGGTTACCACTCGGCTAAATTCTTAGCAGAATTTGGAGCGACCATCGTGGGTCTTTGTGAGTACGAAGGTGCCATCTACAATGAAAACGGTTTAGATATCGATGAGGTATTCAACCACCGTAAATCAACAGGTTCAATTTTAGGTTTCAAAGGCGCTCAAAAAGAATTCAAAAAATCAACCGAAGGATTAGAGCAAGCTTGCGATATTTTGGTGCCTGCAGCTCTTGAAAATCAAATTACCGAAGAAAATATTAACCGCATTCAAGCGAAAGTAATTGCCGAAGGTGCAAATGGTCCAACTACGCCAGGTGCTGAAGAAGTATTCACCAAACGTGGTGGAATCATTATTCCGGATATGTATTGTAATGCCGGTGGTGTAACGGTTTCTTACTTTGAATGGTTGAAAAACTTGTCGCACGTAGCATTTGGTCGTATGGACAAACGTTACGAAGAAACTGCCAACCAAAATTTGGTAAACATGGTAGAAGCTACAACCGGTGTTAAATTATCTCCGGAGCAACGCAGCGTAATCGTAAAAGGTGCTTCAGAATTAGAATTGGTAAATTCTGGACTGGAAGACACCATGATTCGTGCTTACCATGAGATCCGTGAAGTAAAAGTGAATAATCCAAAGATTAAAACTCTTCGTATTGCAGCTTTTGTAAACGCGATTGATAAGATTGCCGTATCCTATTCTAACATGGGTATTTGGCCGTGATTTGTTGTTAATCACCTATGTAAAGGGGGTATCTGTTCAAGATGTCCCCTTTTCTTTTTTATTGATGTATTTATGACAATTTTCAGCCGAATTAATCCGCCAAATCTTTCCTTCTAAAAAAGGATATTGTGTACTTTTGTTGCATCAGATTTTCTTTCAGTAAAACAGTTTGTTATGAAAAAAAGTGCCCTTCTCGGAATCATTGTCATTGCAGTAGCCATCGGTGTGATTGTGAGTACCTATGCGGATTCCAGTACCTACGGTAATTTTACCGATGCGCAAAAATCTGATGCTGAATTACACGTTGTGGGTAAGCTTGATCTGAATAAAGCAATTGTCTACAACCCCATTCAAGACGCCAATTATTTCTCCTTTTACGTAAAAGATAATCAGGGTAAAGAATGCAAGGTGGTTTTTAATGGTACAAAGCCTCAGGATTTTGAAAAGTCTGAGCAGATTGTTTTGGTAGGTAAAATGGTTGAAGGGGAGTTTCAGGCTTCTAAAATTTTGATGAAATGCCCTTCTAAATACAATAAAGATCAGGTAGAAGTTAAAACCGCTACTTCCGTTCAAAGCTAATTATGGATACCGTATTTCTTGGAGAAAGCCTTTTGCCGGGCAAATTAGGCCAGTTTTTTGTTGTACTGTCGTTTGGAACAGCGCTACTATCTACCATCAGTTATTATTTTGCCACCAATAAAGATCGACCCGATGACTCTTGGAAAAAAATAGCCCGAGTTGCCTTCTCGCTGAACTTTTTGGCTGTAATCGGTATTGGCGCTTCGCTTTTTTACATCATTTACAATCACCTGTTTGAGTACCACTACGCTTGGGCACACTCGTCCAAATCTCTTCCGGTATATTATATCATTTCGAGTTTTTGGGAAGGTCAGGAGGGTAGTTTCTGGCTTTGGACATTCTGGCAATCTGTTTTAGGCTTGGTCTTGGTATTCAGAGCCAAAATCTGGGAAAGCCCGGTAATGACGGTTCTAATGTTGTCTCAAACTTTCCTGGCCTCTATGCTTTTGGGTGTAGAAATTTTAGGAATACGCGTAGGAAGTTCGCCTTTCATTCTCTTAAGAGAAGCCATGCAGGCTCCAATTTTTTCTCGTCCTGATTATTTAAGTTTAATTGACGATGGCAATGGATTGAATCCCTTATTGCAAAATTATTGGATGGTCATTCACCCGCCAACCCTATTCATGGGTTTTGCCGCCATGATTGTGCCTTTTGCTTTTGGTATTGCAGGTCTTTGGGAGAAAAAATACACCGAGTGGATTAAGGCAGCTTTGCCTTGGGCCTTGTTTGCCGTAATGGTCTTAGGAGCCGGGATTATTATGGGTTCATTCTGGGCCTACGAAGCGCTAAACTTTGGTGGTTTCTGGGCTTGGGATCCGGTTGAAAATGCTTCGCTTATTCCTTGGTTAACGCTGATTGCGGCTGTCCATGTCATGCTGGCTTTCAAAAAATCTGGACAGGCTTATTTTACGTCATTGTTCTTGGTATTGATCAGTTTTATACTGGTGCTGTACGCCTCATTCCTTACCCGAAGTGGTATTTTGGGCGAATCTTCAGTACACTCATTTACCGATCTGGGCATGTTCTGGCAGCTTTTTGCATACATTGCCGGTTTCATTGTATTGGCCCTGGCCATGATTATCGCCCGCTGGAAAGCGCTACCTTTTTCTAAAAAAGAAGAAGAAACCTACTCCCGCGAATTTTGGCTTTTTGTCGGTTCCGTAATGCTTACGCTAGCCTGTTTACAGGTTTTGGCTACTACTTCAATCCCGGTATTTAATAAAATTTTTGGAACCGAGATTGCCCCTCCCACCCAAGTGGTACAACATTACAACAAATGGCAGTTGCCGTTTGCCTTGGTAATTGCGTTTATTTCAGGTTTTTCGCAGTTTTTAAAGTATAAAAAAACAGAAACCAAGAAATTCTACCAGCAACTAATTAAATCGCTTGCTATTGCAGCCATTTTAACCGCTTTCGCGGGATACTTGACCGGCATTTACAGCAACCCGATGTTCATGCTCCTTACGCTTACTTCTTTATTCTCTATTGTGGCGAATGCAGATATTTTGTACCAGGCCATTAAAGGGAAGTGGAAATTGGCCGGATCGGCCTTGGCGCATATTGGCTTTGGATTTTTATTAATTGGAGCCATGGTAGCCGCCGCAACCAGCAAGGTGGTGTCTGTAAACTCCTCGGGCATCGGTTTTGGCGATGAGTTTGCTAAGAGCAATAATCCGAGGGAGAACATCATTTTGTATTTGAATGAGCCTGTAAAAATGGATCCTTATACCGTAACCTATTTAGGCGATTCCACATCCGGTCCGAATACCTATTACCGCGTGAATTACCAGGTTATCGACGAAAAGTCTGGTAAGATTAAAGAGAGTTTCGATTTGTATCCGAATGCGCAGCAAAATGTCAAAATGCGTCAAATCATCGCTTCTCCAGATACCCGTCACTACGCATTGAAAGACATTTACACCCATGTAAGCAGTGTGCCTTTAAAAGAGGAAGAAAAACACGAGGCACATGAAGGTCATAGTGATGAAGAAGACTTTGGCAAACCAAAAGTCTACCAAATTTCCTTGGGAGATACCATCCAAATTCGTGATGCGGTAATTGTGGTAAAAAGTGTGAATCGTGATGCTAAAGTGCAAAACATCCCCTTGAAAAAGGGAGATGTGGCCGTATCCCTAGGATTAGAAATCAAAGACGAGCGTAAAATCTATTCGGCAGAGCCTGTTTTCTTAATAAAAGGCGGAAATACCTACGATTTTGGTAAAACTGTTGATGATTTAGGATTAAAGCTTCGCTTTACCAATATTCTGCCTCAGCAAAACAAACTTGAATTAACCGTATTCCAAAAACCGAAGGCAGAGAAAAAATGGATCGTTATGAAGGCAATCATGTTCCCGTATATTAATTTATTCTGGGGTGGAGCCATCCTCATGACGATTGGATTTTTACTTTCCATTTTCCGCCGAAATAAAGAACTTAAAACCGCTTAAATGAAAATCATCCTGCTCGGTAGCGGACGTGTGGCCACTCAATTGGGCCTAGCTTTGCAAAATGCAGGAGAGGAGATCATTCAGGTTTATAGCCCCACCGAAGCACATGCCGCTGCTTTAGCTAAAAAATTAAATGCAGAAGCCCTCAGCTCGATTTCCGCTTTGCGCAAAGATGCCGATCTGTACATCATTTCGGTAAAAGACGATGCCATTGCCAGTGTAGTTAAGAACTTAGATTTACCAAATAAATTAATTGTTCATACCTCGGGTTCTACGCCTATGGATGTGTTGGCTTCTGCTAACATCGGTGTGTTCTATCCTTTACAGACTTTCTCCTTCGAAAAAGAAGTCGATTTTAAAGACGTTCCTATCGCTATTGAGTCTAATAATCCAGAGTCATTAAATGTGTTGAGCGATTTGGCTCAGAAGCTATCCTCAAAGGTTATTACACTTGACTCAACACAACGCATGACCTTACACGTAGCGGCTGTATTTGCGTGTAATTTCAGTAATCATCTCTTTGCCATTGCGCAATATTTACTCGAATCGCAGCAACTTGATTTCGATCTAATCAGGCCATTGATTGCTGAAACTGCAGCCAAAGTACAACAGCATTTGCCTGTAACTGTGCAAACTGGTCCAGCCATTCGAAAGGATGAAATAACGCTCCAAAAACACCTCGATTTGCTCAAAAATGAGCCTCAATTGCAGGAAATCTACCGTTTGCTCAGTCAAAGTATAGTCAATTTACGCTAGCACTCGGCTTGGCCACCTAATTTTTTTATTTTTGCGCTGCGATGAGTATTTTCAAGATCAAAATCAATTTTGAAGAAGCTGGTAAAGAGGCTGTAGAGTTGAATATTGCCAAAGGGGATTCTGTACTGGATGTGTGTATGGACAACGGCATTGAGCTGCAGCACAACTGTGGTGGTGTGTGCGGTTGTTCAACCTGCCATGTGTACGTGAACAAGGGCATGGAGCATCTGCAGGAAATTTCTGACAAGGAAGAAGATTTTATTGACCGTGCAGTAAACCCACGTATCAATTCTCGTTTGGGTTGCCAATGTGTGGTAATCAATGGAGATATTGAAGTAACTTTACCAGATCAAAGCCAATTTTTAGGACATTAATCATGATAGACGATAAATACGCATTACCCATTTATTGGAACGATTACGAAGACATTGCCATGGGCTTGTACGAGAAATTTGGCGATGAATTTGGCGAATCAAAAATCTACCGTATTCGTTTCACCGATTTGATGGAATGGGTATTGAGCTTGCCTAATTTTTCAGGTAAACGCGAAGAGTGCAACGAAGGCCATCTGGAGCAAATCCAATCGGCATGGGTGTACGAATGGCGTGATAACCAATAACATGCTTCAGAAACTTTCTCATATTAAAGCCTTTGTTTTTGATGTAGACGGTGTGCTTACCGACGGTTTAGTTCATGTAACCGAAAGCGGTGAGCAGTTGCGCCGTTTCAGTATTAAAGACGGATATGCACTACAACTGGCCGTAAAAAGAGGCTTCCCCATCGCCATTATTTCTGGTGGTAGATCCCAAAGTGTGGTAAGCCGCTTGCAAGGTTTGGGTATTAAAGACATTTATATCGGTGTGGAAACCAAAATGGATGCTTTTGAAGAGTTTCTGTTAATCCATGATCTCCAAGCCGACCAAGTATTGTATATGGGCGACGATATTCCCGATTATCCGGTAATGCAAAAAGTAGGTTTGCCGGTTTGTCCCGCCGATGCCGCTGAGGAGATCAAAGCTATCTCAGCCTATATTTCACCAGTAAAAGGTGGAGCGGGTTGCGTTCGCGATGTGCTAGAAAAAGTATTAAAAATACAAGGTGTATGGCTGGATGAACAGCCCTCAGCCAGAGGCTAGTGCCATGTCTATTGTTTTTCCTCCACTTATTTTAGCTTCCAAATCTCCACGTCGGCAAGAGTTGATGAACTTGTTGGGTTTGGATTTCCGCGTTGTATTAAAAGAGGTGGATGAAAGTTATCCAGAGAACTTAAGTCCGGCAGAAGTAGCTTTATACATTGCCGAAAAGAAAGCGCAGGCTTTTGACGAAGAACTTACCAACGAAATCGTTATTACTGCCGATACCTTAGTTTGTATTGATGGACAAATTTTGGGCAAGCCTGAAACTGAAGAACATGCCTTTGAGATGTTGTCGTTACTTTCGGGGCGTAAACACGAAGTGATGACCGGTGTTTGTTTGCTGAAAAATCATCAACTACACTCATTTGTAGAAACCTCTGAGGTGTACTTCAAAAAACTAACTTTTGAACAAATTAGGTATTACATTTCCACCGGTCAGCCCATGGATAAGGCCGGAGCATACGGCATCCAAGAATGGATTGGTTTAGTGGGCATCGAACGAATCAACGGTTCGTACACCAATGTGGTGGGTTTGCCAACCCACCGATTGTACGAAGAATTGTTGAAGCTGATTTAAATTCTCCTGTCAATCCCAAGTGGGAGTTTTTAAACAATAAGATTTAAGATGCTTCACTACGTTCAGCATGACAAGCAGACTTGAACCTTATAACAACTGCTCAAAAAATCCCCCAATTTCACGTTCTTTGTCAACCAAATGGATCTCCAAAATCCATTCTCTGGGATTACCTGATTTATCAGGACCGAACATATCTAAGTGGTTTTCCGGATGGATGTAATTGTCCTTAATCTCTTTTTCCAGCCGTTCGTGCGGGAAGTGGCCAATGATGTGTCCGGCCATTTTGCCGCCAAATTCCCAGCCGTAGCTATTGGCTACTGAAACTACATGAGCGTAGTACTCGGCACCGCTAAGTGAAGTTTGAGCGTCATAAAAAGCCTTGCATTCTTTCCAGATTGGTTCCAGATCATTCTTTAACTTCAATTTTACCGGATCATTGCCAATCACATACGTACGACCAAAATCGGCTTCCCAATCTTCAAATATAGGTCCAAAATCCAAAAACAAGATTTCATCATGCCGCAAGGTTAAATTGGGCGGATTCTCATTGTAGGGCAGGAGGGTATTTTTACCGGCACGGATAATGCGTTTGTGCCAATATTTTTCGATACCAAATAATTCTTTAGCCAATTGAAAAACTTCATCATTCAACTGCTCTTCGGTTTTCCCTGCGCAAATGAGCCCACGCTCTTCTAGGGTTTCGAAGAGTTTCAAGGCCTTTTGTTCGGCTGCTATCAGTTGTGCTTTGGCTTCGGACATGGCTATTCTTTATAGGTAAGCCACTTGGCTAGTTCGCGGAAATTCACCTTTTTTCCATACATTAGGATTCCCACCCGGTAAATGCGTGAGGCAATCCAGGTAGTGAAGAGAAATCCGGCTACCAATAAAGCAATAGATAAGGCCAATTGCCAATCGGGCACGCCGAATGGTAAACGAACCATCATGGCTATGGGCGATGTAAATGGAATGATGCTTAGCCAAAAAGACAAGGTGCTGTCTGGATTATTCACGATAAAACTGAACGCCATGATGTAGGTGAATAGCAGTGGAAGCGTAATGGGGAGCATAAATTGCTGTGTTTCCGTTTCGTTATCTACGGCTGCACCAACGGCTGCAAACAAGGCGCTGTAAATTAAGTATCCACCCAAAAAATAAACCAGAAAGGTGCCCAAAATATAGGGTAAATTAAGGGTTTGAATGGCATTAACTACAGTTGCGCCTGGTCCCTGATTAAATTCTACATTGGGTTTTTGACCAGTCGGTTTTTCGGTCTGAATGGATTTGACCTGCTCCATTTTATCTTTTAGAAAAAACTGTCCCGCTGAACTCACCAACGTAGTGGAAAGAACAATCCAAAGAATAAATTGGGTTAACCCGACCAAGCCAATACCGATAATTTTGCCCATCATCAGTTGGAATGGCTTTACTGAGGAGATTACAACTTCTACAATTCGGCTGGTTTTTTCTTCAATTACGCCACGCATTACTTGCGATCCGTAAATAAAAAGAGATAGGTATACCAAAATGGCGGCGGCAAATCCAATGGCATAAGCTGCACCGGCACTGCTGTCTTTTTCGCCTTCGGCAGTCAGTTCAATAGAATTGATACTTACATCCGGTTTAATTTGGGCCAGGGTTGAAGGGTCAATTCCGGCATCTTTCAGTTGTTTGGTGCGCAAGATCTCGTTCATCTGATTTTCGATATTGCTTAGCGAGGATAAACCTATTTTCTTTTTGGAGAACAATTGAACCTCAGTTTTTTTATCGGTTTCTGCCGGTATGTAGAGAATGAAGCCATCTTCGTTTTCGGCAGCCTGTTTTTTGGCCTCTGCCAAACTTAAATTGCTTGTTCTGTAACGAATTAAGGAGCTGTTTTTGAAATTTCCTGCAAAAATACGGCTCTCGTCGTACACCGTAATTTCTGTTACTTTATCGCCTCCTTTTACGCTTAAAAAAGCAATTAAGCCATACATGCCGATAATGAGTGCCGGTACGAGAAAGGTCATCAATAAGAAGGATTTCTTCTTAACCCGGCTTAGGTATTCGCGTTGAATGATGAGTAAAATCTTGTTCATGCTCTTAACTTAATTGCGTTACTTTCTGAATAAAAATGTCGTGGATGCTGGGAACTTCTTCTTTAAGTTCCTGAATTTGGATGTGTGGCAAAACATAGCTGAGCAATTCATTCGCACTCTTACCCTTGTTAATTTTGACGGTTACAGATCCATTTTTTGGTTCGGCTACAATATCAAATAAATCAGCTCTTGCTTCAGGAAAATTTCCTTCAAAGCTTAAGGTAAACGTATTATCGCGGTAGCTGTTTTTAATATCTTTTACCTTGCCGTCTAAAATTTTGTGCGAACGGTTAATGAGGGCAATGCTGTCGCACAATTGCTCAACAGATTCCATGCGGTGGGTAGAGAAAATGATGGTAGCTCCCTTGCGGTTCAATTCCAAAATTTCTTTGGTTACGATTTCGGCATTAACCGGATCGAATCCTGAAAAAGGTTCATCCAGAATAATTAGCTCGGGTTCGTGTAAAACGGTAGCTACGAACTGCACTTTTTGTTGCATTCCCTTACTCAAATCTTCCACTTTTTTATCCCACCAGGTTTGCATTTCCATTTTTTCGAACCAAAATTTTATCCGTTTAGTAGCATCAGCTCTGGATAGGCCCTTCAGCTGGGCCAGGTATAAAGCCTGCTCGCCAATGGTCATTTTTTTATACAAACCACGTTCTTCGGGCAGGTAGCCAATTTTGGCAATGTGATTAGGGTTTAACTTTTCGCCGTTAAAATAAACCTCTCCTTCATCGGGTGCGGTAATTTGGTTAATGATGCGAATAAGAGATGTTTT
>Ga0078894_10003601_pt1 | contig 11758 bp, 11 predicted proteins | sample LauGreSu1BDMLBSD_2_FD_67506 | JGI IMG/M metagenome (GOLD analysis project Ga0078894, IMG submission 67506) | Freshwater lake microbial communities from Lake Michigan, USA - Su13.BD.MLB.SD (version 4) (version 4) | ecosystem: Environmental > Aquatic > Freshwater > Lake | place: Lake Michigan... | reverse complement strand
GGAGCTTGTAACGGGCTCGCTCGACCTGCTGGTCGAGAGATCATCTGGCAGCTTTATGATTGTCGACTATAAGACGACTAGGTTTGCTGCCAGTCCTCAAGGCGCTCCGTTGACCGACGAGCAGCTCCTAGCCTTTTGTCAGGAGCGTGGATACGTCGAACAGCTTCGCGACTACGCTGAAGCTGTCCGTGCCTTACATCCCGGTGCAGAGTTAGAGGCCTGCATCTACTTTACGCAGATACGCAGGCCCTTGACGGTTAACCTTAGACCCTAGAATCCAAACTCTAGAACAAAGTAACCATCAGGCTCAGTCTGTTCTCCCACGACACCTTGCCAACCTGATCGGCCTCATCGGGGTGACTAGAGTTGATCCCGTATTGGTAGAAGCCACCGACGTAATGCCGGGTCTGATTGACGATGCTGACGCGGTCGTTAACTTTGTAGCTAAGCTGCAGACGATTAAAGGTCAGAGCCTTATTTGAGTAGTGATCAAGCTCGGTGGCGAGACTGCCAGCCATGTCACGCACGGTGTACTGAGGCTTCCAGATCTGAACCACATCCCAGCCGCCTTGAACGGTGAGATTTTTGAGCACGCTAGGCATGTAGCTCAGAGCCAAACCATAGTAGGCGATGACTACGGGGTGGGTTGGTTGAACGGTAACGTTGCCGTCCGAGTCCGTGGTTAAATCAGCGAGGGCGAGTTCGCTCTTGGTACGGGTACCGATATCGGCCTCGACCAGCGACGCTTTTTGCCGGTTTTGCTTCGAGTATTCCTGGCTATAGAACTCGCCTACGGGGTTGCCGTAGACTTTCACTGCGCCTTCGCCACCAAGGACCGGGGCCTGATAGTTAGCCTCGCCGTAAAATCCCAGATCCGTGTAGGAAAAATTAGCGCCACTAACACTACCAGTCATAAAGCTGGTGAATGCAGATGGGCCGAAGCTCCAAGGGCTCTTGTCATTGAACTTGCCACTTAGAGCAGTCCACTGGGTATTATTAAATATATCCGTCTTCAGGATGCGGTTGTCACCGATACTGTTCTGGAACTGATAGGTGAACGAAGTGTCGAGGCTTTTATCGAAAAGTTGGACACCGATCGTCGGACGCACAAGCACAGCTGGCTTGTCGTTCACGACCTGATCACTGTCGAGAATGCGGCGACCAAACTTAAGGCGCCCTGGACCGTGATCTTGCAGTAGTTCGCGCTGAGCGCGGTGACGTATCTCAAGGTTACCGTAAAAGGACGGTAAACTGGCCGCAAATGGTGCAGCGGGCTTTTCAATCTTGAGCTCTTCCTTGTGCTCCTCCTCAGGACTAAGCGCCTCTTCCACAGCGTAGGCGTTACCTGCCGCAAGCAGCAAAGCCAAACTGTGTACGACCGGCAGAAGCCCAGAAGTGTAAGCCGAACGACCACTCATTTAGATACCCTCTTGATAAAATGAGTTAACTGGGGGGTGGAACCACTTAATAGCAACATCTAATAATGTGTCGAAAGCCGGCCATGTATTATAAAATAATGAGACAATAGTCAATGCAATTATGCATATTTCATTGAAAAGCGTCATCATGACATAGAAACAAACGCAGTTTGTTTAGACAGAGGCGAGGTGATCATCACCCACGCCGCGATCAAGCTGCCTGTCCATGTCGTATTTAGGATCCCAAAGGAAGCGCTGTGCACTGTCGCCCTCTTGTGTCAGAGGTAGCCGCTCGGAAACCCCTTCGGCTGCCAGCGATTCAGCAAATAACGCAATCAACCTGCCAGCTTCTGCCAGGGTCTCGACTTTTGAAAGCTCATCACGGAGGCGTTTAGCCCCCGGCCAGCCCTTGACGTACCAAAGTAGGTGCTTACGCATACAAACAGCTGCAAAGCCCTTCTCCCCGTATTCAGCCAGCTGCCAGCTTAGGTGTGACTGGACCGCTGTCTCCCATTCGTTGAGGGTGACAGGCCTTACTCCTGCCGTTAAGTCGCGGAACAGCCAAGGGTTACCGAGGGCGCCACGACTCACCATGACGGCATCAACCCCGGTGTGCTCGTGCATCCAAATAGCGTCGGCACGGGAAAAGATATTGCCGTTACCAACAACCGGAATTTTGAGCTGCCGTTTAATCTCGGCAATGCGCTCAAGATCCACCGGTACCCCATAGTCGTCGCACCGTAGACGCCCGTGGACCGTGAGCCACGCAGCACCAGCCCGCTCAGCGGCATCGGCCACCTCACGGTAGGTGTAGCTACTGCGGTCCCAGCCTAGCCTAATCTTAACTGAAAGCGGTTTACCCGTGGCCGCGACCGCGAGCCGCACAGTCTCGTATACCCGCTCAGGATCACGCAATATGGCACTGCCGCAGCCGCTCTTGACCACCTTGCCGACCGGACATCCCATGTTGATGTCAATTGTCTCAAAAGGGTGCTTATCCAAAACCTCAACCGCGCGAGCCACCTCGTCGGCAGTCTTACCGGTCACTTGGACCCCAAGACGCTCTTCCTCAGGATGGCGTCGCATCATCTCAAGTGTACGGCGGCTCTCGTAGAGGAGGGCCGTTGCCGACAGCATCTCGACGTAGGTTAAAGTCGCACCTTGGGCGCTCGCGACGCGGCGGAACGGAGAATCCGACACTCCGGCCAGAGGGGCCAGAAATACGGGCCTCGCCCCAAGACCGAGTTGATCCCATACGCCAGGACCCTTGAGCGGGGTCTCTTGGCTAAACTCTTTATTGTTGACTGGTTGCGTTGTATTCACGGTGGCTGCGCTAAAGTTATCTTATAGATCTCGCGCAGGTAGACTAGAATACCCACTCGAGCGGCGGCAACCATAGCACTGCCGGCGCTACGCTCGCAACAGGGGTTTTTGCATACTTCGAGTTGTATTGAAACTGCGTCCAAAACGCTATGATATCCCACCAGGTATGGATGAACACTGCCTCACCCATTTCCCAGCCGTTGCGCTGGGTCACGTTACCTAGGTGAAGTCCGAGAAGCAGCTGCGGCAGCGGCGTGGAAACCGTCGAGAGGTGCGCCAGGGCAAAAAGCACGCCTTGACCGACATTTGACCACCCATCGCTGCCCGTATACTCCCTAAGAACTGGCATAATCCACCCGCGGAACATCGCCTCCTCGTGGGTACCTGCATTGGCCGAGAAGGTGGAAGTAAAGAAGGCGTCGGCGGTCGTAAAAGGCGACCGCTCGCTCGTTTCTCCAGGCGGCAAAGACAGTCGCAACCCAGCCAAGGCACCGCCGATCAAAAGTGGGACCCACGTGCTAGTACGCTTCAGGTACTTGAAATCGACCGTGGCCTTTAGAATGTCCATTGGCGTTTCGCCGCGGCCTAGGAACTCATATTCCCCCGCTGCCTTGCGCGTGGTCACAGCAAGACGAAAAGCTTGGTACGCACTGAAGCCCCCGGCCCCCTGGTAGATGAGACCTCCGAGCATAATCTTGCGCGAAGCGATGTCCTTTTGGTCCTGGACTTCTTCCAGTTTTAGACCGTAGGTCTCGGCTCGCTTTTCCGTAAATAGCTTGGCGCGCCCCAGGTCATTGGCCCTCGTCGTGGCATTAGAGTAGAGGATGGAGCCTACAGCCAGACCCGTGTAGACGCTGCCGCTCAGGTATTCACCGTTGATAAACTGACCAAATCCCGGCAGGATGAAACTCACGGCTGGGACGAGAAGATCACTGCGGGACTCGTTACGATCGGTGGGTGGAGTAAACCAGCTATCCTCAGACTCGGATTTGGTAGCGGTCCCTTTGCCGATAGCGACGACGGGAGTTGAAACGATTGCTGCTGTCAAAAGCACACTGATGTTTCGAATCATCATCATTATCCGCCGGGCCTCGCAACGTGATCAGTTGTAACTTTGATTTTGCTAGTCTTTGCTAGAGTATCAGATTCGCTGTACGCTGACCCATACCGAATTGCAGTTGGCACCACCATCGACAGATAGGGATCCTAGGCACCATGCTGGACATCAAGTACATTCGCGAGCACACCGAGGCAGTTCGTCGCGGCGCCGCCGATAAACGGATTAAGTTTGATCTAGACCGCTTGCTCGAGCTCGACAGTTCTATAAGGCCACTACAAATTCAGTGGGAGACACTGCAAGCGGAGCGTAACACCCTATCGAAGACGATAGGCCAAAGTCAGCCCGCAGAACGCGAAGCACTAAAGGCTAAAGTCGGAGCGATCAAGGTCCAGTGCGAGGCGCTCGACGCTGAGCTCAAAACCAAACGAGCTGAATTTGATCAGCTGATGCTACTGGTACCGCAACCGGCTCGGGCCGATGTGCCGATTGGTCGTGACGATACGGAAAATGTTGAGGTCAAACGGTGGGGAACTCCGGCGCAGTTTGATTTCAAGCCGAAGACTCATATGGAGCTGGGCGAAGCGCTAGGCATCATCGACGTCGCGCGCGGCGTGAAGTTGGCAGGCAGTCGTTCCTACGTCTTAAGTGGAGACGGAGCGCGTCTTGAGCAAGCGGTGCTCAGGTTTACCTTTGACCTGCTAATCAAGCGTGGATTTACTCCGCTGTCGATTCCAGTGCTGGTGAGCGAAGAGGCGATGACCGGTACGGGTTATTTCCCAACTGGGCGCGAACAAGCCTACCTTTGTGAGCGCGACAATATGGCATTGGTCGGGACGGCCGAGGTCTCTTTAACCAGCTATCACTCGAACGAAATCCTGCCAGAAGCAGAGCTACCCGTTAAGGTCATGGCATGGAGCAACTGCTTTCGTCGTGAAGCCGGCACCTACGGCAAGGATACGAATGGTCTCTACCGTGTGCATCAGTTTCAAAAGATCGAGCAGGTGATCATCGGCCCAGCCGACGAGGCAGCTTCGGCCCGCTTGCATGATGAGCTTCTTGGCAATGCGGAAGCCGTTCTGCAAGCGCTCGAACTGCCGTACCGAGTCGTTTATGTGTGTACGGGCGACCTTGGCCAAGGTCAGGTCCGAAAACATGACATCGAGACCTGGATGCCGTCGCGTTCAGCTTATAGCGAGACTCACAGCTGTTCCACCTTTCACGAGTTCCAAGCTCGCCGCCTACAGCTTCGCTACAAAGACAAAGGCGGACAAAACCGCATCTGTCACACACTAAACAATACGGCGATTGCCTCGCCTCGGGTCCTCATCCCACTGCTTGAGAACCATCAGCGCGCCGACGGCAGTGTCTATATTCCGCAAGCTCTCAGGCCGTACTTAGACGGCAGGGATCACATCCATATCAAGGCTAAATAAATATTATTTTGTAACTTTTTCGCCTAGTTTGCCGATTCCCCTAAAGTTCGTGAACATCCCGCCGAAACCCCTGTAGGCCGCGAAAGCGGCCCGGGACCGGCCCCCTCAACAATGGGTGGCCTTAGAGGGAGAGACGACGATGTTCAATCGAAGTGTTCGGAGAAAGGCGAGTCTTCTGGCTGTGATCATGCTACTGGCCGCCTGTGCGACTCCTCAGCGCAGCACCCAGGCCAGACGCGCAAAAGCACGGACAGCTCGTAACGGCAGTAGCTTCAGCCTCTATAGCGGCAAGTCACTCGATAAAAAGATTTTGAACCGAGGTAAGAAAAACCTCGGTTCTGTTGCTATGGAATCCTACTGAGTGCCAGTAGTCGGTAATTCCAGTCGGTAATCCCAGTCGCTAATCCCCGCTAGTGGCAACGCCACGCCACGCGGCTCCTTCCTAGCTGGCCCGGAAATGGGTGACAGCAGCGCCGTCGCCTTCGTCAACAGCTTTGACTCCTGGCTCCATCGATTTCTCGACGACAGGGGCCCCGTAGACCCTAGCCATCTCGGCCTCATCCTTTTTAATGATTGGCCTCGGTGGGTACCAGCTATTCTTGCTGTCGATGGAATTGAGCGGCTCCCCGTTGCGCATTCTGCGTATCAGTTCAGAATTGTGATGCTTGCGGAGGTTGAAGCTTTTGTTTTTATTACCACTCATGAACTTTGTCCCCTAGGCGAGAGGTTTGACATCGGTCTATCGGCATCTCGAGAAAAAACTTTAATGAAAAAAGCGAATTAAAATAGCCCCTGAAAATCACGACTAATTTCGCGAATTTATAAATTAAACTAAAGTTTATTAGTGGTTTTACCGATAATAGCGTCAGAGTTATAGGAACCAAGCCAATTTAGAGACGTCCGGGTCGCCCCGGGGAGATCGAGCGATGCTACTCGTATACTGTAGAGAATTTGCGCGTGCACGGAGCATCCGTGCATTGGTGGCGGCTAGCTTACTACTAGCTAGTCTACCAGGTTGCGGTTCGAGCAGCTCTGGCAGTAGCACTTTTAGCGGTGACTCTGCCCCTGATCCAAACGAAGAAGCCATTATCGCTGACTATTACGGTGGCCAATCTGCTAAAGAGACTGGCTTGCCGAAACTTCAAGCACAAGAGATGGTCAGTGAATTCGTCGATATGAAGATAGACCAGCTCTATGAATTTCTGCGCAAAGTATCCAACAACGATGGCGTCTCGGCGGGTGGTACGAGAATTTCTCGCATCAACGACCTGCTGAAGAAGTACCGAGGTCATTTCTTTAAAATCAGAAAAGACTTTCACCGCGTTGAAGACTTCTGGCAATTCATGCAGGTAAATCCCAAAACGGTAACTCCCGCTGAGTTCAGAGCAAGTCTACGCGAGATGGGTATCTTTACATCACGCGTAGCTTTACCAGCACTGCTTAAAAAACCAAGCCAAGACAAGACCGCACTTGATAATCAAAAAATCCGCAACAAGGGGCGTGCCTGCGTCATTGGAACCCCCCTACTGCTCAATAGTTGTATCAATCTGCGCAATCGCGTTTCCTGCAACCTGCTGACGGCGTCGATGATTTGCGTCGTTCACTACATGTTCAAAGCCAAAGAGCCGCCCGGCGAAGCCAAAAAAGAAGGCTTCGACGAAAAAGCAGCCGAAGGCACAGACGGCGCCGAACCTGGTGACGGCAGCGAAGGTGGTGGCGAGGCTGGTGACGGTGGCGAAGAGTAAGTTAGCTTAGACGGTCACGATAACTGTCGTAGCCAAATGATGTCATAACCCAAGCGCGTGATACGGTACCCACCGCCAAAGTTAAGCCACTTAAGCTTGGACTAGTGCTTAACGCTGGTTAAGGATCAAGGTCATGAATGCGGCATCATTTCTTACCCTGCATTTGGCACCTTTATTGGTGAATTCGGTGCAAATAGTTTCGAGAAAAAATGGCCCATCGCACGCGATCTCTGATAAGGCGTGAAGGCTGAAGCTGCCGCCCATTTTTAGTACATATTTATATTGAGCATGTATCTGCTCCTAGCTGAATGCCACAATTTACATTAAGGTAAATCAGTTTTGCCTCGGATTTTTTGTGTTCTTTACAATTTTTAGAATCAACCAGTGGAATATCTCAGACGGAGTCCACACCATGCTAAATATATTCTGTTCACCCGCTCGTTACGTACAAGGCCCTGATGCCACGCGTGAATTGGCCCATGAGATGGTAAGGGTGGGGTTGACCGGACGGACTTTGATCATTGCTGGGGCAAGCGCGAGGGCTGAGACGGAATCCATGTGGCGTGAGAGCTTCGGTAATCAGGGGACGGCTTTCGATGTGCTCGAATTTGGTGGAGAGTGCTCGATACCTGAGATTGAGCGCGGTAAGACGGAGGCTCGGCGCACTCAGGCTAAAAGCATTGTTGGTGCCGGTGGTGGTAAAGCGCTCGATACCGCCAGAGCGGTCGCCAGCGAGTTAGATCTGCCTGTAGTCTGCTGCCCAACTGTAGCGGCTAGTGACTCACCAACCAGCGCCTTGTCCGTAGTCTATAGCCCAGGAGGTGTCTTCGAAAAATATTTATTCTATAAGCGAAATCCTGATTTGGTTTTGGTTGACACGCGAGTTATCGCGCGAGCTCCGGTGCGCTTTCTGATTGCCGGGATGGGAGATGCCCTAGCGACTTGGTTTGAGGCGGAAACGGCTCACCGCGCCCACAAAGCCAATCAAGTTGGGGGTGGCAGCACTTTAGCGGCGATGGCGATTGCCGAGCTCTGCTACAAGACTTTGCTTAATGACGGTGTGAGCGCGGTTGCTGCAGCGCGTGCGGGAGCAGTGACACCCTCCTTAGAACGCATTGTCGAGGCTAACACGCTGCTGTCCGGCCTCGGATTTGAATCCGGTGGTTTAGCCGTCGCCCACTCTGTTCATAACGGCCTGTCCGTAGCTGCCGAAACGCACGGTTGTCTTCACGGTGAGAAGGTCGCTTTCGGCACGCTGGTGCAACTTGTGCTTGAGGGGCGCGAACGGCACGTTTTGAACGAGGTCATGGGTTTTTGTCGATCGGTAGGCTTACCAGTCACACTCATGGAACTTGGTATCGAAAAACTAAGCTTAGAGCAAGCGCGGCGAATTGCCGAGATAGCAATCGCTGAAGGAGAGACGTCGCATAACGAGCCATTTCCCCTTACTTGGCAGATGGTGAAAGACGCGATTTTCGCTGCGGACCAACTTGGTAGTGCGTTCAGCTGGACTAGGTGACTCCTTCAACTTGGCTGGCGGTAGCGCTGGGTACAACGGAGGTGCACTTGGCGGCACCACAGGTGGCACTAGCGGCGCAGCAGGTAGCGGCGGCGGTGGTGCGGGGGGAACAAGCCTTGGGTCAACGACGAACAACGGCTGAGGGACGTCTCCGGGCAATTCCACTGACCCCGATCGCGGCACTGCTGGCAATGGTGGTATCGGAGCATTAAGTACAAGTGCAGCTACCTCTGGTACTGACGGAATCATCATTTTGCAGTGGTGAGGTACTATAGCCAACGATCGTTTCGTATGGACGGTAGTCGGGAATCTTCGCCTCATCATGCGGATTCTCGATGTCTCCGAAAAGTGACATCCACTGAATCGTCGCATGAGGCTTCCTACACTCGAACGCCGGCAAATTTTAACTAGACGCTAGTCGAACGGCAGCCTCAACGAATTGGCATGAATTTTGAATAGAGCGCCCCACAATCATTCTCTAAGGGGGCTCCTCGCGTGGCATATAAACTTGGGACTGGCGTCGTAAAATTCCTTAAGAACCCGATTAAGTTCATGTTAGCCCAGGACGTGGCAATCGGCTCCGACAATGCCTCGGGCACTCCGGCACGAAAAAACCTAATTGGACTTTCAGAGGCATTTAACGCTCCTAGAGGCTACATAGAGAGTTACGGCACATTTCTACCTGAAACAACCGAATCAACCTATCGTACCGTCAAGAATGTGCAGCATGTTCGATTCATTCCTTTACGACATGTGACAGGCATCAAAAAACGCCGTGTCACGGATTCACTTTCTGCCTTTGACCTCGCGTCCAAAGCCATCGAAAAATGCCTTGCCAGATCCAAGTACAAACCCACCGACATTGATCTTGTTATAAGCTGCAATATCTGCAAGAGCTCAGCCGACGGCCGTGAATTTTATTACCAGCCAACTACAGCTATAAGGATTAGGCAGGAGTTTGGCCTAAAAAGCGCTATCACCTTCGACATCAACAATGCCTGTGCGGGAATGATGACAGGTGTCTATCTGGCCCATCAGATGATCAGACTAGGGACCATTCGCCGAGCGTTGATTGTCAGTGGCGAACGAATTAGCCACATGACTACGACGGCCCAGCGTGAAATTCGGGATTTACGCGACCCTCGCCTGGCATGCCTAACTCTGGGAGATGCTGGAGCCGCCGTTGTGATTGATGGCACGTCTGATCAAAGCAAAGGGATCAGCTACTTCACCATGAGGACCCTACCTGAATATAGTCGACTTTGTACCGCTTTCCCTACTAGGGAACCGCACGGCGGCATCATCATGCACACGAAGTCAAAACAGCTGACTACGGCAGGTCGCCTTGAATCAGCGAATCTGTTTTTTGAAAAGTTAAAGACCAAAGACCTATCTTTGAATTCTCAGTCTCTCGTGATTCACCATCAGGTTTCAAAGGGTTTACCGCCAAAATTTGCGGATAAAATCAATGAGCTAACTGCACAAAGAACTCTATCTTACCAGCAAATGTACGACAACGTGACCAAAATAGGCAACATTGCCTCAACCTCGCACGTCGTCGCGCTGGCTAAAGCTATTGCAAGTGGGCGCGTCAGGGAAGGGACAGACGTGGTGTTCGTCATTCAATCTTCAGGCCTCAATATTGGGGTTCTACACTACAAAATGGATGGACTGGCTGGACGGATGCGTTCTTTAAAAAAGGGCCAATATGCAAAACTCCCTCGTCTCGAAACACTTGACGACATAAAGCATGACCACCTAGATGTGTCAGCAACTCGGCGATTAAAGGTCATTAGTATAGCCGAAGCACATGATCAACAATCGGACACCGTAAACACTGCCCGTGAAGCCTTAAATTCGTGCCTGGAAACAAGTCAAGTTGACCCCTCGCAATTGAGTCATCTTGTCCATGCAGGACTATACCGCAGCAACAGTATCGAAGAGCCATCGCACGCTTCGCTCATAGCTGGAGGTCTGGGCTTGAAGTTAGCCACGAATAATCAACACCTATTTTCGTTCGACATTGTAAACGACGGACTTGGATGGATAAATGCATTGTATGCACTCACCCACTTAGTTGACCCTGATGATTCCCGTTACGTCGCAATTACAGCTTCGGAGTGCGACGAAAACAAGTTGCGTTCTACAGGCGAGCCGCTCAACATATCTGAGCTAGGCACCTGCACCTTACTGGCTTTATCTGAAGGTAAATCTGGATTTAGTCACTTCCACTTTCGTAGTTTTACGGATCACATAAACGACAACGAAGTAAAATACCTTGCAGATGGTCTAGACGGTTACCATCTGAAAACTACAAGCCATCAATTTGAGACCAATATCCAAAATGCGATTATTCAAACAGTCACCGACGAACTCAACAACCTAAAATTAACGATGGATGACTTTAGCGCTGTCGTTCTCCCACAACGATCAAAATCCTTTGTTGCAAAAATGGGCAACCTCCTAAACATCGAGCCATACAAAATCATAAACGTCTGCAACGAAACAGATCACTTTTCGAGCTCGGTTCCGCTGGCGATGCAGTCTATCTTGAACACGTCATCGCTTAAAGATGGCGACAAAATACTTGTGATAGATGTCGCATCTGGAATTCAGGTTGGACTTGCGATTTACGTCGTTTAGCCAAAAGAAAGACATCCTATGAGAAATCCAAGAGTTGCCACGATTTCTTTCTATCTAATCTCGACATTTGTCATGGTGATTGGATTTGTCTATCTGCTACATCCAGGACCAATGCCTTATCACCTAAAATTCATTAATCATCGCACTGAGGAGCTCACGCCAGAGATCCTAAACTTAATGATTTTTGGCAAAGAGGCTATGGGCTCACTCCTGATTTCATTGGGGCTTGCTGTCTTTCTTCTGACAAAACAGCTGAAAAATGGAATACCATGGTTACGGTTGTCCATAGTTGCCATCATGGCACCACCTCTTGCGACATTTTTGCACATCACTCTTGCAGTGGGGACGTACAGTCCTTGGTGGGTAGTTGTGGTCTGCTCGTTATGTCTCGCTATTGGCTTTTTGGCGGCAGGTACACCCAAACAAGTACAATTTAGAAACGAGTCAGAGTCGCTTACAACCATGCGACAAGTTAAAGTTAAGTCGTAGCGACAAGAGGCAAAATGCCGGTCTGCCTCCGGTCAACAAAACCTAAGACGGGTAATCAACCCGCCATCACAAAGCTTGATCTCGTTAAGGGCTGCTTCGACCTCTGGGTCGATAGCATACATAAAGGC
>Ga0078894_10003600_pt1 | contig 11759 bp, 11 predicted proteins | sample LauGreSu1BDMLBSD_2_FD_67506 | JGI IMG/M metagenome (GOLD analysis project Ga0078894, IMG submission 67506) | Freshwater lake microbial communities from Lake Michigan, USA - Su13.BD.MLB.SD (version 4) (version 4) | ecosystem: Environmental > Aquatic > Freshwater > Lake | place: Lake Michigan... | reverse complement strand
GCTTTAACTATTAATTTAGGAACTATATGAATACCAGTCAGTCTTCTGACATGTTGACACTTCAGGCAAAGAAGGTTCTGAAGATACAAAGAATTCAGGATTTTGTTTTCCATAAGTCAACATTATTTTTTGCTCTTACAGTGCTTTTCGCACTGATTGGCATCATCATTTCTTTGATTGTGAGCGCTTGGCCAGCCCTCAGTGAGTTTGGACCGGGATTTTTCTTCACAATTGAATGGGACATCATCAACGGCAAATTTGGTGGTTTGATCGCGATTTTTGGTACGGTCGTTACGGCCTTGATTGCTTTATTGATTGCAGTGCCACTGAGCTTTGGCGTTGCGGTGTTTTTGACCGAAACATGCCCAGTTCCTCTGCGTCGCCCGTTGGGAACTGCGGTGGAGTTATTAGCAGCAGTGCCGTCAATCATTTACGGCATGTTCGGATTGTTTATTTTTGCACCATTGTTTGCTGAGTATATTCAGCCAGCGCTTGCTGCCTCACTAGGCCAGGTGCCTGTGCTTGGTTATTTATTCACTGGCGCATTTAACGGCATTGGTATTTTATGTGCTGGCTTGATTCTAGCCATGATGGTTTTACCGTTCATTGCATCAGTCATGCGTGATGTTTTTGAAATTGTTCCACCGATATTAAAAGAATCTGCCTATGGTATTGGTTGTACAACGTGGGAAGTGGTGAACAAAATTGTTCTTCCTTACACAAAAACAGGCGTGATCGGCGGCATCATGTTAGGACTCGGTCGCGCTTTAGGTGAAACCATGGCAGTGACATTCGTGATTGGTAATGCTCACAAGCTCAGCGCCTCATTATTTGCACCGGGCAACTCCATTGCCTCTACATTAGCCAATGAATTTGGTGAAGCAGAACCAGGTTTACATTACGCCTCATTATTTTCCCTAGGCCTTGCATTGTTTGCTATCACCTTTGTGGTACTTGCAATTGCCAAGGTCATGTTGGCACGCATGGAAGCAGGACAAGGTAAAAAGACATGATGAATAACATTAATCAAGCGCTTTACGCTAAACGCAAGAGATCAAACTTCATTGGATTAACGCTATCCATGATTTCTATGGGTTTGGGTATGATTTTTTTACTTTGGATTTTGAGTATTCTTTTTTATAAGGGATTCTCTGCCATTGATTTAGATATGTTTATTAAAAGTACCCCAGCCCCAGGAACTGATGGTGGTGGTCTAGCGAATGCGATTCTTGGTAGCTTAATGATCGTGACAGCTTGTACGCTCATCAGTACACCGATTGGTGTGATGGCAGGCATCTATTTGTCTGAGTATGGTGCGAACAGTAAAATTGCAGCCATCACTCGCTTTGTGAATGACATCATGTTGTCAGCGCCATCGATTGTGATCGGTCTGTTCATTTATGCGGTGATTGTGGCGCAAGTGAAGCATTTCTCAGGTTGGGCTGGAACAATAGCCTTGGCATTGATTGCGATTCCGGTGGTGGTGAGAACAACAGAGAATATGTTGCAATTGGTGCCTATTCAATTGCGTGAGGCTGCTTATGCTTTAGGCGCTCCTCGTTGGAAAGTTGCTTTTTCAGTGACATTGACTGCTGCAAAAGCAGGTGTTATTACGGGCATCTTACTAGCCTTGGCGCGCGTCAGTGGTGAAACGGCCCCATTGCTTTTCACAGCTTTGAACAATCAGTTCTTCTCAACCAATATGAACGCTCCAATGGCGAATTTGCCAGTGGTGATTTTCCAGTTTGCGATGAGCCCTTACGACAATTGGGTTGATTTGGCTTGGGGAGCTGCTTTATTGATCACATTGTTTGTTTTAGGCTTGAACATTCTGACTCGCGTTATTTTCAGAGAAAAAGTTCAAGCTTAATTTTTTAAATATTAATATTTGATAAGAAATATCAAAGGAATCAAAATGATGGAAGCAACAAACTCACAATCTGCTGAATTAAAGAACGCTTTAGAAATTAAAGATCTTCAGTTTTTCTATGGTTCATTTCAGGGTTTAAAAAATATCAATTTAAATATTGCTGAGAAGCACGTCACAGCATTTATTGGCCCTTCTGGTTGTGGTAAATCAACACTACTTAGAACTCTTAACCGCATGTATGACTTATATCCAGGTCAACGCGCTGAGGGTGAGATCAATTTCTACGGCCAAAATATTCTTGATTCAAAACAAGACTTGAACTTATTGCGTTCACGCATTGGTATGATTTTCCAAAAGCCAACACCATTCCCAATGTCTATTTATGACAATATTGCTTTTGGTGTGAAGCTATATGAAACATTGTCACGCGCTGAGATGGATGAGCGTGTAGAGTGGTCATTGACCAAAGCAGCTTTGTGGGGTGAGGTGAAAGACAAGCTCAATCAAAGTGGTTTGTCTTTGTCTGGTGGTCAGCAGCAACGTTTATGTATTGCTCGTGGCGTATCAGTCAAGCCATCAATTTTGTTATTGGATGAGCCGACCTCTGCTTTGGATCCAATCTCGACAGCAAAGGTCGAAGAATTGGTGCATGAACTCAAAAAAGACTATACGATTGCCATTGTGACGCATAACATGCAACAAGCGGCGCGTGTTTCTGATTTCACGGCTTATATGTATTTGGGCGAGATGATGGAGTTTGGTAAGACAGACGAGCTCTTCCTCAAGCCAAAGCGCAAAGAAACTGAAGATTACATCACTGGCCGCTTTGGTTAATTACAAGAATTTAGGAGATTGATATGCCCGATAAACATTTATCCTCACAATTTGACAATGATCTAAATGCCTTGTGTGGCAGCTTATTAGAAATGGGTGGCTTGGTAGAGTCACAAGTTTCGATTGCCATGAAAGCATTTTCTCAATTAGATAGCGACTTGGCTGATCAAGTCATGATGCGCGAAGCTGAAGTTAATAATTTTGAAATCTCGATTGACCAAGCTTGCACAGAATTGATTGCAAAACGTCAACCAACAGCGAGAGACTTACGTCTGGTCATGGCAGTTTCTAAAGCCATTACTAACTTAGAGCGTGCTGGTGACGAGGCTGATCGTATCGCCAAACGCACTAAACACATTTTGGAAGACAGTGCATCTCATGGCATCAACACTGCTGAGATCAGAGTGTCAGGTCAAATGGCTGTCTCTTTGTTGCGCCGCAGCTTAGATTGTTTTGCTCGTCTAGACACTGTGATTGCTGCAGAAGTGGTGAATGAAGACAAACAGATTGACGAAGAGTTCAAAGCATTCGTGCGCAAATTAACCAGCTATATGGTCGAAGATCCAAGAACGATTTCAGTCGGTTTAGATATGTTGTCAATTGCTAAGGCTGTCGAGCGTATCGGTGATCACGCCAAAAATATTGCTGAGTTTGTGATTTATATCGTCAAAGGAACAGACGTGAGACACATTCCTCATGATGAGTTAACCAAAGAGGCTAATAGCTAATTTATGGCAAGCAGTATTTTAATTGTTGAAGATGAGCCTTCTATTGCAGAGTTAATTGCTGTCAATCTGAGTCACGCAGGCTTTTTACCTGTTAGAGCATTTCAGACAGAACAAGCTTCTCAATTAATGAAAGAAGTTTTGCCAGATTTGGTCGTTTTGGATTGGATGTTGCCAGGTAAATCAGGTGTGCAGTTTGCCAAGGAATTAAGATCCAATGAGCGCACCAAAGATATTCCTATCATCTTATTGACTGCTCGCAGCGAAGAGATGGATAAAATTGCAGGCTTAGAAGCAGGGGCTGATGACTATGTCACCAAGCCTTTCTCCCCCAAAGAGTTGGTGGCCCGTGTTCGCGCTGTGCTTAGAAGACGTTCGCCACAACTTGCGGATGAAGTGGTGCAAATCAATAATCTGCGCTTAGACCCTGTGTCTCATCGAGTTTTGGCCGTTAATGGCATTGATGAGGTATCGCTGGATTTAGGTCCTACAGAGTTCAGATTACTTCATTTTTTCATGACGCACCCAGAGCGCGTTCACTCTAGAGGCCAGTTATTGGATAAGGTGTGGGGCGACCATGTGTTTGTGGAAGAGCGCACCGTGGACGTTCATATCAAGCGTCTGAGAGCTGCTTTGGCCCCATCCCATTGCCAGAACTTGATTGAAACAGTGCGCGGCAGTGGTTATCGTTTGACCAAAACCCCTATTGCTCAATAATTGATGATTATTTAGAGCACTATCAGAGATAGTGCTCACTCAAAATAATCGCCCACGTCAGGGCGCACAATAGTAGCGCCAACATCACAGCAGCGCTGCCAAAGTCTTTGGCACGCTTGGATAAATCATGAACTTCAAAAGAAATGCGATCGATCGCCGCTTCAACACTTGAATTCAAAAGTTCGATGACAAGTACCAAAATGACTGAGGCAATCAATAAAATCTTCTCAATCGGTGTCACGGACAAGTAAATGGCCAGTGGAATCAAGATCAAGCTTAATGCCAGCTCTTGGCGAAAGGCACTTTCTTCCTTATAGGCATAAATCAAGCCATTCCAAGAATTAATGGCCGCCCGAAATGCTCGGGTGATTCCTTTATTACCCTTGTGAGGGTTGTCTTCAATTTGATAATTTGACATGTCAATTTTCAATTAAATAAGTACTATTATTAAGCAATAAAACTATGACAGCTTGATGTCACGAAAAGACAGTTTCTCAGAAATGTCACAGATTTGATATCGTAATTTCATAAAACTTCCTGACACTGTGATTAATTAATGACAGGAGCTTTTTATGAAAATCACGGTCATCGGAACTGGTTATGTTGGCTTGGTAACCGGTGCTTGCTTGGCAGAGCAAGGTAACCATGTATTTTGCTTGGATCTTAATCAAGAAAAGATTGATATTCTGAATGCGGGCGGTGTTCCCATTTACGAGCCTGGTTTAAAAGAAATCATTGAACGTAATTTGGCTTATGGCCGCTTGATTTTCTCTAGTGATATTCCTGCCGCTGTGGCGTATGGCGATATCCAGTTCATTGCGGTGGGCACCCCTCCAAGCGCAGATGGCTCAGCTGATTTGCAGTATGTGTTGCAAGCCGCCAAGCAAATTGGACAGCACATGAATCGTTTCAAAGTGGTGGTAAATAAGTCCACGGTACCCGTTGGAACAGCCGACAGGGTCACTGAAGTGATTGCACAAGAGTTATTGATTCGTTCTTTGCCCAGTGAAAATTTTTCTGTGATTTCAAATCCAGAGTTCTTAAAAGAGGGCGCGGCGATTGAAGATTTCATGCGACCAGATCGGATTGTGATTGGTAGTCAGTCCAATGCAGCAGGTTATGCCGCTAAAGAAATGATGAAGCAATTGTATGCACCATTTAATCGTCACCATGAACGAACTTACTACATGGATGTCAGAAGTGCCGAGCTCACTAAATATGCGGCTAATGCGATGTTGGCCACGCGTATTTCATTCATGAACGAAATTGCCAACCTGGCCGATGCCTTGGGGGCGGACATTGAGTCTGTGAGGCAGGGCATTGGTTCAGACTCACGGATTGGTTACAGTTTTTTATATGCGGGGACAGGGTATGGCGGCAGTTGCTTTCCAAAAGATGTCTCAGCACTTTCTAAAATTGCAGAGCAACATGGTCAAGAGTTGAAATTGATCAGCGCTGTCGAGACAGTCAATGATGCTCAAAAAAGTATTTTGGCGAAAAAAATATCACATCGCTATGGCGATGATTTGCAGGGTAAAACTTTCTGTGTCTGGGGGTTGGCATTTAAGCCTAACACCGATGACATGAGAGAGGCCCCGAGTCGGGTCGTGATTAAGAATTTATTGATGAGGGGGGCAAAAGTGCAAGCGCATGATCCTGTAGCGATTCATGAAGCTAGACACATGATCCAAATGGACTTATCAGAGAATTCAGAGCTATTGTCAAATTTAGAATATTTCGATGATGCTATGCAAGCAGCCGTTGGTTCTGATGCACTGGTCATCATGACCGAGTGGAAGGCGTTCAGAAGTCCTGACTTTCAGGCGCTCAAACAATCAATGCGTCACGCAGTCATCTTTGATGGTCGAAATATCTATGAGCCACAATTGATTGTTGACAATGGCTTTGAATACGTGGGTATTGGTAGACGTGCTGTGGAAGAGTCTTCAATCAGTTTTGGGGTATTCTCACCCGCATTAAACTCTGGGGGCTCAGCTGACCTCAGGCATGTGAGTACCGCGGCCCACTAAAGAAGACTGATACTTTTCTGGAAGGTCTAAATTAAGATGAAAGGCGCTGGTTTTCATAAACAAATAGACCAATCTTTTGTTTTTGGCTTCAGCTTCTAGTGAGCTATCAATAATTTCACTGGCTAAAGTATTTTTAGTCATAAAGCAATGCGCTGTCATAGTTTCTCGTTTGTCATGAGGGTTAATCACGGACCTAGACTAAGGGAGCAATTTGACAGGAACATGAAGTTTTTAAGAAGTTTGAGTAATATTCATTACCTGCAGCGTTATCTCATAGCAAAACCCCCTATCTAATAAGTTTTTGTCATTATTTTTCAAAGACTTGTTAATATTCACCCTATGTCCTCACTTAAAACTCGTTTAATCACGATTTTCTTGATTGTTTTGCTCATTTCTTGGTTGGTGAGCGAGATATTTGGATTGCTAGAAGGCTTGCTAGCAGCAACGCTTTGCCTGAGCCTAATGCTCATTCATCAACTTTGGCATGCCACTAGACTCAGTCGCTTGTTGCTATCTCCCGATTATGGGGAGGTGCCTAGTGCCGTCGGTATTTGGGGTGAAATTTATTACCGCTTGCACAAGTTGGTGCATTCTTGGCGGAATCAAATATTAGAAGTTGAGCAGCAGCACAGCCGATTTATTCAAGCTGTTCAAGCCACCCCCAATGGAGTGGTGATGCTCAATGAGGATGATCAAATTGAGTGGTGCAATAGTATTGCTGAGCGGCACTTTGGGATTAATGCAAAACGAGATGCTATGCAGCGCATTACCCATATTTTGCGTAAACCCTCGTTTGTGCAGTACATCACTCGCCAAAACTATCGTGAACCCGTTCGTTTAACCAATATGGGGCTCTTTGAGCAGTTCAGCTTGGATGTACAAATTTTCCCCTATGGCGATAAGCAAAAACTACTCTTATCTCAAGATATTTCTCAAATCGAAAAAACTGACTCGATGCGCCGGGACTTCGTGGCCAACGTTTCTCATGAACTAAAAACCCCTTTAACAGTTTTATCGGGATTTTTGGAAACTGTTCAAGAGCTAGAGTTGAATAAAGCAGATCAGGCCAAGTTCCTTGACTTGATGAGTATTCAAACCGAAAGAATGAAAACGCTCGTTCAAGATTTGCTGACTTTGGCTAAATTAGAGGGCAATCCTGAGCCACCGATTAATCAATTGGTTCCCATGGAAAATATGCTTCAGCGAGTGATTGTGGATGCTGAGGGTTTATCGCAGGGTAAACATCAAATCAACCTTCAGATTAAGAGTGAGAGAAACTTATTAGGCGATGATCAAGAGCTTTACTCAGCATTTGGCAATTTAGTTTCTAATGCAGTTCGATACACTCCGGATGGTGGAAAAATCACCGTTCAATGGTTTGATGATGTTGGTGAAGTTATCTTTTGTGTCACAGATACCGGTCCGGGCATTGCTGAGGAGCATTTGCCGCGCCTAACAGAAAGGTTTTATCGAATAGATCGAAGTCGATCAAGAGATACTGGTGGAACTGGTTTGGGCATGGCCATTGTTAACCATGTCATGAGTCGCCATCATGGCCAACTCAAAATTGAATCAACTTTGGGAGTGGGAAGCCGTTTTTATCTTATCTTTCCAGAAGAACGGATTGCCCCTCAGCGGAACAGTTTACCCCTTTAGAGCCGAGTAATTCGGTTTACTGATTGACCAATAAGTTCACTAATTCTTTTTGGGCGATATATTCAGTTGAAGCAGCTCTCTTTTGAAGTTGACGATAACTTCCTTGGCTATCCATGATCCAAGCTGTAGCGTTGTCCTTCAAAAGCATTTGGAAGCCTTCTTTGATGACCCGAGATTTGAGCTTTTTATCCAAAACTGGGAAAGCAACCTCAACCCGTCTAAAGAGATTTCTATCCATCCAATCGGCTGATGAGAGATAAACAGTTTCATTGCCGTCCGCATAGAAGTAATAAATTCTGTGGTGTTCTAAAAATCTACCAATGATTGATCTGACTTTGATGTTATCCGAGAGACCAGGAACACCAGGTTTAAGGGCGCAAACGCCACGAATGATCAGGTCTATCTTAACGCCAGCTTGTGATGCCTTGTACAACTCCTGAATGATAGTTGGCTCAAGCAAGGCATTCATTTTGCCCATGATGTGAGCTTTTTTACCAAGTTTGGCATTTCTAGCTTCTCGTCTGATGTGATTCACCAACTCTGAGTGCATGGTGAAGGGGGATTGCCAAAGATTTTTCAAGGCAATTCTGCCACCAGTTCCCGTTAGCTGCATGAATACGTGATGCATATCCTCGCAAAGTTGCTGATTCGCCGTCATAAGACCAAAGTCACTGTAAATCTTGGCAGTGCGAGGATGGTAGTTGCCAGTGCCAAGGTGAGCATAACGTTTCAAAGCAGTTTTCGCCTTGCGTCGCCCTGAGGCGGGAGTTGTTTCTTTGCGAACCACCAGTAACATTTTTGCGTGGCATTTATGGCCAACCACGCCATACACCACGTGAGCACCAACAGCTTCAAGTTTGGCGGCCCATGAAATATTAGTTTGCTCATCAAAACGAGCCAATAACTCAACCACTACTGTGACTTCTTTACCGTTTCGCGCGGCTTCCATCAAGGCGTCCATGACCATTGACTGCTCGCCAGTTCTGTACACAGTCTGCTTGATAGCCAATACTTTGGGATCTCTGGCAGCCTCTTGGAGCATTTGAAGAACCGGGTCAAAGCTTTCATAAGGGTGGTGCAACAAAATATCTGAGTGAGATATTTTTTCAAAAATTGTGTCACCCTCAAGCTCAGTGATAGAGAGTTTTGGCTGATGTGGTTTGAATTTAAATTTTGGTATATCAACTAAATCTGGTATTTGAACTAAGCGCACCAAATTAACAGGACCATTCACACGGTAGCAATCTTGATCAAACAAGCCCTCAACATTTTGAAGATACTCTTGAAGCTCGAGAGGCATTTCTGAGGTCACTTCTAATCTAACCGCAGCACCAAGATGTCTGGTAGGGAGTTCGCCTTGTAAGGCTGCTCTCAAATCTGTGATGTCATCTTCAGAAACAAATAAATCTGAATTGCGCGTCACCCTGAACTGGTGGCAGCCTGTGACTGTCATGCCCTGGAATAGCTCGCCCACAAATGCCTGAATAAACGATGAAAGCAACACAAAACCATAAGGTGTGGGGCTCAGATGTTCGGGTAAATTGACTACTCTGGGTAGGGAGCGAGGGGCCTGAACAACTGCAAGGGTTGGCTTCCTGCCGAAAGAGTCCTTGCCTTCAAGCGTGACCAAAAAGTTCAAACTTTTATTAATGACTTTTGGAAAAGGATGAGCAGGATCAAGAGCGATTGGAGTTAGCAGGGGCACCAATTCTTTATCAAAAAATTCTTTGGCCCAACGTTTAATCCCTGGCGTCCAATCTGTACTTGGATAGAATTTAACTCCTGCCTTATCTAGCTTTGGCAGAATATCTTCTTGCAAAAGACTAAACTTCCTTGCAACTAGCTCATGGGACTTTTCAGCAATGACCTTGTAAGCGTCCTTTATTTTTAGGCCATCAGGCGTTGTATTATTAGGATTATTTTTAAGTTGTTCTTTAATACCAGACATTCTGATTTCAAAGAACTCATCCATATTGGACGAAACAATGCCAATAAAGCGTAAGCGCTCCAGCAATGGGGTTTTGTTGTCTTCAGCTTGTGCAAGAACCCGTGAATTAAATTCAAGTGCGCCAAGTTCCCTGTTTAATAGCTCAATTTTGGTGTTCATGTTCTCATTCTCACAAAGTACTATGTCACAAATATTACACTTTTGGTAATTCAAGATTTCATACTATTGTCATGTTGATGTCATAATCTACTGTCTTTATCTTTAAGTGATATAAAACGTGAGTAAAGAGACAGCCAAAAATAATGCCGCTCAAGAGGAGTTGGTTGCTGCCGTCGATTTAGGCTCAAACAGTTTTCGCATGGTGATTGCCAAGGTCATTCAATCTGCCTCTGGAACACAATTACAACCCATTGATACTTTGAGAGATTCAGTGAGAATGGCGTCTGGCCTCAGCGAAGACAAGAGACTTGATCAGAAATCCATGCAAAGAGGGTTGGCAGCGATCCATCGCTTTGGAGACCGCTTGCGCGGCTTTAATGCCAAGCAGGTTCGCGCGGTGGCAACGAACACCCTGAGGGTTGCAAGGAATGCTGATGAATTCATTCATCAGGCTGAAAAGCTGCTTGGTTTCCCGATTGAAGTAGTGAAGGGCCGAGAAGAAGCGCGTTTGATATATATAGGCGCTTCGCATGACGCGCCAGCCTGTGATGAAAAAAGGTTTGTACTCGATATCGGCGGTGGTTCGACGGAATTCATCATTGGCGATGGTTATGAGCCCAAGCTTTTAGAGTCTTTATACATTGGCTGCGTTTCTTATAGCCAGAATTTTTTTCCAGGTGGCTTGGTTGATGCCCACTGCTTTAAGCAAGCAGAATTATCGGCCCGCAGAGAGATTGAGGCAATCACAGCTCAATTCTTAAAGTCAGGATGGAAACAATCGATTGGTTCCTCTGGTACAGCCCGCGCAATTGCTGAGTTAATTGCGCAAAATGGCTTTAACGGCCCACCCCATGAGCTGCCGGTGGATGATATGGGTGGCTTGATCACCAAAGAAGGCTTATTGGCTCTGAAAAAATCCTTGATTGAATCTGAGTACATTGATCGTTCTCGCTTATTAGGGCTAAAAAGTGATCGTCGACCAGTACTCCCCGGTGGCCTAGCGATCATGTTGGCAGCCTTTGAAGAGCTTGGCATTGAGCGCATGGAAGTGACCGAGGCAGCACTGCGCTTGGGCGTTCTTTATGACCTCATTGGCCGATCTCAGCACCATGACATGAGATATGTCACTGTTGAGCAATTCATGCAGCGCTATGGTGTGGATCGTCAACAAGCGCAAAGGGTGAGTAAGGCCGCGCTTCATTTTTTAAATCAATTCCCCAATCCTAAGAACGGGAATCGCAAAGACAATGAGCAAATTCTTGCATGGGCCGCAAAGTTGCACGAGATAGGTCTTAGCATCACACACAATGGTTATCACAAGCATTCCGCTTATATAGCCACTCATGCAGATATGCCTGGCTTTTCAAAGCTGGATCAGGCAAGGCTGGCGGCACTTTTACTAGGTCACACGGGCAAGCTTGGAAAAATATCAGTGACCTCTAATTACATTGATTGGCGCATGCTATTTAGCTTGCGATTGGCCCATGTACTTTGTCGTCGCAGAACTGATGAAGATATTTCTGATGTTGTTGTGAAAGAGCGAGAAATTGGCTTTCTTGTCAGAATTTCCAAGGAATGGACTAAAAAGAACCCACTCACACAATTCGGCTTGGAAAAAGAATCGGCCGATTGGAAAAAAATCGGCCGAGAACTCACTATTGAAATTGTTTGATCAATTGATTCTCATCAATTGATCAAAGATTGAGCTAAGTTAATAAGTTTTAGTTATTACCTAAAAAATGCTTGGCGTATCTTGGATGAATGTCATCTAGTCTTAGCATGGTCAAAAAGTCAGCTGTATTGAAGTCTGGATCCCACGC
>Ga0078894_10003598_pt1 | contig 11760 bp, 7 predicted proteins | sample LauGreSu1BDMLBSD_2_FD_67506 | JGI IMG/M metagenome (GOLD analysis project Ga0078894, IMG submission 67506) | Freshwater lake microbial communities from Lake Michigan, USA - Su13.BD.MLB.SD (version 4) (version 4) | ecosystem: Environmental > Aquatic > Freshwater > Lake | place: Lake Michigan, USA... | reverse complement strand
CCATAGTATTTCTATAGATTATGCGTTATTAGAAAAATCGAAAGAAGTATGTGTAATTCCTGCTGATTTTGAATGGTCAGATTTGGGAACATGGAGTTCATTGTATGAATTGATGGAAAAAGATTATTTGGGCAATGGTGTTAATGGAAATTTGGTTCGAATATATGATGCTTCTAATAATTTGATTGTATCCCAAAAGGATAAGCTAACCATTATTGAAGGTATTGAAAATTCAATAATTATAGATACCGAAGATACTTTAATGATTTTATCAAAAAATAAAGAACAGGAAGTGAAAAATTTCACATCGGATCTAAAACGAGATAAATTAGATAAATTTTTATAAACACATAATATGTCAATACTTGTAAAAAACCTAACCAAGATTTACGGCGAACAAAAAGCTATAGATTCTATTTCTTTTGAAGTCAAAAAAGGAGAAATAGTTGGTTTTTTGGGTCCAAACGGTGCAGGAAAATCTACTACGATGAAAATCCTTACCTGTTATCTTCCCCAAACAGAAGGATTGGCAAATGTATGTGATTTTGACACAAGAACACAAGAACAAGAAGTAAAAAAACGAATTGGCTACTTACCTGAAAGCAATCCGCTATATAAAGAAATGTATGTAAAAGAATACCTTCACTATGTAGCAAAAGTATATCAATTAGCCAATCCTTTGCAGCGTGTGGCAGATATGATAGGAATTACAGGATTGACTCAAGAACAGAATAAAAAAATACATCAGCTATCAAAAGGATATAAACAACGCGTGGGTATAGCTCAATCTATTATTCACAATCCAGACGTCTTGATTTTAGATGAGCCTACTTCAGGCTTGGATCCTAACCAATTGGTAGAAATACGAAAATTGATCAAAGATATTGGAAATGAAAAAACGGTTCTCCTTTCTACACATATTATGCAAGAAGTAGAAGCCATGTGCGAACGTGTAATAATTATTAATAAAGGGTCTATTGTAGCAGATGATAAAACCTCTCAACTTAAATCTAATGTCAGCAATCAAACTATTATATGTATAGAATTTGCCGAAAAAATTCAAATAGAGGATCTAAAATCGGTGAAAGGAGTAAAAAAAGTAGAAAAAGAGGGTAACGAATTTAAAGTATACAGTCAAGATAAAACAACAGATATAAGACAAGAACTCTTCAATAAGGCTGTATCAAGTCAATGGACCATCGTGAGTATGAAACAAGAAACCCGTGATTTAGAAGCTGTATTTAAAGAATTGACTCAAAAAACTAAATAATGAAAAGTATATTGATTAAAGAAATTCATGCATTTTTTTCTTCGCTAATTGGTTTTTTGGCAATAGGAATATTTGTAGGTATTACTGGATTTATGATATGGTTTTTCCCTGCATATAGTGTGCTAAACTATGGATATTCTAGCTTAGAGATGTTTTTTTCTTTGGCACCTATTTTACTTTTAATTATTATACCGGCCATCACTATGCGACTTTTAAGCGAAGAAAAACAAAGTGGTACTATTGAATGGATTTTCACAAAACCTTTGACCGATTGGGATATTATTTTAGGGAAATATTTTGCAAGTATTGCATTGATTATCATATCATTGCTCCCCACTTTGATTTATTATTTCTCTATTTATCAATTAGGATTACCAAAAGGAAATATTGATAATGGAGGGGTCATGGGAAGTTATATTGGACTCATCATGCTATCGGGTGTATTCTGCGCAATTGGACTTTTTGCATCATCCGCAACTACAAATCAAATTGTGGCGTTCATTATGGCAGCCGTATTGAGTGCTTTTTGTTTTTGGGGATTTGATTTAGTTTCTAATTTTGCTTCATTTGACGGTATGCCAGAATATATTTTAAAAAATATTGGCATTTCATATCATTACGATAGTATTTCAAGAGGTGTTTTAGACACAAGAGATATCATATATTTTGGATCTATTATTTTTGTTTTTTTATATTTTACATTTTATAATCTCGAAAAGCGAAAATATTAAGTTTAAATAGAAAAATCATTATTTTTGCAGATATATTAGGCCTCGTAGTTCAATTGGATAGAATATCAGATTTCGGCTCTGAGGGTTGAGGGTTCGAATCCTTCCGAGGTCACATTAAAATTGTATTTTGAATCAAAAAGCACATTATTTCAATATTGGCGGTGTTCCCGAACATTTCAATATTCCTTGGAGAAAATCGATAGACGAAGGACTCTTTGCACTCAAAAATATAGAGCTTGACTGGCATGACTACCGAGGTGGGACGGGCGATTTGATCCAAGCACTCGAAAACAAGACCTTGGATATAGCTATTATGCTTACAGAAGGTGCTATTAAGTCAATCTCCGATGGAAAAAAATTCAAAATCATTCAAATCTATGTCAATTCACCTTTAATTTGGGGGATTTACGCATACAGAACTACTACATTGACCGTATTGGAAGATATAAAAGTACCTCATTTTTGCATCAGTCGGCATTATTCGGGATCGCATTTGATGGCCTATTTATTATCAAAAAAATTCAGCTGGGTATTGGATAATAATAGCTTTAGTATTATCGGTAATTTTATTGGTGCATTGGGCAATATGCAAGAAAATCCCAATCATCTTTTTCTTTGGGAACGATTTATGACGAAACCATATGTAGATTCGGGACAATTAAAAAAAATGGGGGAAATTGCTACACCTTGGCCTAGTTTTAGCATTGTGGTTCGTGAAGATTTTATGTATGAAAATCAAGCTGTACTAATCCAAATGCTGGAAATGATAGCCCAATATACATACAAATTCAAACAAAACGCACAACAGTCAATAGAATATATAGCTAGTTTTTTTGGGTTTTCTATACAGGATATGAAATTCTGGCTAGCCGATACAGATTGGAACTATGTTCTAGATCCACCTGAATTAAAAATTGAAGGTGCCGTTCAAGTGCTAAAAGAGCTAGGATTAATTTCATTGGATATTCAAGCAACGGATTTATGTCCCCATCACAATTTTTGGCAAGATCCCTCGTTTTGATAAATCACTTCAAATTCTATAAAATTGAATTTTATATCCCACTATTTTAGAGTACAAGACAAAGCATTGTATTATAAATTTGGTACTTTATTACCCGATTTATATCCAAAATTTTCATTTTATTTCAACAAATATATATCGCATATAAATCCTAATTCTCATATTCTTGCTGAACACTGCGATTTGCACTACGGTATATTAAATCATTATAGCGATGATAAAATTTTTCATCAACTTCCTATTTTTAAAGACTTTATACTTAATACCATCAACTATTTTGAAGATAACGAAACGCTGAATAATATAAAACGAAAGAATTTTGTAGCCCACATACTCTTTGAAATTTTATTAGATCATATGTGCATTATCCAAAATCCACATATACTTTACAATTTCTACAAAGATTTAAATCTATTCCAACAAAGAATATTTTTTAATTTTATAGAAAAAAGTATTCCTTCATCTAAAACAAATGTATTATTTTTGAGAACTTTTGACGCTTTCATCGATAAAAAATACATGAACTTTTATACTGAGGAATCCAATCTTATTAAGGCACTTCATTCTGTATCTGGGCATATTGGACAATGGCAACATGATGCTATATATCACCAAGAATTTTTAAAATTCATTCAATCCAGTAAGGAGATATATAATTTTAATGATGTGAACAAACAAATGTATCATGAATAACAATTTTTTATATTTAATAATTTTCATATTGTTTTCAGCTACTTTTCAGGCCGAAGCACAGTCCAATTTCAGAAAATATAGCAATGAGTTTTTAAAAATAGGTGTTGGAGGGAAATATCTGGGAATGGGTGGCGCATTGGCCACTGGCGAAAATGATGCTAGCGCAGTATTCTACAATCCTGCTGCTATAGCTAACACCGAACATACAACTGCGGCAGTAATGCATACATCTTATTTTGCAGGAATTGCCAATTTTGACTATGCAGGGGTGATTATGCCATTAAAAAATGAACAGACTGTTGGACTAAGTTTAATTCGATTTGGGATAGATAATATTCCAAATACTATAGAATTATATAACCCTGATAACACCATAAATTATGATAATATAAAATCCTTTTCTGTTGCAGATTATGCATTATTTTTCACATATGCAAAAAAAATGAACCAAATAAATGGACTTCAAATAGGAGGAAATGCCAAAATTATTCATAGAAGCTATGGGAGCTTTGCTACTGCTTGGGGATTTGGATTGGATGCATCAGCTCAAATAACCAAAGAAAATTATAGAATTGGATTATTTCTTCAAGATATAACTACTTCTTTTAATGCTTGGCGATTTAATTTCACAGAAAAAGAAAAACAAGTATTTGCAAGCACAAACAATGATATTCCTTCTACGTCAATTGAACTGACAGCCCCAAGTATTCATTTTGGCGGTGCTTATAAATTCCTTCTCAATCAAGGTAATATTAGTATAGAGCCTAATATAAAATTCACGGCTTATTCAGACCAAAGAAATGTTCTCATCTCTACCAAAGCCGCTAGTATAGATATGGCTTTTGGAGCTGAAATTGGTTTTTGGAAAACTGCTTTTTTGAGAACAGGCATTTATAATTTTACAAAAGCAACAAATGATCTAGGAGAATCTTATATCAGTTTTATGCCTTCATTGGGTGTGGGACTTAATATTCAGAATTTACAAATCAATTATAGCTACAACAATGTGGCTAATGCAGGTGTGGGGTTGTACTCGCATGTGGTATCAGCAAGTTATACATTTAAGAAATAATTTACTACCCCTAATTAATAATGAGATGAAACAATTATTACTTTTTTTCTTTTTATTTTTTAGTTTAAAAAACATACAAAGTCAAGCACCATATGGAAATGAGTGGATAGATCCTACAAAACCACATTACAAAATAGGAGTAACACAATCCAAACTTTATCGTATTTCTTATACTACTTTGCAGAATATTGCCCCAGATATAGCTAATGCAAACAGTAACGAAATTTGTATTTTTAACAATGGAACTAAAATTCCTATATATATAAGCTGGAACACTATTCCTTCAAGTAATGATTATATTGAATTTTATGGTCAGATAAAAGACGGAACAATAGACAATAAACTATATAAAAATCCTGATTTCAATCTAAATCCTATCCAAAGTTACTTCTTAGATAGCAATTTCTATTTTTTGACCTTGCGAAGCAATAATGATCGAATACAATCTCTTCCAATCGATACTTCAAACATAAATACAATTTCTTCATACTGTATCCGTAAAGAACTTGTAGGATTTAGGAATTCTTTTCAAGATGGTCGAAGATTTTATTATGGTACTCTGGACTATGTAGTATCTCCAGAATATGACGAAGGTGAGGGCTGGGGAAATAATGCGATAACTTCAAATAATATTTTGGCAACAGAAGCCAAATTGGACGCACCATATAATTCTAAATTAAAATTTAGACTATTTGCGAAAAATGCAACCACTCATCAATTAGAAATAATATGGAATACAAGTAAACTAAGAGATACTTCATTCTTTGGGAGCAAAGTTATCACTTATGAAGCTACCGTAAGCACCCCAAATATCCTCAATACCAACGCCCTTAAAATCAATCCTAAAATTACAAATAACCATGGATATGCCCTAGGATTTATAGAACTAAACTACCCTAGAACCTATAATTTTCAAGGAGTTCAAAGTTTACTTTTTTATTCCGAACCCAACTCTCAAATACAAAAATTCTATGTCAATAATTTTATATCGAATAATACATCCATTATTTTAACAAATTTCACAACAAAAAAACGCTTTGTTATTCCTAGTTCTGGCAATTTTACAGGTATAATAGACTCTGGGAGTGCAGAAAATAGACTTTTTATCACAAACGAGAGTCAAATTGAGCCTATTATTTCTCTTCGAAAAATTACATTTCCAGATATCAAAAAAGGCAATTTCATCCTTATTACTAATAAAATATTAACAAAAGATAGTAATAATCTCGATGTAATAGATGAATATAAAACATATAAAGAAAGTAATGCTGGGGGAAATTTTATTGTAAGTGTAGTCTATCAAGACGAGCTAGACAATATGTTTGCTTATGGCCATCCAAAACATCCATTATCTATTCGAAAATTTCTTCAATTTGCCCATTCTTGGCAAGATACTAGTTTAGAAAATGTATTATTGATTGGAAAATCATTTGCTCCTCATGGGCTGAGAGGATACAATAGCACAATATACAATTCACTTCATGTTTCATCTTTTGGGCATTTCCCCTCTGATATTCTTCTAGGTACAATGGATTCATCGGTAATACCTTTTGTTAATATTGGAAGACTTTCCGTTTTTTCTCCTTATGATGTAAGAAATTATTTGGATAAACTGAAAGAATACAACATAGAATATAATAAAACAGTACCAATAACTCAAAATCCATTGAATAAAGAATATATGAAATGGGTTATCCATTTGGGAGGTGGAACGGGAACCGAACAGCAACAAAATTTCAAAGCCAATCTAAAAGAATTCGAAAAACAGATTATAGACACGCTTACTGGAGCTAGGGTATTTTCATTATTTAAAAATGGTACTGATATTGCACCAGATGAAACCGCAATTGACTTAGAAAATAGAATTAATAAAGGCGTAAGTTTGATTACCTTTTTTGGACACAGCTCGGCTACAGTTTTTGATGTAGGAATTACTGACCCAAGTAATTTCAAAAACAAAGGGAAATATCCTGCTTTTTTAGCAAATGGTTGTAATTCTGGGAATGTATTTTCTTCATCTCCTTCCTATAGCGAACAATTTATAAATGGTAAACAAAAAGGAGCCATTGCTTTTATTGCCTCTACAAATTTTGCACTTGATGCATCACTTTATAATTATTCAAAATGGTTTTACAAACATTTAAATGATAAATATTATAACAAATCCTTAGGAGAGTTGACTAGACAATCCACTATTAGTCTTGTTAATGAAGTAAATTTTAATCTCAATTATCTTTATACTACAGCATTAGAATATAATATTAATGGTGATCCAAGTGTTTTGATGAATCAATATAATTCTCCAGACTATTATATCGATAAAAATTCATTTTATATAAATCCAAAAGTAGTATCCGCTTCGATAGATAGTTTCTCCATATTTGTAATTGTTCAAAATTTGGGAAAAGCTATTAAACGCGATATAAAACTGAAGCTAGAACGCTTAAATAATGGGACTAAAATACTATATGAAAAAATAGTACCTGCGTCCTATTTCAAAGATACCTTTGAAATTAAAATTCCCGTAAAAGATCAAAATATTGGCTTGGGGCTCAATACATTTACCATAAAAATTGATGCAGATGATCAAATCGTGGAGATCAGCGAATCTAACAATGAAGTCAAAAATGGATTGGAAGTATTGATAGAATCAGAGGATATCTTCCCTATATTTCCCTATGAATTTTCAATAATTGGAAATGACAGTATAACTCTCTATAGCTCTATTTCCAATCAAAGCAAAACACCAAAAAAGTACATAATTCAAATAGACACCTCTCAACTTTTTAATTCTCCAATATTACGAACAAATGAATCTATAACCGATGGAAGTGTCTTTAATTGGTTTCCAAATACGGCATTAAAAGACAGTACCGTTTATTACTGGAGAACAGGAATTGATAGTTCATACACAAAAAAACCTATGGTATGGCATACTAGTTCCTTTATTTATCTAAAAGGTAAAAACAAGGGGGGATGGAATCAGTCTCATTATTTTCAATTTCAAAAAGATAATTACAACAACTTTCAACTCAAATCCAATAGAACCTTTCAATTTTTAGATGATTTGAAAAATATTTATATTAGATTAGATGGGTCATCAAATACCTATGAGGTAGAATGGTATCTCAATTCGGCAAGGATGCAAGTACTAAGAGAGGCAAGCAGAATAGGCTCTGGGCTCAATGTAATTTGGCTGGATGGAAAAACGGGAATTCCCAAACAAAGCATAGATACCATTATAAATGGTGCACGCTATGGCAGCTATGGGTCTATTCAATTTGGGTACGATGGTATTCCAAGAGAAGGGTTTGTATTTCCAGATACAGGAATTACGCCTTTTACGCATCCTGTCCCCAATACAAAATGGAGTTCAGTCTTGATGAATTTTATCAATCAAGTACCAAATGGCGACTATCTAATTTTCTATTCACTCAAAAAACCTGATTATACAAAATGGGACAATACATTGATATCCTATTTTACAAATGCTGGACTTCAAAATATTTCCAATTTCACAAATGGAACAATTAAAGCCCCTTTAATTTTTGGATATAGAAAAAATGACCCAAGCTATACTCCTTATCAGGTAAATGGATCGGATTTTGTATCTAAAACATATGGAAATATAAATATTATTGGAAACTGGAATGAAGGTGGCATGAGCTCTACAGTGATTGGTCCGGTAAAAAAATGGGGATCATATCACCATAATCTTCAAGCATTAGAATCCCCAAGCAAAGATACAAATTGGGTTTATATTTATGGAATTGATAATTCAAATAGAGAAAATCTACTTTATACATTCAATTCAGACATTGTAGATACTTCCCTCGCCGGAATATCTGCAATACAATATCCAAAACTGAAACTGAGATTTTACTCCAAAGACAATACCAATAGAAATCCTTCACAACTCAATTTCTGGCGTGTATTATATGAAGAAGATGTCCCCGAATTATTGATCAATAAAGACTATTATTATGAGTTTAAAGACAGCATTTATTCAGGTGAAACTTCAAATCTTGGCTTTGGGGTCACGAATGTGTCTCCTGCCAATATAGATAGTTTTTGGGTAAAAATGATATTGACGAGTGGATCACAAAGCCAAACTTTTTCTCAAAAAGTAGCAGCGATCAATTCACTCCAAAATGGTAAAATCAACTTTGTACTCCCATATCCCAATTATTTTATAAAAAACAATCAAGTACAGATAGAAATTAATCCAAAAGGCACGGGATATTTAACCGAAAAATATGAATTCAACAATTATCTTCAAACCTCTTTTTATACCAAGCCTGATGAAGTGAATCCTCTTTTAGATGTCACATTTGATGGCATTCACATTCTCAATAATGAGCTAGTTTCTTCCAAGCCTCAAATTCAAATTCAATTAAAAGATGAAAATCAATTCCTGCTGCTTAATGACACGTCATTAATTCAACTTTACTTGAAAGATCCTCAAGGTAATGTCAATCCTATTTACCTAGCACAAAACAATATTCAATTTATAGCCGCTACAAACTCTAAAAACAATGTAGCTACTATTCAATTCTCCCCTACACTTACCGATGGCAAATATGAATTGATTATAAAAGATACCGACAAAAGTGGTAACAGTAGCGGAAAAAATGCACGCTACGACTACAAAATTGGATTTAGAGTTATTACAAAAATGCAAGTGAGCCAAGTGCTCAATTACCCTAATCCTTTTAGCACATCTACGCAATTTATTTTTACCCTTACAGGTGAAAAAATCCCAGAGAGAATTAAAATACAAATCCTAAATATAAGAGGTCAAGTAGTGCGAGAAATTCAAAAAGAAGAGTTAGGTCCACTCAGAATAGGGCTCAATCGAACTACTTTTGCATGGAATGGCACCGATCAATATGGCGATAAATTGGCTAATGGTGTTTATCTCTACAAAGTAGTGGTAATGGATAATGATAAAGGGGTAGATATGATAAATAGCTCTGATTTCAAAGACATTAACAATTCAAATACTGATATCAGCAAGTATTTTGAGCATAATTATGGCAAAATGGTGATATTAAGATAGAGAGTTGCTTTTAGCTTTTAGTAATATGTAACTAGCTAATCAATTAGATTTTTAGTACAGTTTGAAATGAAATTACTTTTAACTATTACTTTATATAAACAAATCATCTTAGAACTTTCTTCACTATATTTTTGTTTGGATTACAAATAAAAAATTGTGACTAAACTTTTCTTTCCTATAGTATTTTTATTAATTACAATTCTTATAGATTTATATGGATTTAGTGCAGTCAAATCGCTCTTTGCACAATCCAAATATAAAGTGCTAGCCAATAGTATATATATAGCAACTATTGCATACACATTACTATTTTTTGTAGCCAGCTTTACTTTCAATTTCCGAGAACAAGGCAGTGGATTCACCAAATTTTTGTTTGGGGTATTAATGGGCATTTTTGTATCTAAAATCTTATGGGTTCTTTTCATAGGGTTGGAAGATTTGACTCGACTCTTGCGTTTTGGATTTGGGAAAGCCACAAATACAATTCCTGAAGGTGGAATCAATCGCAGCGAATTTCTCAATATAATATTTTTGATGATAGCATCATTGCCCTTTTTCTCATTTATTTATGGAATGCTTAAGACTGCGTATGACTACAAAATTCATCGTCATACCTTATATTTCCCAAATCTTCCTGCTACTTTTGACAATTTCAAATTGGTACAATTATCCGACATTCATTCAGGGACTTTCTCAAAAAAAGAACCCCTAATAGAAGCTATCAAAACTATCAATAGTCTCCACCCAAACCTTTTTGTTTTTACAGGAGATTTGGTAAATAATCGATCGGAAGAATATACCGACTACATCGATATTTTTAAAAATATCCAAGCTACACACGGACAATTTTCCATTACGGGAAATCATGACTATGGAGACTACGTTCAATGGGAAACAAAAGACACTAAAAAAGATAATTTTGAACAACTAAAATCGTACCATAAAGCTACTAATTGGAGATTATTGCTCAACGAACACGCTATAATAGAACAAAATGGAGAAAAAATAGCCTTAATAGGCATTGAAAATTGGGGTGCCAAAATGCGTTTTGCTCGCTATGGAAATCTCCAAAAAGCACACCAAGGCACGGAAAATATTCCTTTCAAAATCTTACTATCGCACGACCCTAGCCATTGGGATGCTGAAGTACGCGAGCAATACACCGACATAGACCTCACATTGAGTGGTCATACACACGGCATGCAGTTTGGGGTAGAGACCAAGTGGTTTCGTTTCAGTCCCGTACAATGGGTATACAAACAATGGGCAGGACTGTATCAATCGGGCAAACAATATTTGTATGTCAATAGAGGTTTTGGTTTTATAGGCTATCCTGGCAGAGTAGGCATACGCCCCGAAATTACAGAAATCACTTTTAAAAAGGGGTAAAATTTGAGACTAGATATGAGATGGCAGGCATTAGTCTTTAGGCTTTAGAGATTAGAAGGGCGAAACATATTTCATCTATTCTAAATCCCTCAACGCTTCGTCATTCCAGAATTTTTACCATGAAAAAAATATGCGAAATCTCTTTTATCAATTATAAATTCTCGATAATTTTCTTACCTTTGTATAAAATAAATCATAATGAATATTTCTAAAATTACGATGCTCATTTTAGCCTTATTTCTTTCTTTACAAGGATTTGGGCAAATAAAAAACAAAAAAACAGAAAGCTTCCGTGTATGGGGAAACTGCGGTATGTGCAAAAAAAACATTGAAAACGCGGTCTTCCAAAAAAATATAGCCATAGCAAGATGGAACGCAGAAACCCAGCTAGTAGTTCTCTTCTTCGATAGTACCCAAACAAAATCGGATATTTTGCTCAAAAAAATAGCCGATGCAGGCTACGACAATGAAAAATACACTGCCGACGACAAAATATACAGCAAGCTCCACGGCTGCTGCCAATAC
>Ga0078894_10003593_pt1 | contig 11767 bp, 13 predicted proteins | sample LauGreSu1BDMLBSD_2_FD_67506 | JGI IMG/M metagenome (GOLD analysis project Ga0078894, IMG submission 67506) | Freshwater lake microbial communities from Lake Michigan, USA - Su13.BD.MLB.SD (version 4) (version 4) | ecosystem: Environmental > Aquatic > Freshwater > Lake | place: Lake Michigan... | reverse complement strand
ATTTGTTATTGGCATAATATTCTTATTATATGAAAATATTTTTATTTAATGAGTGTTAAATATTTTTTTGTTTCTTGATATACTTTCCCAATTAATTTTTTCTTGATTAGATTTTAATAAATCTATAGCATTTTCATTACAACTTAAATTATCCCAATTAATTTTTTCTTGATTGGCTGTTAATAAATCTATAGCATTTTCATTAAAACTCAAATTATCCCAATTAATTTTTTCATTATTTTGAATAATTAACGGCATCATATTTTTATTTAATGATAAATAAATCCAATTAATTTTTTCTTGATTAGATGTTAATAAATCTATTGCATTTTCATTATAACTTAATAAATTCCAATTAATTTTTTCTTGATTGGTTGTTAATAAATCTATAGCATTTATATTCAAAGATAAATTATCCCAATTAATTTTTTCTTGATTGGCTGTTAATAAATCTATCGCATTTATATTATAACTTAAATTATCCCAATTAATTTTTTCTTGATTGGCTGTTAATAAATCTATCGCATTTATATTCAAAGATAAATTATCCCAATTAATTGTTTCTTGATTAGATGTTAATAAATCTATCGCATTTATATTATAATTTAATAAATTCCAATTAATTTTTTCTTGATTAGCTGTTAATAAATCTATAGCATTTTCATTACAACTTAAATTATCCCAATTAATTTTTTCTTGATTGGCTGTTAATAAATCTATCGCATTTATATTATAACATAATATATCCCAATTAATATTATTAATATCAATCCATTCTTGTAATATAAACATTCTATTTAAAGAAATTAATAACTAATCCTTAAATGAATTAAATAGATATTTAAGACTTTTTATATGATTTTTATAAGATTTTTCGATATTTTTAGTGTTATTATATGAATATCCTTTTGTTGCCATATAATCTAAATAATCTCTCAATTGTTTAAATTTAGTATCTTCTTTATTTTTTGTGTGATTACATATATATAATATTAATGTTTCTGATATGAAATGCATTATTATATGATATATATAATCATCTAACATTTTCTGCCAGATATTACGACCTGTATGGACTTTTGAATATGTATGTTTTAGATTTTGTTTTATTATCATTTGATTATTTTTATTTTCAAATAATTTTTTATAAAATACTCGAAATGCATCTTCGGGTGATATTATATATAATTTATAGACAATATTATTTTCGCCTTCTAAATGTTTAATATCAAAATCTATTTTCAGTTCTTCTTCATTAAATTTTATTAAATTTATATTATACGTAATTGTATTATTACAATTATTATTTAATATTATCTGTGTGTTATTATTTATCGTTTGTTGAATTGGTTCGATTTGCTGTTGAACTGGTTGTTGAATTAATTGTTGAATAGGTTCTATTGTTGATATTACTACCCCTTTACATATTTTTAAATGTTTTGATTTTGAAGCACGACATGCATATATTTTATGACATAAATGACATTCTAACGGGTTCGAAACACCCTTACAAATCAATAAATGTTTATGTAAATAATTATTTGATGACAATTTCTTATTACATTTAAAACATGTATTATCATCGCTTACATTTTTAACATTATCGTTCGTATTATCATTAACATTTCTAATATCATCGCTAACATTTTTAATGTCGCTAACATTTTTAATATTTTCATTAATTATGTTAGCTTCTGTATTATTCAAATTTTGTTTATCATGCTTATTATTATGATGTCGTTTTAAATCATATTTTCGTTTTGTTTTATAATCACATAGCGAGCAATTATAATATAAAACTTCCATTACTATAATGCTTTATTGTTTTATTTTTATATATGCGTTTTTATGCGTAAAAAAACGCATAACGCATATAGGTAGGGTAGAATTTTTTTTAACTTTTTTATAAAACCTTTTTTAAAAAATATCTATAATAATTAATTTTCATAAATATTTGTATTTTTATTAACAGAACCATAACAATAAATACTAAAATATTTAGTTCGAATTATTAAGACCAAAATGACGTCATTTTATATTTTTTTTAGAAAAACTATTTGTTAAAATATTTTTTATTTGTTGAAATATTTTTCAAATATTCTTTTAGTTCTGCTTTATCATCAATATATGGTAATATTAGTTTTGTTATTTCTAATATTACTATCGGATATATTAAATTATCAGTATGTTTTTTCCATATATTATTGCCCATATACACAATACTATAATAATGTTTCAAATTTGTTTTAACAATCATTTGATTATTTTTATTTTCAAATAACTTATTACAAAAATATTCGAATGTATAACAATTATCTAATGTAGATAATTTATATGATATCTCTTCATCGTTTATATGACTAATATCAAAATCTATTTTCATATTTTCATTATCAAATATAACTAAATTATCTTTATTAATTTTATCTTCATTCGTTTTATCTTTATTAGTTTTATCTTCATTATTATTTGTTTTTCCTTTACATATTTTTAGATGTTTTGATTTTGAAGCACGACAAGAAAATATTTTATGACATAAATGACATTCTAATGGATTTGAAATACCATTACAAATTAATAAATGTTTTTGTAAATAATTATTTGATGATAATATCTTTTTACATTTTTTACATTGATTTTCAATTATCGTTTTTTCATCATCCTCATTTTCAATTCCTTTTTTAATATCCAATTCATATACAGTATTGTATATAATATTTATCATTTGATTATAATTTCCTTTAAAATATTCATAACCTATATCTTTTTTATGAATAAAAATTTCTTTAAACTTATTTATTAATATTTTTTCATATTTATCACAATCATTACAAATAATTTGAATTAATAATTTTGTTCCATTCGGATAATTACAAATCCTTTTTAAACATTCTTGTTTGGTCTTACCAATTTTATAAATATGTTCATTTGTTTTTATAAATTCACGTTCTTGAAGTAAATAGATATATTCATCATTATTTTCTTTTATTTCCATTATCATTTATTTAAATAAATTTTATTTAAGGATAAGAATAAATAATCCTTAAATATGATTTTATTATTTTTGAAGGGTTTTAAGAGGTTTCTTTTTATTGGTTTCCTATTTGGTATTTTATCTTCGTATTTCTTATCTTTCATTCCTTTTATTTATTCTGATATTTTACGTATTTTAACTTCTTCATCAGCTTCCTCATTGTCGTCATTTAATAATTTATTGTTCGTATATTTATCTTATAATATCATATCTAATTTTTTCGCAGGTTTTAGAGGTTGTATTTTTACTATTTATATGGATTTCATTATTAATAAAATTAAAATGAAGGTTTTATCTTCTTATTTCGATAAAAATATTTCTTATTATACTAATAATAATTTAACTGAGATTTCTAATATTTTTATTTCTGACACTCGAAATTTTACTGAATTTTATTTATATAACACTAATCTTTTTATTCGTAATATCGCACAATTTTTTATAACTTCTTATATTTTAATTCCTAAGTCTGCTTTTCTTTATTTGATAACATTATCTTTTTCTCTCCTTCATATCTTAATAGAATATATATATAATTCTCTAGTTTATCAACCATTCTCTTCTCAATATAATGATATTATCACTAAACAAAATAATATAATAAGTGATTATATTCATAAAATTGAGACTTATAGAAGTTTGTATTTAGAACCTGTTTTATATAATAAATTATCTAATTTGAATAATCCACGTTATAATATTATTGATGCTATTGCTTATGGTTTTAACGTTTTCTTATTACAATCTTTAAACGAAATTTTCATTGTCTTTATTATCTTTATTGGTTTTTATTTTAATTATTCTAATGACATCATTATTTTATTCGTTTTATATAAATCGTCTTTTACAAATATTACCAGAGACATTAACGAAATACGAAGAAATATCATTAAAAATCATAAATCAATTCTTAATGTCACTAATTTTATTTCTAATAATGATAATAATATTAACGGTGCTTATTTCATACCGAATGACGATTTTAATCCTGATATTATTATAAATAATTTAACTTTTTCCTATAATAATAATATTAATATCTTTCATAATTTCAATTTAACTATTCATAAAAATAAAATTACAGGTTTTAAAGGTAAATCGGGTAATGGCAAATCTACATTATTTAAATTATTATTAGGTTTTTATAATAATAATATTCAAGGTCAAATTTTATTTGATGATATCAATATTATAAATATTGATAAAACCTTTTTCTATCAAAAATTAATATCATTCGTTGGACAAGAACCCGTTTTATTTGAAGGTTCAATCAAAGATAATATTTTCTCTTATAATACTAATAATAATACCAATAATAACGATGATAACATCTTATCATTAATTGATGATTTTTATAATTATAAAAATGACTGTTCTGACAATAATATTAAATTGTCGGGAGGACAAAAACAAAGAATTTCTATATGCAGAGCATTATTCAGAAGACCTAAAATTCTATTATTAGACGAACCAACATCTGCGTTGGATAACAATAATATTAATAAATTCATTAAATTAATAAAATCATTGTCTATAACGATATTAATTATATCACATGATGATAAAATAATAGAAATATGTGATAATATTACTGATATTTAAATTTGTATTATTTTATTAGTAAATCGTATTAAAAATTGATTTAGTCTTTTACTTTTATTTTTAACCATGGCTTCTGTTAATGCTATTGTCGGTGGCGGCATTTATGGTTCAGACAGGATTATCATTTCTAAGACCACGCTAAATAACAATTCAATTCGTTATGATATTGAATTCGATTTTATACCAACGTCTTATAATATATATTCCTGGTATGACGAGTATCATACTGAATTTTCAAATCTTATTGATTTATTCTCATCTGTTGGTTCTAAAATCATTCAGGATGATAATAAATGGGTTTTAGTTGGTCCTAAACTTTCTTTAATGTCTTCTAATAGTGAAATGTATATTCGTCAGTGGGATGATAATCCTTTCTTATTGACATACGAAGACCAGCCTATTTTCATTTGCGATAAATCTCCTTATCAAGTCTTTATTGACGAATTGGGGTTCTATCCAGGTCAAAATAATTGATGGTATCTTATAATAATGGCAAAATAAATTTTTTGTCATTTTCTTTTGTATTAATTTTATAGAATTTGTATAAAAAATGATATTATAATTTTATTGAAGTCTTTCATTACTACATATAGAGAGAGTAATCACAAACCAACATGCCTGCGAAAATGTATTGTTTCTATACTTCCTTCTGCACTGACGACAATTGCCGATGTGTCCATCATCATCCTAGGAATGAAAGACAGTTATTATCCGATATTATCAACACTTCACCCGAACATGTCAAACTTGTCACAGAATTTAAACCTCTGGGAAAAGTTCCGTGTAAGTTTGGTGTCCGATGTTTCGAGAAAGACTGCACCTTCACTCATAGCGGTGTTAATGATTTGGAGATGAGAAAACTTATCTTCAAACAGTTCAACAAGGAGTTCAAAGCTATTCAGATGCGAAAGAAAATCGCCCAAGAAATTCAAGAGGCCAAGAATGGCAAGGTTAATTGGGCTGACATGTAAAAAGAAAATCAAAAAAAATGGCAAAAAGAAATTTTTGTCATTTAATTATTTTTATTGTGTTTGGTTCTTCATAATCGTTTATTTTTTTAATTCCTACGAAATATAAATCACAGGATTGTTTATTATAATACATTTCATGATATGAAAATTTTTCATTTAAATTCAATACTTCATTTATATCATGTTTTGTTAAATTTTTATAATAGTCTTGCATATCTTCTATTTCTCCGATTGTTCCGAATGAATCCGTTTTTGTTGTTCTTCTTGTTCCATGTTCAGGTCTATTTGTCGAGGCACATGTAAATACAAATAATCCATTTGGTTTTAACATAGCATATATCTTTTTAAGTGATTGTTTGTATTCAGGGTCATGTTCAAAACACTCACTCGAAATAATTGTATCAAAAAAATTATCTTCAAATTTTAAATCTTTTGTTCTTGATACTATTGTTACATTTTTTCCTTCGATAACATCATTTCCTTCATATTCACAATCTGTGAATAAATATCGATTATTTCCATTTATATCTCCTGAACCTACATCTAAAACCTTAATATTTTTAAAATAATTTTCAAAATTATTTTTTGCGTATAATAAGAAATTTTTTGCTTCTTCGTGCATGTTTAATAATAAAAAAGAAAAAAAAGACCAAAATATAAATTCGGGCCTTTTTCTTCGGCTTTTAGCCAGCCTTTCCTCCTAAAATAACTCTCGTGTGTCGAAGAATTCCGACATTGTCTTTATATCAATTCTCTCAATGATAGTCGTGATATCATCATTCGAATTTAGACATTCAAACATTATCAGATTACTCCGGTGATGGTGATAAATCATTTCTAATGCCATACTCAGCAAATATGGAATTGTCTCTATGTAACAATCTGATTTCATCTCATTGTATGAACCCAGATTAATCGTTCCATAGGTCTTATCCGTATATTCGAAATATGCCATCATTTTCTTTTTTGAGCGCTTAAAAAGTCAATTTATCTTCAACGAAGTTTTTCTTTTTTGCTGTTAGGTTGATTACTCTTTCTTGATAGTAATAATTAATAGTTTAAAATAACAAAAATCATTTTTTAAATAATTTTTAAAAAAATAATACATTTTTATTTGGTTTTATAGATTTTTTAATAAATCATATTGGGATTATAAAAGTAATCTTCTTTTATGTCCAAATTTCACGATACCTTCCCATTGTAGTACTCTATCTTTTTTTTCTTTTTCAAATACTGAAGAAATAGTACCAGAAGTATCTATTTTATAACCATCAACATATATTGCTTCGTTTATTACTGGTATTTTTAATTTATTATTATTTAAAACTACTCCAGGTTTATTAAAATTTAAAAATTCTCCTATTGCATTAGAAATATCATCTATAATAGTTTCGTTTCTTCTTTCTTGTTCAATTTCTTTTTGTAATATACTTTCAGTTAATTTAGTAATTCGGTTGCCTTTTATTTTAATTTGTTCTGACATCGACTCATGTGTTCTATTCATATATAGTGCGTTTTGTGTAGTATCATTAGGTTCTAACGACCTAGGCTTATCTTTAAATCTTCTAGCTAAATTGTTTATTCTTTCAGTACTGTGTTGTGCTATTGTTTTTTCCTTTTCTTCTTCTGCTTTTTTATGAGCTTCATATATAGCAGGTTGTAATAAAAAATCTTGAATAGTTTGTGGTGTCCTGAGAATTATATTTGAATATACTTTAAATTCTTGTTTTATACATATACCATAATTTTTTTCAATATTATTAGTTGTTAATTCAGAAACAGATGTATCATGTGATTCAGCAATATATGATATAGTAGTATATTGTGGTGTTAATATTTCAAATTCTTGATAAAACATAGATAAAGGTGCTATTAATAAAACCTTACATCCTGGTTGAATTGATGTTTTATATATTGCTGATGTTTCACCTATAAATTTATCATGAAATGATTTAGAAATATTAAAATCAAATGTGATAGATGATATTCTACTATTAATAAATGTATTTAATTTTTCTGATAAAGGGTTCATACCTTTATTTATACGCAAAGTTTCCTTAATTTTGTTTAAATACTTATTTTTTTTAGCATCTGAATCAGATTCATGAATATAATGAGATGATACTCCTCTATAACCGTGGATAGTTTCTTTAACTTCTGGAGCTTCCAATATAATAAATGATACATCTTCTAAAAAACTAGATACAACTAATCTCCAATCAATAAAATCAACATCAGAAAAAATAGTTTTTGTAGCATGTTCATATATTTTAGGTACTACTCCATATTTTTCTTCCTTATCAGGAACTCTTTCACGTCCAAGCCAGTCAGCATACCATGAAGATTCATTACCAGGATTGGGATTAATGTCACCATGTTGTTCAAAATATATATCATTAAGCAATACATGATAATTATCATTATATAATTTATATATTTGTGTATAAAATGCATCAGAAAAAAATCTAAATGTATCAAAATTTTCATCTTTGTTTTTATATAATTCATAAAAATGAAAAGATGTATTTATTCTTGTATAATCTTGTAATATTCTTTTTTTATATAAAGGTAATTTTTCTAGAAATTCTAATTGTTCTTTTAAAAAAATATTTATAGCTCTATTATTACTATATATTTGTCTTTCAAAGTTTTCATAAATTTGCTCATAACTTTGAATATTAGTTGTATAATCAACAGCTGTAGAATTAACTAATAAATTTTCAAATGAAGTGATAATATCTTCGTTATAATCAAAACAATCAATATATTTTAATAATATTTTATTATCATCGTAATATGGCTTACAATCTGTATATTTATAGAAATAATTACAATTAATATATAATACTTTATGGTGCTGTCCCATATTAGCAAGAATATAACTATGTAATGTATTATAGTTTTTTATAATTGATTTATTTTTTAAATCTTCTTCATCGTCTTTAACAATACTACAATACGCAGTTAATTCGCTTAATAAATCAGGGTTTGTTTTAGAATCGTTTTTAATTCCTCTACCATATTTTTTTAAACATTCTTTATGTAATCTTCCTCCTTTTATAACACCTTGTGTTAAATCCATATGCTTAATATATGTGTTCTGTAGATCGGCTAAACGTTTTTTCCGTATATTATCATCATCCCTTGGATAACTTATAATATTATTAATATCACCTATTACTGGAATCAAAGCTTCTTCATCATTACTTGGTGCTATAACCGATGCGTTAGGATTTATTGGATGTATATAATTATTACAATCAGCATACATTATATTTATATCCGATGAATTAGTCGCATAATCTAATGTATCTTTGTCTAATTCATCGGATATTATATAATCTAATTTAACATGCTTCTTAAAATGTTCAATTACATTATTTATATACGTTTTGTCTGTATTGGTTAAAAATTTTAATGTAGATTCACCTAAACCCCCTTTTTTTTTTACATAACGTTTTCTAGTAGGCATAAATATAATACTATTTATATATTATATTTTATTTTTATTATTTTCTATATTCTTCGGAAACAGTCAATAATTTATTATAATCACCAAGAATTTTATATATTTTCATATATTCACGACCATCTACTAATATATATTTATTTAATAAGTCTCTTAAATTTTTAAGTTTATCAGCAGTAAAATAATTTTCAATACTTAAATTACTACGTTTAAGTGCAAAAATTAAACCATATATAAAATCTTTTTCATCAATACTACCTTTAGTAAGTGCTTCTAATTCATCTTTATTCGTTTCAGATAGAACTTTAGCAGCTGCTAAAAATTCTATAGGTTGTGGAGTACTTAAAAGAATTGAATCAATAGAATTAAATTTATATTGTGAAGTTATACAATATTCTGCATCGTGATTATTATAAAATTCGTTAGCTACTCCTTCATCATTCATATTATATGTAAATATTGAATCGACAGGTGATATAAATTCATATTCTTCCGGAAAATCAGATAAAGGAGCTACATATAAAACTCTTGATAATGGTGAAATAGCAGTTCTATATATAATTCCTTCAGATTTATCACCATTAACATTTCTTCTAAATTCATCAGCAGTATCAAAATTAAATGTGTATGAACTCAATCTATTTGATATAAAAGCTTTATCATCTAGATTTTGTCCTGCTGCTGTTGCTACTGCGGTACTACCATTTTTAATATAATGATGAACCTCTAAAACAATGCAATGTATTTTTAATTGGAGGAGCATATTTAATTATTTCATTTAAATCATCAATTAAATAATTTAAAACTATTATCCATTCATTTTGACTTAAAACCCCATCAAATTTTGTTAAATATCCAGAATATGATGGTCTTATATTGTTTAACCAATAATCATATGTAAATCTAGTAGTATCATTAAATCTATCTTTACCAATAACTCTAACAATTTGTGGATAAAATGCATCATCAAATATTTTTTCATAGGTCATAAAATTATTAGGGTTTGCTTTATACATTTTATAAAAATTAAAACTATATTGATTTGTATAATCAAATATAATACGTTTTTTTCTTCACTTAAAGAAATATGATATTCCATTTGCTCTTTAATAAATAATTGTCTAGCATTTTTATTATTTATAAAAAGATGTTCAAATGCTGTAACAATATCTTTATTATATTCATGATAAATATACTTTTTATGATACTTTGCAACACCTGTACCAAATTTTATATCTGTTTCTTGTTGTGTCTTATTTTTATCAATAAAATCTTTTAATATGTTATATTCAGGTTCAACTATTTTTGTATTTTGGTTTCCTCTAATATAGTCTTCTAAATCGCGACAACTACCATTATTACAATAAGTATCAAATTGGTCATATAATTTATGATTATCTCCAAATGTTAATCTTTTTTGTAGTGGTGCAGGTAATAACTCACCGCCTTTTTGTTGCCTTTGTGCCAATATTTCTGTAACTAGCTTAGAATCATAATTAATGATACCATTATTTGTAATATCATAAGATTTATTAATACATTCTCGAAATATTCGTACATCATCATGAATATTAATATCAATATTCAATCTATCTTCACTTATTATTACATTTGTTTTTGTCTTATCATCTTTTTATTCGTATTCTTTAGCCCTTCAGTTATTATTTGTGTTTTAATTGATGATGATTCACTAAGATTTTCTTTTATTTTATCATGAGATATAAAACGTGAATTGAAACTAAATGCCGTATCGGGGATTTTATATTTTTTTATAAATTCATCAAAGTTATCTTTATATGATGTCATATTAACTATACTAAATACCTCATTATAAATGACTTCTGTAAGCAAACCGCCTTTTTTCTTTGAATTTGCTCGTTTTTTCATATTTAATTATACGAAATAAAAATATTATATATATAATGGCTCATACTTGAAATTTCTTGTTTATCATGAATTAATTTGAATATGTTTTTATTTCTAGTAAAATTTTTTTTATTTATTTTGTGTAAATTTTGTTTTAAAATTTCTATTGCATTTTGATTACATGACAAATAAGACCAGTTAATTTTATTAAGATTATTTTTAATTAAATCTATTGCATTTTTATTGAGTGCGATTAATTCCCAATTAATGAATTCTTGATTTTGTTCTAATAGTTCAATTGCATTTTTATTTAATGTCAAATTATCCCAATTGATTTTATCCGGATTTTCTTTTAAAAGTTCAATGGCATTTTTATTTAAACATAAAACATCCCAATTAATTTTTTCGGGATTTTCTTTTAAGAGTTCTATAGCATTTTTATTCAATGTCAGATTATACCAATTAATTTTTTCAGGATTTTCTTTTAATAATTCAACGGCATTTTTATTAAAACATAACATATCCCAATTAATTTTTTCCGGATTTTCTTTTAAGATTTGAATGGCGTTTGTATTTAAAGCCAGATTATCCCAATTAATATTTTTTTTGTTTTTTATTAAAAGTTTAATTGCGTTTTTATTAAAAGATAAATTATTCCAATTGATTTTTTCAGGATTTTCTTTTAAGATTTGAATAGCATTTTTATTTAGAGATAATTTAGACCAATTGATTAAATTCAAATTATTTTTTAAATAATCGATTGAATTTATATTCGCCGACAATTCATTTTCAATAATAAATTCTTTATAATCAATCCATTCTAAT